>MDSZ01004643.1_pt1 | contig 11710 bp, 12 predicted proteins | sample 811201 | NCBI WGS metagenome assembly MDSZ01 (sample SAMN05326647, study PRJNA326480) | marine metagenome | isolation source: seawater | place: Indian Ocean: North | collected 2010 | reverse complement strand
TAAAACTTTCTAAACTTTCTTTTGGCATCCTTTTCTTTTACGTTGGCCCATCTAGACCCTGGGATAAATACAGATCCGTCGACTCTAGATGGGTGAATTTCTTCCAGATTATAATCTACAACTATATAGCGCCCTCTTCCCATAAAGTCTGTATGCCCGGACCAGCCTGTTGCAATAACAGGCACACCACTTGCTGCTGCTTCTAAAATAGGAAGACCAAATCCTTCACCTCTGGTCAAGGTCACCAATGCTTTTACAGAATCATTCCTATAAAGGCTAACCATATCATCATTTGACATCTTTCCATGCAACAGATGAACTCTGGGGTACTTTCCTGGCCTAACGGTGTTTAACAGGTCGGTTAAAAACTTTTGAGTGACCATCCTGTCAATTTTTGTAGCTTTTCCTGAGTTTGTCTTAAGAATAATTCCGACGTCCGGATCATCTTTAAACTCTTCACACAACCACTTAAGGGTGTAGAAAAGATTTTTTCTATCATTCTCTGGATTATTTCCAGTAAGCTGGCCAAACACAAGAAAATTAAACTTAGTTGAAAAGTCGTGCTCTAGAGGCGCAATGTCTTCATCTAATATTTCATCATAAAAAGACTCAGGTATCACAATAATTGGCACCTTAATGTTTCCGGTATTTTCTAAAGTCTTTTTAGTAAATGTTGTTGGGACAACAACAGCAGACATTCGATTGCATGCATCAACCCACTGCGGGTTGCATCTATCTGTTTCTACGCATGCGGTGACCCCAATATTAATTTTCGCTATCGTGGGATCCCATTCGTTTGGAAGTTGGACCTGTATTGACATATCATACTGTGGGCCGCCTGGTCGAAGCTCAATTGTGTTTTGCATAATTTTTCCAATTAAGCCATTGTCGCCTTCATCATTTAAAAACCAGGGAGTTATTCCCCATGGAGTTGCTTGGATCTTAACGTTCCATCCTTCTTTTTGTAAAGCCCACCTTGCAATCTGTCTTGAGTGTACACCATAACCAGAAAGAGTTAAAAACGGACCTCTTAGTAAAACATTTTTCATCTAAAATTCCTTTATTGACCAGGGTTTATATCTTTTTCTCCAGTTCTGGACTAGCTCTAAGAGGGTATCGTCCCACTGGTCGATAGTGTCTTGTAACGCAAACTCAGACTGTACATAGCCCCGGGCTTTTTCGCCGAGTGCTTCTCTCTCTTCTTTTGGCATTTCATACATTTTCATTAGTGCGTTAGCCACTTCCTGTGCGGAGCAATAGTCTTCGTAGATGTAAGGTACCTGCTGTGACCCTACAAGAGTTTGATGAGTCACATCTAAGCCTACACCATTTTCAGATCCATCTCTGTGGTCGACTACCTGTCTTGTCAGTCCTCCAGTCTTAAGAGCAATGATCGGCTTTCCACATTGCATTGCCTCAAGTGTTGCTAGACCGAAGCCTTCTGCGTAAGAGATATTAATGCAAATATCAGATATGTTGTGCAAAATATTCATTTTTTGAAAGTCTATTCTTTCAGGAGAGAAAACAACTGAGTCTGATATTCCTAACATTTCGGAAGTTGCGTATAGATTCGGCCCTTCAGAATCATCTGGCTGTGTGTGCATTAAAAGCGTTATGTCTTTTTTGCCGTACTTTTCCTCGACCATTTTTGCAAATAAGCTCCACCCCCAAAGGAGATCATTAGGGCGCTTTCTTTTAGCGTTTCTATTCACCCAAAAAGTTACAAAGTGATCTTTTCTGTCTTCGCCCAATAGCTGAACCCTTGCGCTTTTTAGCATATCCTTGTCTTGTATTGGGTAGTATATCTCATTTGGAAGTGCATGAGGTATAAAGTTAGTTCTTCCAGGAGCTAAATCTTTTACGTAGCTATATGTCATATGAGAGTGACAATTAATAAGATCAGTTGAGTCGTACAAAACTCTATTAAATTCTGGGACGGGTAAATTGTCCCATACATGCCAATATGCGATAGGACAAATTTGATGAATCTCGTCTTCCATCTCCCAGAGCCATATAAAGAATCTTGGGTCAGTGAAAATGAAAAGGATGTCCGGTTTTTCTACTGCCAAAGTTTGTCGGAGCATATCTGGGCTTCCGAATCCATCAACTGGCTTAATAATAAAGTCTGGGTTGACCTGTACTACATCATAGTTTTCGTGCTTAATAGCTGCACCAAACTGCCTTATTGACCAGTGCCCTTTTTCTATTAGACCGTCAATTAAAAATCTACTTTGGCATGCCACGCCGGATGTACTTAAAGCGTGGTCTGATAGCATCAGTATTTTGTATTTCTTTTTGTCACTCATATTGCTCTCTTATCAAAATAATCATATCAATATTTTATCATCCGTAAATGTGTCAAGTACAGTGGACAGTATCCTTATAGGGACAGTATGTACAAGAGTTTCTATTTTTAAGGTTAAACTTCTTCTTTACCATCTTAATCATACTTCTCATAATTTTTAAAGCTTTTTCTATAGACTTTGGTCCAGCCGAAACTGTTACCAATTCACACATTTTTCCGGGCTGTCCTCCTCTCTTCAGAAGAATAAATCCACACCTGATGTCATTTAGAGGCACATTGTGCTTTATGGACCAAAAGTGTTTATAGAGAATAAGTTGAGCAGTCATTAAAATGTCTTGCTTTTTTTCTCTTCTCCAACCATATGACTGCGAAGTTTTCCAATCCAAGATCCAGTAAACATCGCCTTTGCCTCTCTTCTTAGGAACTTTAATAACAGCATCTATGAAACCTTTAAACTTTACATCGCTATCTTCAATAGGCTCGTATAGCTCTTCCTCTGCTTTTACAATCTCCCAATTAGGAAAAGTTTCATTCATAAAGTCAGGAACATCGTTCCACATATTTGTAGCCCACTCACACCATTCTTCAACCGGGGCATGTTTGTACCAACCTGGCATTTTTTCATACCATTCAGGCTCTCCAAATCCGTGCTTGTCCCAAGCATCAGTAATATCTTTCAGAATTTTTTGTCGATCGATCGTTTTGGTCTCTAGTAAAGACTCACAGCCTTCATGAACTGCTGTCCCAAAGTCTAAAAACGGTGATGGTTCAAAGACGTCTATTTTGTCGACATGCATGAGTTTATGTCGAAACGAGCACTCTTTCCAACATTTTATTTCAGAAAAAGATATGTGCGACTTGCCTGTGGGCATCGATGGATTTTCATTTATTTTAGTCATATTGGTATTATACACCCAAAGTATGAATTATTCAATTAGAATTTGAATTAATGAACTCTTGAACGTAGTCGCCTAAACTAAATTGTGGTGTCCACCCTGTTGCAGATGTAGTCGATTCAATGTCTGCCAATGTTGTCTTAGCTTCTCCAGGTCGTGCAGGAATGTAAGAAATATTATCAGGTTTGAACATAGCTGCTAGCTCGTTAATAGAGTAGTTTTTGCCTGTCCCTAAATTAAAAACATCTCCGGAAAATGTTCCAGCTGATAGAGCATTTAGACCCCCAACAATATCCTTGACATGTGTAAAGTCTCTTCTCTGTTCTCCGGTGCCAGTGACTGTAATTGGCTCTTGTCTTAAGGTCTGCCCTTCAAAAACGCCTACAACTGTTGCGTATGGTCCTGATATCGGTTGTCGAGGTCCGTACACATTAAAGAACCTTGCAATGACTGTGCTCATTCCATAAACCTTGCTATACATTTCACAAAGCTGCTCTCCTGTAAATTTAGCAAAAGCGTAAGGATTAAGCATCGGGCCTCCGTAAGCCGAAGAGGATCCTGCATAGACTAGCTTTGCTGAACACCTGCGTGTGTATTCTAAGACTTCAGCAGTTCCCATTGCATCAATTGAAAAGTACTTAGTAGGATCTTTAAAGCTCGGCTGTATTCTAGCTAAAGCTGCTAAGTGAAACACGATATCAAATGAAGCATCTTCTACATACTTCGCAGAATTAATATTTCTAATGTCATCAATCCAATAAGTTGCCCCTTCTCTGATATTGTCTCTAGAGCTACTTTCAGAAACTAAGCTATCAATGACGGTTACAGAGTGCCCTTCTGATAGAAGGAGTTCAACCAAGTGTGAGCCTACAAAACCAAGGCCTCCAGTCACCAAAATATTCATTTTAATCCTCACTAACTGCGCGGCCTTTCATAGCCTCCCAGTCTCTATTTTTTCTTACCATGTCATTTTTTGTTTGTACTGACTTCAATATTGTTGAATCGACATTAGAATTTTCAGCAATATATACCATCGCGCTTAAATCTTTGGGAAAACAGTGCCCGCCAAATCCGAAGTCACCATCAGGCCCAGGAACTGCAAAATGACTACGACCGAGCCTCGTATCATGTAAAGCGTACTCTGTAACTTTATCATAGTCAATTGAGTTTGCTTGGCAAATTTGGTATATTTCATTAGAAAAAGAAACCTTGGTCGCTAGAAAGCAGTTTGTGAAATATTTTACCATCTCTGCAGTGCCTGATCCTGTTTTGACAATAGGAATTTCCGGGAAGGCCTTCTTAAACATTGTCTTTACGATTGTTGTTGCAGGTCTAGATCCGCCCAAGATTATTCTAGTCTGATTCTTAAAATCTTCATAAGAGTTTGCCTCTGTCAAAAATTCAGGACTAAAGATTATATCAATATTGTCAAACTTGCTGTCTAGCATTTTTGTAGTTCCCGGTGGAACGGTAGACTTTATCACCACAATTCTTCTTTCTTCATCTGAAAAACTGTTTAGACATATTTTGTCAATATTGTAAAGAGAAGATTCAACAATTCTAATATCACACTCCCCGGATTTTTTCATAGGTGTGGGAAGGCACTGAAATATTATTTGTGATCCTTCTATTAGTTCATGCAAGGAGTCACAATTTCTCTTGCTTTCATCCAAGTCATATGTTTTTACACTGTAAAACGTTTTAAGCCCTTCATAAATAGCAGACCCTACAAAGCCTTGTCCTACGATACCGATATTCATCTACTAACCCTCTTTACTTCTAGTCAAAATAATGTTGTGCTCCGGGAAGAATAGGTGATCGATCTGTGTGCCTAAAAAGCATCGGATAGCATGCTCAGCATTCTCACAAATTGGCTCCCTATCATTAAAACTAGTGTTTAGAATAATTGGAACGCCTGATGCTTCTTTCCATTTTGTCAAGAAGTTGTAGTACCACTCATTGTCTTCCTGTCGAACTGTTTGAAGTCTTGCCGTTCCATCCTTGTGAACGACAGCCGGCACCAAATCACGCTTGTCTTCTTTAAATCTAAGGACGTATTGCATATAAGGGCTTTCTTGTGTGCGATCGAACCACTCAGGAACATCTTCCCAAAGAATAGATGGGGCAAATGGTCTAAACCAGACTCGATGTTTTACTTTTTCATTTATAATGTCTTTCATTTCTGGTCGCCGAGGATCAACTAAAATAGATCGATTTCCTAAGGCACGGCGTCCGGACTCCGACGATCCGTTAAATACAGATACAATTTTTCCGTCCATAAGTTTGCTTATTAAGTCATCGACTGATGCGTCTTCGACGGTCAAATCAGACTCAAACATTTCTATCGTTTTGTCTATGTGCTCCTTTGTCCACACTTCTCCCAAGTAAGGAGTAAAGTTGTGTTCCCATGTGACCCTAGGGTTGCCAAGTGTTTCATGCCATAGAATTTGCGCAGCGCCAATTGCCAAACCTCCGTCATAAGGAACAGGAGGAATATAAACCCCGTCTAGACGATCGTCAAACTTGTCTAAGATTTTACCCATGCAAACTGAGTTTAGTGTGACGCCTCCAGAAAGACAAAGGTGACGATACTCAGGCAGCTGATCTAGACACTGCTCAACGATGCTGAATATCACTTCTTCTGTCGCTTTTTGTAATCCTGCTGCTAAATCAAACTTATCTTGCTCAGAACGATCAGCAATTGTAGCCCATCTATTTAGATACGGATGAATAGGATCTTTGCCTTCAACATATGCACCCTTTGGTTGAGTTGGTGGCTTAAATCCTGCTTGAATTATGTCTTTGGTGAGCATTCTGAGAAAATCTTCGTAATACTTCATTGGGTCGCCGAAGGCGGCCATGGCCATAATTGTTCCTTCTTGCCCACCAAGCGGCCAACCATTCTGGAGTTTGAATACATACCGTGTAATTCTGGTCCACACCCCTCCGATATTAAGTTGTGATGGGTGGAAAGTCTGTAGTCTATCCATCTTAGTGTCGTTTCCAACCCACACAGTTGCAGCAGTTTCAGCTCCTTCAGAACTTTCAACTCCGCCCCCATCTAATGTGATGACAATAGACTTTTCAAAATTACTTGAATAAAAAGCATTTGCTGCATGGGCGTGATGGTGAGAGTAAAATGAAATATTGCCACCTAACTTTTCTGCCTGAGCTTGGACTTTTTCATATGACTCATATTCTTTAAGCTTCTTTGTTGGATAAACAGACGCAAAATGTGTTATATTATCGGCGCCTTCATATCGATCAAACATAAACTCAGCTGCATCACCTGGCGGCGATTTCTCTCTATTGTACCTTTCGTACTCTGCATGCACTAATGGCATGCCATCTTCTAGAACACAAAAAGAGCAGTCGTGTCCTGCCCAAAGTCCTGCGATTTTCATCTAAATGTACCTCTCTCGTTACTACCAATTATATCAGTAGTTCTCCCTATGTTATTCAACAATCTTGCTATCATGCCAGTCATGGATATCTTCCTCTTTATTATCTTCTGGGCGCGGTTTCCAAGGTGTCCCATCAAAATTATGAAACGGACCTTCTAAAATTATTCTACTTCTATCAAACTTCATCATATCACCATTTTCATCTCTTGACAACTCCCATCCAATTGGGCGTGTTGTTTCGTTAAATGATATAGGAATAGGAAAAGACTCCAGGACTAAATTTTCTTCATCGCTAAGCATCTCGTAATACAAATCGTCTTCAGAGTTGGCAGGTATATAGTGGCCGCATCTTCTGTCGTGCTTTACTAAACAATGCATTCCTCTTGGGTCGTTCCATATAGAAGACATAGAAGCGACGTGAGGAATTGTAACAACATCAATAATTCCTGACTGAGCTGCTCTGGCTGTCATCCAGTCTTCACAGTTTGTAAATCCTTCAAACTTTCTGTACTCTTCTTCTACTGGATACAGACCTATCTTATCAAAAACAGCCGGGTTAAACAATCCTGTAGTTCCTAAATGTCTATTCATAGAAAGCCAATACTTTGCCCCGGTAGTAGGAGAAGTATTTGGAGATATTTTTTTGTTAATGTTGCTTTCCAAAGTGGTCCTTCTTACAGACTGAACTGACATATAGTTCATATTAAATCTATAGAAGTCTATAACAGATTTATAAAGTGCGTGAATATTGACAATTTGAACATCATCTTGTAGCATTAGCAAAACATTAGTTTTTCTCTTCTTAGGATCGATCCATCCACTTGAAGCTAGGGCCCTTCTTATAAGCTGATTTTTTCCTCTCCAAACGTCTTGACTGGTATCTCTATCCTCATTTAAAGTAAGCTCGTCTATAACCTGTGAGTCTTTTAAGTACTGTGTTAAGCCAGGCTCAGACGAACCGTTGTCGATATACACAACTATTATTTCTATTTTATTAGAATAGCTCTGTTTAAAACTAGCCAGTGATGTGAGAAGTGCTCGAGTGTAATACAGTCTATTGCAGCCTGTGATTCCAACAATGAGCCTTACTTTGTTCACTTAGTCACCCTTTTCAATTCGATGACTGTCTGAGTCAAAATGTTGTGTGGAAAACTCAAACAGCTCTGTATCTTCTAGTGCAATCATTCTGTGTCTTAGACCTCTATATACATGAAAGTTGTCACCGGGCCCGAGGACTATCTCGTTAGCTTCACCAATATCATCTTTTTCTGAATACTTTACTAGTAGCTTTCCTGATTGCACATAAAAGACTTCGTCCTTGAGTTTGTGGTAATGCCACGAGCACATTTTTCCTTTAACAAAATATAGAAGTTTTCCACAATACTCATCACAGTTGACAATCCATTTTTCAAATCCCCAACCTTTTGGTACAAACTTAATTGGCAAAGAAGTCTTCATCTTTTATTCCTTTGTCATCAATATAAACATCGGCAGCCGGCTTACCTAATATCAGGTCATGATACTTGACACCCCAGCTATTTAGCTGTTGTCTGGTAAACTCATAAAATTGCTTATAGGAACGGTGCGTGTTTCCGTCATGACGTCCCATACCTCTTGCAGTAAAGTAAACCAGCTCATGTCCTTCGTCATATAATCGATTAAGCTTTTCAATTCTTTCTACAATAGGCTCTGCGGACTCGTAGTTGGTCCCAGATTGACTGCAAATGGTTCCGTCTATATCTACCACGTATTTCATTTAAGATCCTCCAGAATTACGCTGTGAATCCCTGTTTTTTGAACAGTTATTCTAGCACATTTATTGGCAAACTTAATTGCCTCTCTAATATTTTTAAATTGACAGTAGTGAACTACTAATGCTGACAAGAATGTGTCGCCGGCGCCGCAGACATCTATTACTTCACAAGAGTTTGTTTTTAAAATCTCACCGCGGTATTTAGCGCCTCTAGAGCCGACTGTTACAATTAACTCAGCGCTATCAGGCAAGTTCTTTATTTGTTTACTTTCAGGCTCATTAATTTTAACAATACAGTTTTCAAATGGAGAAAGATCTTTCTTTTTTGTGTCGACAAAAACAGGGCCCGGGAGTTTCCGTACTATTCTCTTGAGGAAGTCATGAGTGAGAAAGCCTTTATTGTAGTCTGATATTACTATTGCATCATACTCATTTGCAAGGTGCAGGTCTAAGTAAGACTGCATAACTTGCTCACACTTGTCAAACTCATCAACTCTTAGTATTTGCTGCTTTGTTTTGCTATCGATAAATCTCGTCTTAATGATCTCTGCCTTGTTCGTGACAAGATCTGCCTCTTGTCCCAATGATATTATGTTGTTTGCAACATTCGCAGCCATACCTTTTTTTACAAGTGGTTCAGTATTAGCATTTAAGATTGGAACAGGTGCTTCTGGGCTTATTCTTTCACACGTTCCAAAGACATATCTGTCTAGACATGTCTCACCTATTACTAATATTTTCGAATGTTTTGGTTGTGGATAATCCATCTATTAGCTCAAATATTTTTACTTCTGCAATTTTGTGTCCAACAACTTCATCTACTTTATAGTCTCCACCCTTCACTATAATGTCAGGCGTAAGTGACTTGATCAAATTAATTGGAGTTAATTCATTAAATATTACAACTTCATCTACCCATCTAATAGCCTCTAAAATAGCTTTGCGGTCATCTTGACTCTGAATTGGGCGTGCCTCTCCTTTAAGACTCTTTACGCTATCATCACTATTAAGTCCCACGACAAGTCTATCACCACAAGACTTAGCATATTTTAATAGCTCTATATGCCCCCTGTGTATAATATCGAAACATCCGTTAGTAAAAACTAGTTTCATCAAGACCCTACACTTTTTGAGTAAATACTTATGTAGTAGTATAAAATGGGAGCATAGAATGTTTAAGCAAGGACAGATTACATGCTGCCCTATCTGTAAAAATGAAGACAAAAGTCTAGAAAAAGCAATTGGTCTTTCTAAAGAATTTGGTGTTCCTTTTTATGAGTGTGATGTCTGTAGTCATTCATCAGTTAGAGACTTAAGGCACGGTGTAAAAAATGACTCTATTCCTTCAAACAGGCAAAGGGCTGGTGAATACACTAAATTAATTGCAGGCAATGATGACAGCATAAGAGCCTGGTCCAGTAGAAAAGACAACTTAAAAGAGTCTTCTATTTTAGAAATAGGTCCTGGTGATTATAATCTCTGCAATATGCTAGCACAAAAAGGGCTTCACAATATTTCTTCTATTGATGTTGGAGTTAACTTTGCCAAAAGAGGCGAGACAGTTATCAAGAAGTGGTCGGTAAATATACCTGAGACTGCTAAACAAATATTTGATGTTTCAGCAGACATGCTTAAAATTGTTAAGCAGCAACCTAAGTTTGACTTAGCTCTTTCAATACACTCATTAGAGCACTCACCGGATCCGGTAACAATGATTAAGCTTATATCAGAAAATTCTCATAATTTTGTAATTGAAGTCCCAAACGGAAGAGGGAAAATTAAAGGCAAGCACAAGGTAACAACTGTTAAAGACGATACTGTTTGTAAAATGGATACTCCGGGACCATTCCCTAAATTTCCAGGTGATCCAAGACACAGAGGTAGTCGAAAAGGATATTTAGTCGGAGGTCACTACCAGGTGTTTAACATAGACTCTTTAGAATATATTGCAAAAAACATATTACCTAAAGGCAGAACGTATTATATTGGCAAGGCCCATGTTGGAGAGTTAGGAATATGCATAACAACACTTCACGGGTTTGTTTGGCGCCCTAAAAACTTTAATGAAATTGACAAGAGTACTCTTCACAAAACTTATAGAGAAGTAAAAGTATAAACTTGATTAATCCCATCTTCTAGTGTCATTCGCGCTGGTGGGTAATTTACACTGTCTATCGTTTCGTTATTACTGCATGTATACTCTTGATACTTTCCCTTTAAATGATTCGGAAAAGGTATCTCCTTGATATCTGCGCCGGAGAGGCTTGCAATTATTTCTGCAACATCTAAGAAAGACCTTGGTGTTCCTGTGCCTACATTGTATATTCCGGAGGGAAATGTGTGTGCAGCCTTGGTAATATTGACAACATCTGATACATGCACAAAATCTCTTAGGAAGTTTTCGCTTCCTTCAAATACCTTTATTGTACCGCTATTTTTTGCTTGATTTATAAATTTGTGTACAGGGCTGGCCATTTCGTTTTTGTGTGACTCACCGGTGCCGTACACATTAAAATATCTTAATCCTACAATTTTTGCAGATGGATTATCTGCAATTTTTAGCATTACAAAATTATCAAACGCGGACTTACTTACTGCATAATAATTTAAGGGAGTAAGCGGTACATCTTCAGAAAAACCGTTCTTGCCGACACCATATACAGAAGCAGATGATGCATAAACAAAGGGCACTTGTCTTTTTATGCACTCTTCCAGAAGTAAGCAGCTAAATCTTATATTGTTCTCTGAAATTGCGTTAGTATCTGTCTCAGTTGTAGACGATATCGCCCCGAGGTGGTATAGGTGCGACATAGTGTCAAAGTGCAAGTCTATTTCATCTGGTGGCCAAATTCCAAAACCGGCAGTGGCGTCACACCTAACTGCTCTATCTAGACACCTTGCAAGGTGCTTTCCAATAAACCCTTCGGCGCCGGTGACTATCGGTCGTCTAGACATTTTTTAATACCTCGATAGATGCTTCTACAATCTCTCTATAATCATGTTGACTCATAGCATTGTAGCATTTTTCACACTTAGCCTTCATCCCACAAGGACCGTGATCTTTTCCAACCCATATATTTGTATTTTCAGAATATCCTGTCATAACAGGAGATATAAATCCGCTATAGACAATAACAGACTTTGTATCAACTGCATTTGCGGCATGCATTAAGCCTCCTTCTGAAGATACAAAAAGATCAGCATTGGCAATTATGGCAGCCGCGCCTCTAAAGCTCGTCTGACCTGTAAGGTCTGAAACTCCTTTTAATTTTTTGGTCTCAGTTCTTCTGCCCACCTGTACAACATTTAAACCCATGTCGTTTAAGTCATCGACAACTTTTTGCCATTTTTC
>MDSZ01228060.1_pt1 | contig 11711 bp, 5 predicted proteins | sample 811201 | NCBI WGS metagenome assembly MDSZ01 (sample SAMN05326647, study PRJNA326480) | marine metagenome | isolation source: seawater | place: Indian Ocean: North | collected 2010 | reverse complement strand
CGGTAGTTCCGCACGAGACAGCAACTGCTCGAAGGCAGGGGCAGCCTCAGCCGGAACCAGAATGTGCTGCCGGTCGCGTGGTGAACGGATGACTCCCTCGGGGAGACTGTCGTCAGTGAAGTAGGCGGGGATGATGAAAGAGACGTAATCGTCGTTCAAGGCGGTGCGATTGAACTCGATGTTCTTCTCCCGCTTTCGCTTGTACTCCCTGTCCCTGTCGCTTTCTGGGAGGGGCGGCCCATCGAGCGTTGTTTGAGGATGCAGTTCGGGCGAGATTGGAATCATGATGCTGGACTCGTGAACACGGGGGTTGCTCAGGACATCGCCCATCTTGGAAACGATGTCCTCGAACACCTTCTCGTAGGAACCGGTCTTCATGGTGACGAATTGGTCGTAATCCATCTTCTTGGCGGCCTTCACGATGCTGGGACCGATGCTGGCTCGCTGCTTTGCCTCGGTAAGCCCCATCCCTCCGCGGCGCATCAACCGCTTGACCATGGCCTTTGGAGGGACGTCGGGAATGAGGAAGACGCTGTGGGCGTCAGGGAAGGCCTTCATGTATTTCTTCGCGCCGTTGATGTTCACGTCAATGACGTTCGTCGGATAGATGAAATCAACCCACCTGCGGCCGTAGTAGTGCTCCTTCTGCTTCTCCCACTCAACGAACTCGTCGTTCTCAACCATCTTCTCAAAGTCGGCCTTCGTCACGAAGATTCGGTCCACGCCATCCCTTTCTTTCGGACGACGAGGGCGGCTGGTGACGGTGAGGGGCTCCCCCACGCCGCTGAAATTTTTCTTGAGGTGACGAATGAACGTGCTCTTGCCTGTTCCTGATGGGCCAGACACGATGACCAGATTGACCCTCTTTGCCTTGCGTGGGTTGACGTTGATGAAGGTCTCAACGTAGTCCACCTTCACACCGGGCTGGAAGCCCTCCAGAATCGAACCGACGTGCTCGTAAATGGTCTGCGCCAGTTTCTGCCCGAGGTCATCCTGCTCGTGGCGAGGTGCGATGTTCACCATGATTTTCCCGGTGCCGAAGTACAGCGTCCCGCTAACGTCCGTTTCCTTGGGAATCATGTCCTTCAAGGCGGGAAGGTTGTCGTGGTTGAAGCGCAGGTAGGCCTGCGGTGCGCCCTGCGTCTCGCTCACGACTCGTGGTCCAAGTTTCCCCGTTCCCTTGTAGTCGTCAAAGGCTTCGATGGCCAGCCCCTTGTTGATGGGTGACTCGTAATCACCCACCCACTTGATGTGCGTAGCCACCGGCCTCGGGTTCTTGCGGGGCTCATCGAGGAAGTCACGGAGTTTCTCAACGTGCTTCGCCATCCACCACGGTTTGAATTCGTTGATGTCGCCCTTGAACTCACCAGCCTTACGGAAGGGCTTCGCGATGTTCGTGTACATGTACGGGTGGTGCGTAGCGATGTCCGTCATCTGCATGATGACCGCGATGCCGTAGTAGTCCCCCACCAACGTCTTGAAGAAGTCCTCGGAGATGTTGCGGCGCCCGACGTCTGATTCCAGCAACATCGAGACGCCGTCTTCCAATTCCGCGGGCACATCGAGCGCGTCAGCGATGAACTCGTCCCACATCTCCTTCCCCGCAAGGGAGTGGTGGATGTTCTTCTCTTTCTCCACACGCTTACCAACGTCGTGATACAGACCCAACAAGAGCAGCATGTCGAGGTAGGTCCAGTTCCCACTGATAGGCTGGCTGAGGTAAGCGCGGACCTTCTTCCTCAACGCTGAATCGAATCCAAGAGGTTCCAGTTTCCACAAGCGTGACGTCGGTTTCTCATCATCGGAGACGAAGTAGTGCTTCATCCACCAGTAGGTGTACACGGTGTGTGCGTACTCGTCACCACCGTAATGGACATAATCGTAGTCAAGGCCCTTCAGGTCGTCGAGCGAACGGTGTCGGTAATGAGAAGGGATTGAAGGACTGTCGGGGTTTGGGAGCGGGTTGGGGAGCGGGTTGGGCAAAGGGCCCTCGTCCCCCTTCTTTGGGATGTACTCTGGATTGACGAAGTGCTCGTAGGTGATGTGGACGTAGTCCTTGAATTTCTCATTGAACTGCTTGACCATGTCCTTAGTGACGTTGTAGCAGAACTCGACGTCATCTGAGCCCTTCCCGTCCTTCTTCACGAACTTCTGTTCGGCGGCCTCAATCATCCCGTCAATGTCGCTGACGATGGTGTCCTCGTTGAGTTTCAGGTAGCGGTCGAGCCGCTTCTTCTTGGGCTCGACCTTGAAGTAGTCGATGCGGTCGCGCATCACGGTGTAATGGTGCTTCACGCCCGGAGAGAACGAAGCATCGACGTACCACTGAATGTCGTCAGCGGACGTGAGGGATGGCTCATCCTTGGACGGGTGCGTGTGAAAGAACGCGACCTCATTGTCCGGACGCTTGTTGATTTTGATTTTGGGCATGATGAGCGAGGCTCGACGGTGGAAAATCTTCCCGTCCTTGGTGGCCCAGCCATAGGACTCCCCCGTTCGAGTCACGAAGGACCACAGGAGGTCAAGGAACGCGGGGTCATTCAACCGCTTGTAGTCGAAGACGCGGAAGTATTTCTCCGGCTTCTCAACGAGCATCTCGTGCATCTCCGCACGAAATTCCGAGGCCGTCGCTGGATTTCGCATCACACCCGGGAAGGACAAGTGGCCCTTGGCGATGGTCACACGGCCGCTGGGATTTGAACGAACGGTGGACACCTCATCGCACAAGATTTCGATGGGGACGAAGTGTGGCCCCCGGCCAAAGGGAACGTGTGTTGTCTTGTTCACGAAGTGCTTCATCGCATCGCGGGCTTGGCGCCGAGAAACCTTCCCATCGAACATGACGAACCACGTTCGATTCTCAAGGTCCAGCGTGGCCTCTTTGACGTCGAATCCGCCGAGCGCGGAGCCAGCCTTCGGGAAGTGACTGAACTTCCGGACGTCGCTGACTTTCAGGCTCACTCTTCCTCATCCCCGAACATCATGAAGGCATCAAAGGGACTGACGAACCCCGCTTCACGCTTCGGCAGGTCATCTCCCGTAATGGACCCTTCTGCGTGGCTGGGATTTTTCTCGATGAGCGCGAGGCCAGCCGCACGCTTCTCCATGTCCTTCCGTGAGTTGAACGACTGACGTGCGAATTGGTTCCCGAGTTCTTCGCCCTGACGGGCATAGAAGTCGCCGTCAAATTCGCTGTCTGGAACGTCTTCGATGGGGCGGTCGAAGGGCTGGAAGGAGCCCGGAGAGAAATTCACTTCCCTTGCGTACTCCGCATCACGGCGGGCTTGGTCATCGTCCTCCATGTATTCCATCAGGAGTTGATTGTGGTAGCGAAGTTCCTCGCGCTTCTTGTCGTGAACGGTGCCCCCGAGATTGGGGCCTTCTTCATCGAAGACCGCGTCGTCGCTCCCCACGGGGAAACCGGGGATGTTCAGGTAGTAGGACACGCCATTCTTGTCCTTGGGGAATCTCAGGAACTTGTCTGGAGCGTAGTGCAGCCCCCACTTTTCGTCCGTCAATTGGTGCTCATTGGGAAACTCCCTCAGCATCGTCAGCCACTTGTCGTCCCTCGTCGCACCAGCCTTCTGACGGGGGCCGAGGGGAGAACCCGCCATACTGCCGGGGCCGACACGGCTGGGGTCAACACCAAAGGTCATTCCCGGGTATTCGGGGAGGGTGTAGGGTTGCGGTCCTCCGCTGACCCAACGTGGTCCGGCATTGAAGCCATAGAAGGGATTCCGAAGAACGTTCGTTAGGCCTGATTCCGAGGTGAAAATCACGCTCGGGTGAAAATCCGGTTCGACGGGCTCACCGGGGTTGGGGAGCGGCGAACTACGCAGACCAATGGAGAAGCCACCAGCCGCGTCGCCTTGCCGGAAGGAGTAATCGGCAGCATCTTCCATCTCCTTGTCGTAGCGGATGCGAAGGAATCGTGCAGGGCCGCTGAGTGAACGAGAGAAGTATTCCTTCTTCGTTGCCTGCAACCCCATTCGCTGACTCCCGCCTGTACGGTGAGCCTTTCGAGTGAACGACGGGCCCGAAACCGTCCTGCGGCCCGACAACTTCTGGTAAGCGACCTCAATGATGATGCGGGGCTCGACAAAGTGAATGTGGGGGTAAATTTCCTGCAATTTTGGAGCCAAGACGGAGTGCTCGAAGAAGCCATAGTCCTCCCCCGTCTTCTCACCCAGAACAAGACTGAACAGTTCGCGTGCTTCTTCATTTGTCCAGCCAGTACCAACGAAACCGACCGGAACAAGCACCATTCCCTCTTTGGTTGGCTTCGAAACTCCAATGAGAAGCGAACCAACCATTGGCTTCTGGTCGAGCCAAGCCTTGGCGGTCGTACTCACGCCCATCACCACGGCATCGAGGGTGTACTCTCGCTTGATTTTGTAGCGGCGGCCTCCCCCATGGATGTACAGGCCTTCATTCATCCGCTCACCAGTTTCGTACCGCCAGATGGAGTCCACCTTGGCTTCGTAGTCGTCTTCGATGACCGCAGGGTCCAGACACTTGATGCGGTCGCTTTCCAAGTCAGCCGCCTTCATCAGACGCTCTTCATAGGGCAACGAATACACGTCTTTCCCATCCACCGAAAGAACATCGAGAATGACGGCCTTCAGATTACGGAAGGTATTCGGGTCATGGTGCCCATCGTTGTCCGTGGAGAGAATGGACCCCGACGCATTGCTCCCTTCCACTCGCCCGAACTGGTCCACCACGATGGATTCGATTACGACTGTGATTTCATCCACATCGTTGTCGGCGCAAATTCGCTCGAATTCCCGCGTCAGGTAGTTGTCCCAACCGATGCCGCCGACTTTCTGAAACACCATCACGCAACGCTCCACTTCCATCCCTGCGCGAGCAGCCTCCTTTGCACGGTCGAGGCGGCGACCGTGGACCTTGAAGCCACCTCGCTTGTTGAACGTCAGCAGGCCGAGTTGACCATCATACTTCGGCGTGACCACCAAGCGAGGATGTTGAAGCACTTCCTGTCCAATGAATCGGTAGCGGACGGTGTCCACAGGCTCCTTCTTCCACTTCTGAAGTTGCAGCGTCAGTGGGTTGGTCTTGTCGTGATTGGAACTGGGTGTGCGCTTGCAAGGTGGCGCGGCCTCAACGTCGGTGAACCCATCGCCAACCTCGGCGTCGGTGAACCACTTGTCGGCCATTCCCTTGAGGCGCTCGAAGTCCTTGAGGACCGCCACAGGATGAGCGCTGGCCGGATTGAACTTCTTGACGTCCTTGATGTCCACAGGAATGCGACAGTAGCCCTCGGACTCACTGATGTCTCGGTTGGGCTTGTAGTGCATCCCAAAGAGCATCCCGACCATGTGGTCCTTGTGCATCACGCTCTTGTCGACGTAGGCGAGCCCAGACCCAACGGCTTCCTCCTTGCTGAACGCCACTTCGCTGGTAGCCTTCTTCACGCCAGCGTAAATGTAGTTCCAACACTCGTCCGAAGTCTCGAACTGCATTGGTTTGGTAGCGAACCACACTTGGAACGACTTACCGGTGAAGACCGGCATCGTTGCGTGAACCTTGCTGAAGTACTTGGCGATGTCGTACACAACACGCGAGTACTCGTCAAAGGGCATCTCGCCCGCATTGTCGATGTCGATGACGCCAACCTTGGGATAGACCCCGCCCATGTTTGGACGAAACCAAATGTCGCGCAGACCTTTGTTCATCCCACCATGGTAAGGCATAGATGAACCAATTTTGGTGGCCGAGACGTAGTCCTTGACTTCCTTCTCACTCTGGATGGTGAAAAGTCGGCTGGAACGAACCTGACCTCCACTGAAGGTGACGGCCTGCACCGGATGGTGCATGGTCTTCCTCAGACGGAAGGGGAGGGTGGTCTGATTGTACTCCTGCATGAAGTTCTTGATGGACTCGTGGAGAAGTTTCTGCTCGTCGGTCTCGGCGACGAAGGGCTTCGGGTCGAAGTTGTCCATCGGGACACCGAACGTCCCGTATTCCTTGAGGAAGGCCTCATGGAGCACACCGCGCATCTCGTCGATGTTTTCCTTGGTGGTCTTCTTTGTGTCCAGTTCGTACACACGCGCTCCCGTTTTCGGGTTGATGGCGCTCGCCCCACGAAACCCCTTGAGGGTGGAATCCCATGAGGTAGCCCCCATGTGGAAGTAGGTGCGCGAGATGAATTTCTCCATGAACTCCTCGATGTCGGCCTTGGACGGTCGCATCCCAGCCGCGTTGAAGCGCGAAGCATACGTCCCAAACTGCTCAAGCAGCCCATCGTAGTCCCTCATGGTGTGGGCCTCCGAAGCGGAAGAATCGGTGGTGCTTCTGGGGGAACGACCGCTGGCTCGGGCCGCTGAGTGAACCCTTCAGCCACGCGAGCACGAGCACGAACGGTGTCCCTGATGTCGTCGGTCAATTGTCGCGCCACGAACTCGTTCAATTGCGAGGAAGGCACAATCACATACCCTCGCAGCACATTCAGAGCCGTGGCCAACGCCGGGAAACGGACCGTCCCGAGTGCCTTCATCTGCATGTGCTTCTTGATGTCGCTCATGAACATCTTCTCCACGTCCTCAATGCTCGACGTGTTCTGAACCAACAGACGTTGCAGTGCGGTGGATGCTGCTGCGAGAACCTCCGGGTTCTCCGCGTACTGTGATGAGATGAACGTGAGGTAGTCGCTGAGGCTTCCCATGCCGCTGGGCGGAAGCGAAGGTCGGGTGAAGTTGTAGTTTCGATGGGCTCGCTCCACCTCCACCTGAATCGCGCTCATGATGTCGCGCTCAGGGATTTCCAGACCCTTGAGCGAGTTCGCGCTCCCCTTGACCTGAGACCACGCCTCCTTGACCGCGCCCCGCATGGATTCCCTCGCACTCTTGATTTTCTTTTCCGGCTCCTTCCCCCCGGGGCCCTTTGGACCGTAAGGTTCCGCATACAGGTAGCCACGATTCGCCCCGATGAGCAATTGGGAGAACCAATCGTTGAATTGTTGGCTGTACGCAAGGTAAGCGTCCCGTAGGAGGGGAGCCTCAAGGCGGAAGTCAACCTTCTGGGGCTGGAGGATTTGACGAGACTCAATCCCCGGAATCTGGTAAATGACTTGGCTCGGGATGCCTGCTTCCTGCATCTTTGGGATGAGGACAGGAGACATGTGGCGGGAGATGATTTCCGTGTACCATGTGATTTCACCGAAAGCGAAATTGTCGCCTGTGAAAAGCGACTCGAGGGACTTTCGCAGCGGAGTGTTCGCAGCCCACATGTTCGCATAGAAGGCAACCATGTGGTCCGTGCGTGCGTCAATGAACCAATCGCCGAAGAACACCGAGCCGTCGCCACCCCGCTGGAAGGCATTGGCCTTTGTGCCGTCGTAGTCGAGGAAGTGGTCCCGCGTGAAACGGCTGTGGTTGATTTTGCTCATCGCGATGGTGTTCATGTGCTCCCACAGGAAGAACGACTCGGCGAACACTTCGAGAAGCGGGAGGGCGGGATTGTTCCCTGAACGTTCGTTGCGCAGGTCATTTTCACCAGCAGGGATGAAAACCTCGTTGATGTTGACGGGCTTATCGAGGCCTCGCTGATTGGGGCTGAGCGTCACTGACGGGTCAACAACACTCCGGAGAACCATCCGAATTGGCTTGTTGTCCTTCCTGCTGCTGGACACCACCTCCCACAGTCCCGCCTTGACGTCATCGGACAGGCGGTTAATCCCCTTTCGTCCCTGAGTGTTCTTCAGCAGCATGACGCGCTGTCCAGCAGGGAAAGGAGCCTTCAGCGCACTCAGAAGAGGCTGAAGCAGCATCTTCATGCCCTCCTTGAAGTCCTTCGGTTCGAAATCTCGGAAGCCATAGAGGTCGCCGTCTTCATCGAATTCGTTGAATCGGCGTTGTGCAGCATCCCTACCGCGGTCGAATGCGTCGTAATTGATGCCGGCCTCATCACAGAAGCGTCGGAAGTCTGGGTGTTGCGTGAAGATGCGGTGCAATTGGTGGAAGAAGAGGTAGCCTGCGGGGTCCGACAAGAAGACAGATGGGCGGACGGCTGGCGCCTTTTGGTCGTGCTTCCCTTGCTGCCCCTCGAAGGTCATGATGGTGTCGGCGAAGAAATTGACGATGTCGTTCACGCTGGCCTGACCGAGGCGAATGTTGTCGGTCAACATCTTCGCGAGAGAAGGCAAGAGGAAGTAGGTGGTCATCCCACCTGACTCAAGGTCCGCCTGAAGGGCCTCCGACTCCTGAACTTGTCCATCAAGAAAGAGGCCACGGGTCACGTCATCGGATGAAAGAATACTATCCCACCAATCTTCACCAAAGAGAGGGTATCGTTGGCGGTCTGCGCTGTTGTGGTCAGGGGAGGTAATCTCGTTGAACGTGAACTCTCCGAACAGGTGGTGATACAGCAGGTTCCCGGGCTGAATCTGATGTGAGCCGGGGAAGCCATCCGGCGGGGGCGGAAATTGCATCCGGAAGTGTTCGTAGTGGTTCTTGACCCAGCGGCGAATGCTCGGGCGAGCATTCCTGATGAACGTCTTCACCCCACCGTCGTCCGGTTTGGTGAGGAAGACCGCTGGGTTCATGCCGCTTCACAACCGGTAAGTGAACGCGACCGACGGGTAGGTTTGACCCTCCGCCGGCACGCCCCCGGTTTGCGGTGGGAGGACTTCCACGAAAAACTGCACGGTGTCGACCCCTGAGGTCCCACCGTATTCTGAGGGTTCCACGTTGAATGTTCCAGAAGCATTGGGACTCAACATCACTGCGCGGGTGTCGGCAGAAACGAAGTCCCCGTCCTTGGTGGATTCGTAGGTGATGCGCACGGCTGCTCCGAGACCGCTGGATTCGGTAAAGTCGAGTTGGAGACCATTCGCTGAACCGCTGTACGATGCACCGTTCACCACATTGACCTGCCGAACCTCATTGGCGGTGGACTGATAGAAGGTCAACTTCAGACCACTCACGTTGGGCGTCTTCTGGACCTCGACCTTCTCCTTGCGCCTCATCAACATCAGCAGGGCACCAAGCCCACCCACGGCGAGCCAGTTGGGGCCCTTCCTTCGACTCTTTCGGGGACCAGTAGGGCTGTATTCCATGTTTTTCGCCTCAGTATCGGTATCTGTACACCCACGGGGCGAGACCCTCGCCCGGGCTGATTTCTTTCTTCAGAAGGTTGGTCTTGGATTCAATGGTGTCCAACGCACTCTTCGCGAGAAGCATGAAACCGAGAACCGTGGACAAGGTGTTGATTTCTTTCCACGTCGAGGCCTTCATGCCGAAGCGAGAGGCCTTGACCAAACTCTGTGACTTTCCGTAGCCGAAGAGACCCTTCTTCCCAACGGTTTCGAATGCCGTTCGGGCGGTGGTCGCAACGACCACACCAAGAGAGGCCAATTCAATCTGGTTCCACGTCTTCACGGGGACTCCGAAGTAGGTTTCGCGCTTCTCAGCCACCATGACGTCACCTCAGTCAATCAGCCACGCCTTCCCATCGCGCATTCCAATCTTCATGCTCCCGCCCTTGATGATGAGCATCGGCTCACCGTTCTCGGGCATGGTCGCATAGAGGACGGGGAAGTTCCCGTCCTTGGACTCTTCGTTCATCTCATGAATGAATTTCTGATGCTCAAGGCCGTTCTCCTTGGGCGACATGTAGCCGATGGTCCAACATTCGCCGAGCGAATACCACACGTCACCCACGTCCACCTGAGCGGTCGTGATTTCGTCCGGGGTCTTTCCACCGTGGAACTTCTTGTACGCATCCTTCGCCTTCTTGACCTTCTTCGGAGAAGCGGGATTCTTCATTGGTTGGTTCTTTCGCTGCCAATCGTGAGAGGTCTCATCAGAAACGATGGGTCCACCGGCTGCCCATGTGTAGCAGGTGCGGGCCGAATGGCACTTGAAATGGTGCATCCAGCAGTAGCCCAACTCCCCCTCATCGTCTGAGGTCTTTCCGGGCATACAGTCCTTCATGCGAGGAGAAATGTCGAAAGCGACGCAGTTGCTGCAATTGGATTTCTTGGCGACTTCCGGGGTGGTGCCCCACTTCTCAGAGTAGCGCAACCAGTAGGTGTCGTCACTGAGGTTCAGGGGGCCGTATTGGATGTGTTCCGCAGCAACTGCGGCGTCACGGTTCCGTGTGTTGACTTTGAGGTCTTGAGTCGCAAGAGGACAGGCCATCGCTGGATTCCCCATCGGACCCCAAGACTTGGTCACAGAGTCCACGCCGCGCTTTCCGTACTCTCGCTCCACATAGGAGAGGGCGACGGCGTTGCGCTGTCTGTTCACCGGAAATTCCTCATACAGGGCGGAATGGAGGCGGTCAAAGTACTTCTTGGCGCTCTCACGGCGTGACTTCCCGGTCTTCTTGCTCTTCTGTCGGCGAGGCTTCGGAACAGGGTTGCGCAGGGGCCCTTGTGGGATTCCCTGCTGCATCTTCTGAGCCATGCTCGCGCTCACCAACTTCAGTTCACCACCGTCCTTCGCGTGGACCAGAACACCGGCTGCGTTCTGAGTGGCCTCCGACTGAGGGATGAGAACACCGCACTTGCGACAGATGAAGCGCATGTCTCGAAGGTCGACGGGGTTCACCATCGCGTAAGGTGCGGGGGTTTCCTCAGGTCGAAGACCAGAGAGGGTGTAGGCACCGGGCGTGTTTTCCGGCGAGAGAGATGGGTTGCTCGAATCTCCGAGGTAGTCGCCCACCTCAGCATACACTCCGGGGACGTTCATGCGCTTGGCAGCGGGGGCTCCGGTCGTGCCGAAGAAGAAGGTGATGTCGTAGCGCTTGGCCAGCGAACGAACGTTATCTTGAACGCTCCCCGGCAGAACAAGGACTCCTTGAGTGTCGGCCATCACAGGAAGGCCTTCGTCACGAAGGTGTGCCTGAACGCGGTATCGGAATTCATCGTCCTTGTCGGTGATGTACGCCACGGTGAAGTTCTCCTTCACCAAACCGTTGAGGAAGTCACGGACGCCCTTCACGGCCTTGGTCTTCTCGATGTTGAGCGCGACTTCTCGGGCGAGACGCTTCCCCTTCAGGCCCTTGCGCTTCGCAACACGCATCGCGGCGCTTTCATCGAGCACCGCTTGCTCCACAATGAGGACAGCAGCCTTCGGCTTCGCCATCACGGGCGCGGGGTTCGTGAGAGGAAGTTCAGAACCACAGACCGTGCAGTTCATCATTCCGGCGGCATTCTGTGAATTGCACCGCGGGCATTCAGGCATACCAGCGCACCCCCGTGGGGTTCTTCTTCACCTTGGGGTTTCGCTTCGCGAGAATCTTCTGAATGTCGTCAACGAAATATCGGAAAACGAAGTTGTATGGTGCCTTGTCGAACCGCTGAGAGGGGTCGCGAGGGTCGCCTAATTCGTACTTGTAAGGATAGGACCCGCCAGCCAAGTAGGCATCGAACGCCGGCGGGTACGAACTCGCCAGATGATTGTTGAAGACGGCAAAGACTCCGCGTTGCCCAATGATGCTTTCAGCGTCCCAAGCCATCGAACGGAGTTCCTCACCGGCTTCTGAGTCGCGGTCGATTCCCACATTGTATTGGTAGCCCAATCTCCTACCCGGAAGCAACTCGTCTCCGTCGGACCAGAGGTTTGCCTCGTACCATGTCCTGTCTTCTTGGTTGAAGGCGTAGTACCTGCGGTTGTCGCCGTACTGGTCCGCAGGCGGCTTGTCCAGCGGCGGCGGTGGTGAATTGGTCAGAATCTGTTGCTGCAATT
>MDSZ01244291.1_pt1 | contig 11712 bp, 13 predicted proteins | sample 811201 | NCBI WGS metagenome assembly MDSZ01 (sample SAMN05326647, study PRJNA326480) | marine metagenome | isolation source: seawater | place: Indian Ocean: North | collected 2010 | reverse complement strand
TTTTCTAGCTCTCTCATATCCTTTATCAACGATTTTTTTTACCTCAAAATCGATTTTTTTTGCAGTTTCTTCTGACATATTCTGTTGTTTAGTAACTGATCTACCTAGGAAAACTTCTTCTTCATTTTCACCATAAGCTATTGTTCCTAATTCTGAGCTCATTCCATATTTTGTCACCATATTTTTTGCCATTTTGGTAACCATTTCAATATCTGAAGAAGCGCCGGAAGTAACTTTTTCATGACCAAAGATTATCTCCTCTGCAATTCTGCCCCCCATAGCCACTGCTATGTCTGCGTGCATTTTTTCTCTTGTTACAGATAGTTGGTCTCTTTCCGGTAACCTCATTACCATACCTAATGCTCTGCCTCTTGGTATGATAGTTGCTTTATGAATTGGATCTGATGCTTTTTCATTTAAGGCCACTATAGCATGACCACCTTCATGATAAGCGGTCAACCTTTTTTCATCTTCTGACATTACCATTGATCTTCTTTCTGCGCCCATCATAACTTTATCTTTTGCTTCCTCAACATCAGACATTGTAACAACTCTTTTATTTTTTCTGGCTGCAAGTAAGGCGGACTCATTAATAAGGTTAGCTAAATCTGCACCGGAGAAACCTGGTGTACCTCTAGCAATAGTTCTTAATTTGACATCAGGGCCAGTATTTATTTTTTTAACATGAACTTTTAAAATTGCTTCTCGACCTATAATATCTGGATTTCCGACTACAACTTGCCTATCAAATCTTCCCGGTCTTAATAAAGCTGGATCCAGAACATCAGGTCTGTTTGTTGCTGCTATTAAAATTATTCCCTCGTTTGTATCAAAGCCATCCATTTCCACTAAAAGTTGGTTAAGAGTTTGTTCTCGCTCATCATTTCCACCTCCTAATCCAGCGCCTCTACTTCTTCCTACTGCATCAATCTCATCAATAAAAATTATGCACGGTGAATGCTTTTTACCTTGTTCAAACATATCTCTTACCCTTGATGCTCCAACTCCAACAAACATCTCCACAAAATCAGAGCCAGAGATTGAAAAAAAAGGTACGTTGGCTTCTCCTGCTATTGCTTTTGCTAGAAGAGTTTTGCCTGTTCCTGGGGGACCTATGAGCAAAGCGCCTTTAGGAATTTTACCACCTAGTCTACTAAATTTTTTTGGATCTTTAAGAAATTCTACAATTTCTTCTACTTCTTCTTTCGCCTCTTCTACACCGGCTACATCATTAAAAGTAACTTTACCTTGAGACTCATTTAACAGTTTTGCTTTAGATCTTCCAAAGCCCATAGCACCGCCTTTTCCTCCTTGCATTTGACGCATAAAAAATATCCATACACCGATAAGAAGAAGCATTGGAAACCATGAGAGAAGGATGCCTAGAAGTGATGGCATTTTATCTTCTTGAGGAGAGGCAACGATGCTTACTCCGCTACTTGAAAGTTTTTCTACAAGCTCGGGATAATTGGGTGAATAAGTAGTGAAGGTATTTCCATCTGCTAAAATACCTGAGATATTATTTCCCTGAATTTGAACCTCAACAACTCGTCCTGCGTCTACCTCATTTAAGAAGTTTGAGAAAGGTAGAGAATTTCTTTCTGAATTAATTTTGTTAGGATCATTAAACATATTAAACAATCCTACTGACAGCAGAATTATTATGACCCACATTACTAAGTTTTTTATATTCATATTAAATAGATAGTTATTAAAAATATTTAAACAAGTATACTTTAATGATAATTAAGTTGTAAATAAGACAAAATATATCAACAAAATCCCTAGAATTTAATCATTTTCAGGTTTAAGGCTTAAGTATTCTCCTTCTTTTAAAAATAAACATCCGCCAAGTGTTGATTTTTTAAAATTTGGTCTGCCCATATTTATAGTTAAATTTATTACTTTTTTAGACCTTGGGTTGTAATAATTTTTTTTAAGATGTTTAATAGACTCGTTAATTAACTTTATTTTAATTTCATTATTCAAAGAATTGAGTTTTTTCAAATTAATTTTAACCTCCTTTTTAGTCTTAATTAGTATATTTTTTGATAATTGAGAATAATATTCATCTATTGTTGCCTTGCTTGAAGCTAAATTATTAATTGATTTAATTATTTGATCATAATTTATTCCGCTTTTCTTGAGTGGTGTTTTTAAACCTCTAATTTTTGTTCTTAAATAATTTTTATTTTTATTAGAAGGATCTTTAAAGTATTTTCCAAAAATTTTATTAGATATTTTAATTAATATCTTTTTTTTTACATTCAAAAATGGCCGGCATAAATAAAGTTTATTATTCAATTTTGTTAAATTTTTCATAGCAGATAAACCAGTTAAGCCGCTCCCTCTGGATAATCTTATAAAAAAAGTTTCTACCTGATCCTCTAGATTGTGTGCAGTGAGTATTATTTTGATATTATTTTTTTTACAAAACTCAGACATCATTTGATACCTAATGTTTCGTGCTTGAGCTTGAATATTATTATTAATTTTTATTTTGTTTGATAAAATTGTTAGATTGACTCCATTTTTTTTTAGTAAATTTTTAACTTGATTTGCTTCTTTTAAAGAACCCTTTCTTATATTGTGATTAATAAGAACATAAAAAAACTTGGTTTTATTTTGATATTCGTAAGCTTTACTTAAAGCGGCTAAAGCTAAACTATCTGGCCCACCAGAAACCGCAACTAAAAAAGATTTTTTTTTAAATTTATTTAATTTATTTTTAAAATGTAAAAAAACTTCATTAAGTTCTTTAATGTCCTTAAATTGATTTTTAAGACTTACATTTGAATTTTTTTTGCTCATATTGAGCTTTTTGTAACACAGACTTGCTTGCTTTTGGGTATTCTTTTTTTAATCCAGCTATCATTTTACAGCCTTGGTCCTTCTCTCCAAGTTGGACCATTGTGATTCCCAATTTTAAAAGATTGTCTGGGGCTTTTTTGCTTTTTGGATAATTTTGATAGCCATCTAAATAAGCTGTTGCAGCGTCTGAGTATAATTGTCTTATTCTGAATGTTTCTCCATACCAATACTGGGCACTTCCAGCTAAATCGTGATCCTTATTTTTTTCTATAAATTCTTTAAGAGCAAATTCAGCTGTTTCATAGTCACCAATTTTCATAAAACTTACCGCAAATTCATATTGCTCCTTGGGTGGTTTGTTAGGTAATAAAGACTCTTTTTTTTCAGCCTCTTCGGTAATAATAGTTTTTGCACTTTCAACTGAATTTATTGTTTGCTGTTTTTGAAAAGCGGAACTTTGATATCCTGGATTGACACCAAAATCAGCAGGTTTGCTTGTACCGGGCAAAGCAGCTTTATTTTCCTTTTTTGGATTTATTAAGTTACCACTTTCAATGTCTGAAAATCTTAATTGTGTATCAGATTGAATTTTTGTGACTCTAGTAGATAATTTGTCTAACTTAAAATTAACTTCCTCAAATTTATTTGTTAATACTCTAAATTGATCTTCAATTTCATTTAGTTTTAATAGATGCTTAGTTAATATGTCCTCATTTAAGCCGTCTGATTTAATATTTGATGAAGTAAGAGAAGCTGCAAGGTCAGATTTTTGATAAACAGCCTTTTCCAAAGTTTTAAGATCTTTTGTAATTACTTGAATTTGATCAGAAATTGATTTTAAATATATTTCCTCCTCTTCAGCATAAAGGAAAGAATTAGAGATAAAAAATAAAATTATTAAAGCTTTTAAAAATTGCTTTTTTAATAAAATCATGATTCTGTTGTAATTTTATAAAATGGCAAAAAAAAGACCCTTCAATACGTAATATTAAAGGGTCTTTTAGAACAAAGAAAATTTTAATTTACTTTTACTGTTACAGATCTTCTATTTTGAGACCAAGATATTGGTGAAGATTTTGGATTTACAGGTTTTTCTTTTCCATAACTTATTACAGATATTCTTTTACCTGATATTCCGTAAGTCATTAAATAATCTTTAGCTGCATTAGCTCTTCTTTCTCCTAAAGCCAAGTTGTATTCTCTTGTGCCTCTTTCGTCAGCATGACCTTCAATCGTCACATTTAAGTTTTTATTTTTTCTTAAAAAGGTTGCTTGTTTTCTTAAAGTATCTCTAGATGCACTTGTTAAAGAAGATTTGTTAGTTGCAAAAAATACTCTATCCGGAACACCTGTTGCTAGGTATTCAACAGTTTCCTTACCAGTGTAAACATCGCCTTCTATGTCTCCTGATTTTTTAGCTGTAGAACAAGCACTTAGCAATAGAGTTGCAAAGATTACTAATAATGTGTTTTTTAAATTCGTTTTTAATGTCATTTTTTCCCCTAGGTTTAATGTGGTTATTTCAAATTATTTGAAATTATTCAAGTATATTTTACATAAAATTCAACCTCACTTAGACAATAATGAGGACCAAGATGGGTCTGAGGCATCAGTTTTGGTAGAAAGTCTCCTCTCATTATAGCCTGTAATATCTATTGACCATAATTTAGCAGAAAATCCCTTACCTTTTTCGCCTGCTTTAGTTTCCCTATAGAATACTAAAACTCTTCCGTTGGGTGACCACGACGGCGCCTCTTGATAAAAGTTTTCAGTTAATAATCTTTCTCCAGTACCATCGGTTCTCATAACGCCAATATAAAATTTCCCTTTATGCATTTTTGTAAAAGCAATTAGATCACCTCTTGGAGACCAAACGGGTGTTCCGTAAATACCTTTACCAAAAGTTATCCTTTTAACGTTGCTCCCATCGCTTCTCATAACATAAATTTGTTGTAAACCACTTCTATCAGAGTTAAATGCAATAAATTTTCCATCTGGAGAAAATGAAGGAGAGGTATCAATAGAAGAATGTTCAGTAATTCTCTCTACAACTCTAGTTTCAAGTTCCATTGTGTATATATCTGAATTCCCATCTTTTGCAAAACTCATAATAATTTTTTTTCCATCTGGAGAGAATCTTGGAGCAAAAGTCATACCAGGGAAATTTCCAACAATCTCTTGTGTTCCTGTTTCAATATCTAACAAGTATACTCTCGGCATATTTCTAAAATAGGACATATAAGTCACCATTTGATTGGCTGGATTAAATCTGGGAGTTAATACTAATTCGTTTCCTAACGTAAGATACTTTGTGTTGAACCCATCTTGATCCATAATTGCCAATTTTTTAACTCTTTGATTTTTTGGTCCACTCTCAGCTACATATATTATTCGCGTGTCAAAATATCCCTCCTCACCTGTAAGCCTTTCGTAAATTTTATCAGAAATAATATGCGCCACCCTTCTCCAGTTTGAAGGTGTAGTCGTAAAAGCTAAAGCTGTCATTTCTTTAGCTGCCGCTAAATCCCAAAGTCTAAATTCAACTTTTAATTTTTCATCTTTAATTAAAAGTTTTCCTGTGACAAGAGCTTGTGCCTTAATCAATCTCCAGTCCTCAAATCTTGGTTTTAAATGAGCAATATCTGGTTTTTGTACAAAGGCATCTTTCTTTAATGGATTAAACAATCCAGTGTTTTTAAAATTTATTTCAATGATTTTAGAAATTTTACTACCTAATTCCTTAACTTTAATTTCATCAACACTTTCTGATTTTATATCTACATGCAAAGGAGAAACTGCAATTGGTAATGGATCTAAATTACCTCTAGTAATATCAATCTCTATAAGCGCAAATAATTTACTTTGTAAAAAAAAATTTATTATTATGAAGTAAAAAAGTTTTTTCATCTTATCCCTTCAACATCTCTGCTGGATTAAAGTTTAGTTGAAGTTCTTTCCATTTATCGTAACCAGTTGGGGGAACTTTAAGTGGTTGACATAATCTTACCGCTCTTAAAGCGCTTTCAGCTAAAACTTTGTAAAACTTTTGATCAGGTCTATTCATTCTTTCATGATCTAATATTTCTGATTTTATAATTGATCCATCTTTTTTTAAATTTAGTTTAATTCTAACTAATAAATTTTCATTATAAGGTAGACCTAAAGGTACGCTCCAGCAACCAAATATTTGAGCTCTTAATGCGTCTTCCTCTGATAATGTCAGACCAGTTGCAAAAGAGTTTTTTTTACTACTCTGAGTAATTTTTTTACTTTCTTTTTCTGCTGTAGCTTCAATTTCTTTTGCTTTGTCTATTAAAGCTGCAATTTGGTTTGTGTCGATTATTTCTTTTTTTTCAAATTCTGATGATTGTCTTATTTCTGGTTTAACCTCCTCAGGGTTCTGTTTTTTTTTAACTAACTTTTTTTCATCTTTTTTTTCATCTGGTAAAGGAATTCTATCTGGTTTTTCTTTCGCTTTAGCGGCTGGAGGAGCTTGTTCTGATACTACTCTTTTTTCTTCTTCTTTTTTTGTTTCCTCAATAATTTTTCTCGCTTTTGGAGCATATGGAATATTAGTTTTATCTGAAATCTGAATTAATTCCACGGAAACTATTGGTGGTAAATCTATCGGTTCTCTAAGCATAAATGGTAAACTTAAAACAGTTAATAATATCATTATTGAGTGGAATGTGACTGAGTAGATTAAACTTTTTACCATAATTCATCCTAATTTTTATAGGGTTCAGAAATAAGAGCCACTTTTGAAAATCCAGCCCCAGATAATGTGCCCATTACCTCAAGCACCCTGCCATAATTTATATTTTTATCTCCTCTTACATAAATTCTTGTGTCAGTTCTATTTTTAGCGATTGCCAAAAGTTTAGGAACCATTTTTTGGTATGTGACTTGATGTTCTTGAATATAAATTTCTCCTTTTGAATTAATACTTATTGTTAAGGGTTCTTGATCATCTGGTAGAGAGTCAGCAGAAGACTCTGGTAAATCAACTTGAACCCCGACGGTTAAAAGAGGTGCAGTGACCATAAAGATTATTAAAAGTACAAGCATAACATCCACAAATGGAGTCACATTAATCTCACTCATTGGTTCATTTTTTGAGCGATTAATTTTGAAAGCCATTATTAAATTATCGATAGAAATCGTTTTGAAAAATTATCTATTTTTGAAAAATATCTTCTAGAGTCGCTATTAAATTTATTGTAAGCCACAACTGCTGGAATAGCTGCTAATAAACCTAATGCAGTAGCAAATAAGGCTTCGGCTATACCTGGTGCAACAATAGCTAAACTTGTATTTCTTGATATTGCTATTGATTGAAAGGAGTTCATTATTCCCCATACAGTTCCGAAAAGGCCAATAAAAGGTGCTGTTGAACCGATCGTAGCTAAAAATGTAAAGTTTTTCTCTACTTTTTTTAACTCATTGTCTGTAGCGATTTCCAAAACCCTTTCTACTCTTGCAAGTTGAATAGCTGAAGATTGTCTTTTTGTTTTTAACAACTCCGCCATTGCAGCTTTAAAAATTAATGTTGCGGGATCATTAGAATTTGTTGGTAGATTATTATTAAAGTTTTCGGCTGATTTTGCTTTCCAAAACTTTTTTTCAAAATCTTCAGTTGATTTATTAATTGATTTAAATAATTTGAATTTATCAAAAATTAAAGCCCATGAAAACACTGAGCTTGCAATTAGTAATACGATCACAAATTTTACCACAAAGTCTGCGCGTAAAAATAGACTCAAAAGAGAGAAGTCTGATGCACCTCCTAAACCAACTACCTGAGAAGCAATTTCTTGTTCCATGAGGGATGAATACTTTTAGATTGTGTCATGAATTTGGCGTAATTTCAATAATTAGACTATTATACTGATAATTTTGTGTCACTAAAGAATCTTGCAATTAAAATAGCATCTGATTTATTTACGTCTTTTTTTTTTGAAAGTTGATTTGATAGCGAGGGATACATTTCAATAACTTTTGTTCTACTTGCATCTTTCGAGGAGTTGATAAGCTCAAAATGTTTTTTCCACTTAGACGGTCTTACAAAAAAAATTGGAAGTTTCAACGCCGCACATACGCCTTTTATAGCTCCAAAAGTTTGACCAAAATTAAACATGCTCGTAACTCCTTGACCTGGCATAGCATTTACCTGTTCAACAATCACAGCAATTTCCTTGTCCTCATTGATATTTTCAACTAAAATATTCACTAATTGAGCGCTGTTTAATTGCCTTTTATTTTTTTTACCCTCTGACATGACTGGCATATCGAAAATTGCTAAAACTTTTTTATTTTCTAATATTGCTATTGCTCCATTTAATCCAGGATCAATTCCTACTATTTTCATAAAGTTATTTATTTAAATTGGCGTTAATAAATACGTTTTGTGTATCGTCAATTTCTTCAAGCGAATTTAATAATTCAATCATTTTTTCACTTTGTTCTTTGTTTAAATTTAAATAATTTTTAGCTCTCCACTCTATAGCTGAATAAGTTAAATTATCTATCCTTTTTTCTAACGTAGTTTTAATTCTATAAAAATCCTCTTTTTTAGTTATAATTTCATGAGTATCATCTTTGATTAAGCAATCTTTCGCTCCCTGGGAAGTGGCTATTTCAAATATATCCTCTTCGCTAATTTTAACTTTATCTATAATTATTACTCCGCAGTTTTCAAACAAATGAGTTGTAGATCCTGACTCTCCTAACCTACCTCCATTTTTTTGCAAAACTGCTCGTAGGCTTGAGGCAGACCTATTTCTATTATCTGTAAGTGTCTCAATAATAATGGCAGTGCTGTAAGGTCCAAATCCCTCGTATCGTAAATTTTCATAATTTTTACCTCCAGAAACTTCTGACTTACTTATCGCACGAGAAATATTGTCTTTTGGCATATTAGCTTGCTTTGCTGCCTGGATAGCCGTTCTCAGTCTAGGGTTCATACTCGGGTCCTTATCACCAAGTTTTGCTGCTACAGTAATTTCTCTTGAGAGTTTCGAAAAAACCTTAGATCTTTCTTTATCGACTCTACCCTTTTTATGTTTAATTCCAGCCCAGTGAGAGTGTCCTGCCATAACTAATTGTCTAAAATTCCACCGATAATTAATCTTGAAACTTTTTTAGCAAGTCCTGTTTTAATATCTGCATCAACAATTATACCGGACAGAGTCCCATCACCTTTTGAGGGAAAATGTTTGACAGCATCTTTCTCTTTAAAAAATCTTTTTATTGAATTTTTTTTATCCATACCGATGACTGAATTGTAGTCTCCACACATGCCTAGATCCGTTTGATACGCTGTACCATTTTCTAATATTCTTGTGTCAGCTGTAGGTATATGTGTATGAGTTCCAACTACACACGTAGAGCGCCCATCAAGGAAATGCCCAACCGCCATTTTTTCACTTGTTATTTCACCATGAAAATCAACTACTGAAAAGTCTACTGTTTTTTTTAAAATTATCTCTTTAATAATTTTTTTTGTAGTAAAGAAAACATCATTAGATTTTCTCATAAAAACATTTCCCATTAAATTTATAACGCCTACTTTAAATTTCTTATCTTTAGTAAAATAAATTCCATAACCTTTTCCTGGTGTGCCATCGGCTAAATTAGCTGGTCTAAGGAGTCTATCTTCATTTTCAATATATCTTATAGTTTCTTCTTTATCCCAAATATGATTACCAGATGTAATAACATCTATTCCTAAATTAAAAAATTCTTCAGCAATTTCTTTAGTAATGCCTTTTCCATCTTCAGCAGCATTCTCACCATTGAGAATTGAAAAATCAATTTGATTTTCTTTTAAAATTTTAAAAAAATATTTTCTTATTGCTTGCCTTCCAGACAAACCCATCACATCTCCTAATACTAAAATTTTCAATTGATAATACCTTTTTCCGTTAAAATTAAATCCAATTTTATATCATCACTATTTACAGGGAGTTTATGATATTTTTGAAAAGAAAAGGCAACACCCACAGTTAAAAAATTTTTTTTAATCTTATTTAATTTATTAAGATATCTATCGTAAAAACCTTGTCCATAACCTAACCGAGACTTATTATTGTCAAAAGCTAACAAGGGAACCAATATAAGGTTAGGAAAAATTTTTTTTGACTTTTCAGGTTCTAAAATCCCAAAATTGTTCACGTGAAGAATTTCATTTTCCTTCCATTTATAAAAATTCATTATCTTTTTATCTTCTAAAATCGGTAAAAGTAAAGTTGATTTTTGAAAATATTCTACATCTAATATTTTCAATACATCTAGCTCAAAGAGAGCCGGGTAGTACAAAGCGATTTTTAATTTTTTAGCTAAGAAATTTTTCTTTAAAATTTTAATTAAAGGGTTAAAAAATTTTTTATCAATATTGTAATATTTCTTTTGTCTTTTATGGAGATATTTCCGTCTAATAAGTTTTTTTTTAAACATCTACTGTATTTTTGACAGAGACTCTGTGTTTGATATGATTTTTTCAAGAGATTGTGAGGTTTTATCAAGCATTGACTCGTAAAGAGTTTTATTTTCTTCAATCATTTTTTTAAATTTTTCTAATTCATTATTTAATGATTGTATCTCATTATCTTTTTCATCTTTGTATATAATTGCTAAAGACCTAATTTCTTTAAATTTATTTGAAATTTCGTCTAATTTAATTTTTTGCTCGGTAATCTTTTTTTTTAAATCAAAATACTCATCAATTAGTTGAATTGATGTAATTAACAAAAGTTTATTTTCTCCTATGTTGCCAAGTTTATCTTTTAATTCTAGATATTTCTTATCTAGAAATATTGTTAATTTTTTAAGGGACTCCTCTTGACCATCGTCGCAGGACAGTAAATACTCTTTACCATTGAATTTTACATTTATATTTGCCATTTTTCTATTTCCGAAACTAAATTTTCTGTTTCTTGACTTAACTCATCAATCTCTTGATTAAAATTCTCCTCTAAATCTGATCTTTTTTTTACTTCAAGCTGAAGACTTTTAATTTTATTCTTTAGAAAATTATGTTCCCTTATTAACTCGCTATTTTTTTTTTCAATTTCTTTTTTTTGTCTTAATATCTCATTTTTTTCATTTTTAATTTTTTCTATTTCAAAATTTGGCTGTGAATAAGTAAGTGTTAACGTATTAAGTTTGTTTAATAACAAATTTAAATTTTTTTCTTTTTTTTCAATTATGCTCATAAAATATTATATCATAATATTGATATACTTAGTTTAAGTCTATATACGTAATTAAAAGTGAGTGTAAAATTTAATCAATTATCTAATGCAGTAAGATTTTTATCGATCGATGCTGTTCAAAAAGCAAATTCAGGTCATCCTGGAATGCCAATGGGCATGGCAGATGTAGCAACTGTTCTTTTTAGATACCACCTGAGGTTTAATCCTAAAAATCCAGATTGGATAAACAGAGATAGATTTATTTTATCTGCAGGTCATGGATCCATGTTGCTTTATTCTTTACTTTATCTTAACGGCTACAAAAGTATTTCTATTGAAGATATAAAAAATTTTAGACAACTAAATTCTATTTGTGCAGGACATCCTGAATATAAAAAAAGCACTGGAATTGAAACTACCACAGGACCATTAGGACAAGGTTTAGCTAATGCAGTTGGAATGGCGATAGCTGAAGAAATACTTAGAAAAAAATTTGGCTCTGAAGTCATAAATAACAAAACATATGTGATTGCCAGTGATGGTGACTTGATGGAGGGTATAAGTCACGAGGCAATGAGTTTAGCCGGTCATCTTAAATTAAAAAACTTAATAGTATTTTTTGATAATAATAAAATTTCAATTGACGGTTCAACATCATTAAGTGTTTCGGATAATTACAAAAAAAGATTCGAGTCTTACGGTTGGAGCT
>MDSZ01118566.1_pt1 | contig 11713 bp, 10 predicted proteins | sample 811201 | NCBI WGS metagenome assembly MDSZ01 (sample SAMN05326647, study PRJNA326480) | marine metagenome | isolation source: seawater | place: Indian Ocean: North | collected 2010 | reverse complement strand
CATCGGCTCTTTTTGGACATCCTACCCAGCCATGCTAGGAATAATTTGCATAGTCTTTCTTACTGCTTCTCCATTGATGGTAATGATACTAGGTGGGCCTGATTACTCTAGATCAAATGACGTAATTCCCTGGATAGTTTGTGGAATGTACTTTCAAGGTCTTTACATGCTATTTGGAAAGACTATGCCTATGAAGAAAAGAACAATGATGTTGGCTTCGATAACTGCTTCGATTTCCATCTTCAATCTTATTTTGACATTTCTTCTCGTTCCAGAGATGGGGATTAATGGGGCAGCCATTGCAACATGCGTATCCTATTTTCTTTTGATGCTAGTATCATTTTTCTTTTCTCAGAAGCTGGAGTATATGCAAGTCAGCATCACCCGATTGATTTTCCATATTTCTAAGATATCATTTTCTATAGCAATCATAGCTCATTTTTATCGAATCGATCCATTGCAAGGAATTGCTTCGGGGATAGCCATTACAATTTTTCTGGTTATTACCGATCGTTTTGAAATCTCCAATATTCGCTCCATTCAGAAGCATAGAACAAAGCACGAACCTACCACAACATAATCAATTGATTTGTGCTCGCTGATGCATGCCACGGGAGTGGACGGAGCTTGAAAAAAGCGATGGCATCTTCTTTATTCTGGCCAGTGGATTTTCACTAGACCACTATCCAAAGAACTTCCTAAAAGAAATATTTTCATCGGGAGTAGTTGTCGGCGTTAATGATGTCGCTTTGGACATTCCTTGCCACTACAATGTTAGGAAGACGTTTCTGAACAAAGAGGGCACTATGCCCGAGAAAATGCCAGAATATAGTTTCGCAAACAAAGAATGTATGATCGTAATTTCGGAGTATGATTGTGGATCAAAATTGAGGAGACTTAATACAGATATAGAAGGCGACTACTTTTACTTTAAACACAATCAGAACCAATCTCTGTGGGGGATCGAATTTCCTGACCCTGATAGTGATGAAATTCTTGTATCATGGACAACCACATCCAGCGCCATTCACTTCGCAGCAAAAATGGGAGCTAGAATCATTGTACTAATAGGTCACGATTTGAAGTCGGGAAATTATAGAGGATATTCTACAGAGAGGACCATTTTCGTTAGAGGGCCAAGCTACTGGAAGTTTAGAGGGCAAGCAATCAAAACTCAGAATTTTGTAAATCGTAACTATGATACTACGGTAGTTTCTCTTTCACCATTTATGGGAATTGGTTATATTGACAACTATTGGCCCAAATACAAAGATACGACCATCAAAGTGCTTGAGTTAATCAGAACTATCCCAAGAAATGCAGTGTCACGATTTTTTAGTTTTTCATGGTTTAGAAAGAGAAAAGGTGAATCAAAGTGAGGTTCTTAAATTGTCTAGAAAGGTAGAAATTATTGCTGAAGTAGCCCAAGGATTTGAGGGAAATGAGACTCTAGTAGATTTACTAGTGAGAGGTGCACTGTCTTCTGGTTGTGACTCAATAAAATTCCAACTTGTCTATGCTGACGAATTAGCCACCCCTGATTATATGCACTATGAATTATTCAAATCTCTAGAGATGGACACTACAAAGTGGTCAGAGATATGCGAACTTGTTCATTTGGATGAAAAAAGGATATATTTCGACGTCTTTGGTCTTACAAGTCTGGAAGTTGCGAGGAAAGCTGGAGCAGATGGAGTCAAGATTTCTACTACAGAGTTTTACAACTCCAGACTCTTCTCTGCTTCACTAACATACTTCAATAGGATTTTTCTTTCGATAGGGGGCATTCCAGTAGAAGATATTGAGAAAAAACTGTCAGGTTTGACTGTCTCGGAAAGAGAAAAAATCTTTCTAATGTATGGATTTCAGTCCGAACCAACCCCCATAGAACAAAATAATCTGAGAAAAATCACACTATTTAAGGAAAAATTTCCTGATTACAAGATTGGTTTTATGGATCACTCGGACGGAGGTCATGAGGACTCAATACACCTTTCTCTTGTAGCCCTTGGGATGGGAATCGATGTAATAGAAAAACACATCACCCTTGATCATGAACTAGAAATTGAAGACTTTGTTTCCGGGCTCACTCCTTCTTCGTTTTCCAACTTTGTCAGAGTTATAGATAGATTAGAAACTTCACTTGGACAGTACTCTCTAGAACTTAGTCATCTTGAGGAGGAGTATAGAAGCAACGCAACCAAATCCGTGGTTGCTCTCAGAGATTTGAGAGCAGGGGAAGAAATAACTGATGAAATGGTTTCACTCAAGCGCTCAGCAGCAGGAATAATATCGGGTTCAATCATGAATCTCGAGTCAGTAATAGGTAGGGTTTTGAAAACAGACGTCAAAGAAAACATTCAGATTTTGGAGGATATGATTTGAGAAGATTAGTTGTCGCACTGGCTTGCCGGAATAACGGAAGTAGGCTTTATGGAAAACCTCTCCAGAATCTGGATATAGAAAACCGTAAGTCAATATTGAAGCACTTAATTGAATGCTTTTCAGAAGTTGAAGTGATTGAAGAAATTGTCTTGGGAATCTCCGAGGGATTAGAAAATCAGGATTTTATCGAATTTTCCGAAGACAACGGGATATCTTACATTATTGGGGATGAAGATGATGTTCTATCAAGATTGATTTCATGCGGAATTGAATCCAATGCAACTGATATACTCAGAGTAACCAGTGAGTCCCCTTTCCCAATGGTCGACCTAATTGAAGAAGCATGGAATGAGCATATAGTTAATGACTACGATGCTTCATTTTTAGATGAAGTAGTGGATGGTTGTGGATTCGAAATTATTTCTTTAAGTGCACTGAAAAGATCCCATGAAAAGGGAAGTGAAAGGCATAGATCTGAACTTTGCACTCTTTACATTAGAGAGAACAAAGAAAGCTTCAATATTTCATTTCTTCAACCTCCAGAATTTCTGATTAGGAAAGATCTCAGACTCACAGTCGATTATCCGGAAGATCTGGTCGTATGCAGAGAAGTATACTCTGCATTGTCGGACCAAGCTCCAACGATTGATCTATCGGATGTAATTGAGTTCTTGGACTCAAGGCCAGATTTGAAGAAACTAATATCCCCTTTTTGTGAAGAGGGATATAGCACCATGTATATTTGAGGTAAGAAAATGCAGAAGGGTCAGGAGACATGGGAGAAAGCGAAGAGGCTGATCCCAGGTGGGAACATGCTTCTCTCAAAAAGATCTGAAATGTTTCTTCCTGGAAGGTGGCCAGCTTACTACAGTAAAGCGAAAGGCTGTAGAATTTGGGATTTGGATGGAAGAGAACTAATTGATACTGGATTGATGGGGGTAGGAACAAATATCCTAGGATACGGACACAGCCACGTTGATGAAGCAGTTTCAAGGGTAATTGCCAATGGTAATCTCTCCTCTCTCAACTGTCCAGAGGAAGTTGAGCTGGCAGAGATGTTGGTGGAACTCCATCCCTGGTCTTCAATGGTAAAATTGGCTAGGACAGGGGGCGAGGCGTGCTCAATAGCAACAAGAATTGCTAGAGCTTACTCCGGAAAGTCAGGTGTTGCTATTTGTGGGTATCATGGGTGGCATGACTGGTATCTAGCTGCAAATATTTCAGAAGATGATGCATTAGATGGGCATATTCTTCCTGGTCTCCGACCATTAGGCGTTCCTAAGGAACTTCGAGGAACAACAAGGCCCTTCATGTATAATGATTTAGAAGCCCTGGAGAAAATACTCACAGATGGAGAAACTGGCGTAATTTTCATGGAGGTCGAAAGGAGCTCCTCTCCGGATAAGGGGTTTCTAGAAGGAGTTCGCGCTCTTGCAAATAAATACGAAGCAGTATTGGTTTTCGACGAATGCTCTTCGGGGTTCAGAATAGTCAGGGGGGGGACCCATCTAGTTCATGGGGTCGATCCAGATATGGCTATGTTCGGGAAAACACTTGGAAATGGATACGCTATTACTGCAGTAATTGGGAAAGAACATGTAATGCAGGCTGCTCAGGATACTTTCATTTCCAGTACATTCTGGACAGAAAGAATTGGCCCATCCGCAGCTATAGCTTCTTTAGAGGCAATGAAAGAGGAAGATGCCCCAGATAGAATAAATTCCATAGGTCTACAAGTACAAAGGAAATGGAAGGAGCTAGCTGAAAAATTTGACTTGAAGATCAATGTTTCTGGTATTCCCAGCCTATCGACTTTCTCGATAGATGGTTTTGATCCTGCGGTTATCAAGACTTTCATTATTCAAGAAATGCTGGATAGAGGATACATATCTGGGCCAGTATTTTATGCTTGTATTGAACACAGCACCGTTCTAGATGGTTATTTTGATTCCATCGGAGATGTATTCAAGATTATTTCTGAGTCAGGAGATTCGGAAAACCTCGCTTCCAGAATAAATGGCCCAATATGCCATACTGGTTTCAGGCGTTTGGCATGAATTAGGAAGCAACTAAGTCGAGACAAATCCCCCATCCATGGAAGACTTAATGATTGCCAGATTTACCTTGAGTGATTGAATTCCAGACAATAAGTCGCATTTTGGTAATTCCTTTCCTTCGATGGAGTCAATGAAATTTTTTGCCTGCATTGTGAAGAAGTCATCCGGATGATGAGAAACCCTCTTTTCTTCCTTCCAATCTTGTTCAGGTTCGATTGAAGATTTCCATAATCCGTTGTGCTTTTCAAATCGCAAGGTCCCTTCGGTGCAAACAACAGTGATTACGCACTCATTTGGCATTTGGAATTGGTTTAAGCCATAAAGTCCCATGATTCCATTACTGTGTTGCGCGATCACGTGAACAGTATCTTCTACATCTGAATCATGATCTAGGAATAGTTTATTAGCATCTGAAACCAATCTTTCAATAGGTCCAACCAACCATTCTGAAGCGTTTATTAGATGAGTAATCGCATCTTGAATGGCTCCTCCCCCTTGCTCTTTGTGAACATAATAAGTGCCTCTATATTCGGGCCTATAGTAGGGGAAATTTTGACCCGCATATCCAATAATTTGCTTCGGAAGTCCAAATCTTCCAGATTGAATAGACTCTCTCATTGAAGATAGAACAGGATCGGAACGGAAGACATATCCAACTGCAACAATTATGCCAAGTTGTTCTGAAATATTGATCAATTCAGTTACTCCATCTGTCGAAATTGACAAAGGCTTCTCAATTAGTAGGTGAAGTCCCTTGCCAGCTAGCTCGTTCGCTATTTTGATGTGGAGATTAGCGGGAGTGCACACGACTGCTGCATCATAATTTCTAAGGTCAAAGTCATCAGTTTTCGTACCAATCTCGATTACTGGGTACCTTTCAGAAATTTTTCTCGCAATATCCAGATTAATGTCACAGACTCCTATCTCGACCCCCTTAATTGTAGCGAAGCATCTTACATGCCTCTCGCCAATTGAACCAGCTCCGACTACCAAAATCCTCATTTTATTGTTTTTCCTATTCTATCAAGTCTTCCCATTTCAGTGCATGTCCAGAAGGAAGGAATCTTGTAGCTTTCATCCCAGTTACCGAATTAAGATGCTTGGGGTGCAAACCAAGTCCGGGCCTAATCGATCTGATGTTCGTTTCAGAAATTTCCTCACCCTCTTGTATATCTTCGATAACGTAAATGCTTCTTCTGTATCTAAGATTGTGCTCTTCCCTTTCTGAAGGTCCGTAACGCACCCCTCCCATCGCATCTTCAATCTCCCTAATGCCCACTACCAGAGTCTCCATCTCTTGAGGCTCAAGACTAAATTTTGAGTCGGGTCCAGGATCGTTTCGGCTTATGCATAGGTGCTTCTCAATGATGCAACCTCCGAGACAAACCGAGGAAATCGCAGCATTTACTCCAAGTGTATGATCGGATAGTCCAACTGGTACCTCGAATCTGTCAATCATATCAGGAATAGTTTTCAAATCCATTTCATTTATTGGTGCAGGATAAGCGGAATTGCACCTCAATAAAGCCAACTCTTCGCAACCACCTTCCTTGGCCGCATCTATTGCTTCAGAAATTTCTTCCTCCGAAGCCATTCCAGTAGACATTATCATAGGTTTACCTTTAGAAGCTACATATTTTATTAATGGTAAATCAATCAGTTCAAAGGATGCTATTTTGTAAGCAGGAACTTCCAACTCTTCTAGAAAATCTACAGCGCTATTGTCGAATGGGGACGAGAAAGCCTCCAGTCCCAAGCTATTTGCGTATTCAAATAAATCAGCGTGCCACTCCCAAGGGGTGAAAGCCTGTGAGTAAAGATCGTACAATCTCTGACCCTCCCATAATTCACCCCCCCTAACAATAAATTCAGGATTATCCGATTCTATAGTGATAGTGTCTGCGGTGTATGTCTGAAGCTTCACAGCATCAACGCCACATCTTGCAGCTTCAGAAATAATTCTCTTCGCTTTTTCTATATTCCCGCCATGGTTTCCAGATAATTCGGCGATAATGAAAACCGACTTTCCATTTCCGATCTCTCTATTTCCAATACGGAACATCAAATCCACCATTCAGAAATCCGAACAGATATAACTTACTAAATCATAGAACCTATTCACAGAGTTTTCATTATCGAAATATCCATGCAGGTAGACGTTTTCCCCGACGACATTTATGTTCTCTTCAACGAAAACAGTCGAGTATGTGGTGCAGTTGTGAACTTCTGGCCCCGTATCCTTTTCGATCAAGTCATAAAGACCATCCAATTTACCCCCGATGATTCCTTTCCGCAGGACATCGATTATCTCGGATCTATCTATTTTCTTCGAAAATTTGAATCTGAAATCAATTATAGAAACTCCAGGGTAAGGAATTACTGTGTAATTTACTTTGAAATTATTTTCGTTATGGAATTCTAACAGAGAAGGGGCCATTTTTTCTACAGTACAGAATTTTCTCATTAGCGTATCAAAATTTTCTAATTTGTATTGTTGGATATTATGAATTACATTCATATCGCTATTCACAATCCCTAGTTCTCGATTTAGGAAATCCGCTATTGGGACGTAAGCGTTTACTGTGCATGAGCCATAAGATATCATTTTCAGATCCCTTTCGAATTCTTCGTGGTTGAAACCGTAAACTAGAGTTTTCTCCGCATCCCATGAAGTAGCCGAAATTACCACTAACTGAGTCTTTCCGACCAAATAGTCTTTGCAATCGTCAATAGAAGTATTCTTTCCAGAGCATTCGAAAATTAGACTCGGTTTTCCAATCCAGGGGATATTCTCCTTATCGGAATTTGTGTACTCAATCAGCACCTCCCTACCATCAGCTGTTAGAAATCTAATTGTCTGCCCGATTAGCTTGACTTTGTATTTATTGAAAGAAACAAAACTATCTCCGACTATGATATTGTAGGCCTCTTTAGCGGTTAGAGTATCGTCATTGATATGAGTAATATCAAAATTCGAAGTTTCGATTCTATCCAACCAGTATTTGAGTAAGTGAAGGCCAAATCGCCCAAAACCGTTAATTCCAGCTTCATTTCTCATTTCTTCACCGTCTCAATTATCAGTTTTTCCCAAACTAATTTTTCTACCTTCTGTAGCTCTTCGTAGGTATCTGCGGAAATGACTGCGAAGTTAGTCCTTTTTGAACAGTCCGTATACGGCTCAATCTTATCACCTGGTCTTACTAGGCAGAAAATATTCCGAACTCCCTTGGTTCTCAACAATTGTTCAATCCCTGAAACTCTTGTGACAACCCCCGGTTCGGGAAAAACAGATGTCGTCTTAGACCACTTAAACCATTTTGGGACCAAATCCGTTGGATCCATTTCTTTCCCCAAAGCAATATCCATAGTCGCCTTGATGATGTCAATTCCGAAGGAATATGGTTTTCTATACTGAGAATCAAATCCACCTGATGTTCTTGCCGTCACTTCAATTATCTTCGGTTCACCATCTACCAATACTAGATCCCCTTTGAATGCACCATTATTGACTCCCAGAACTCTTGCTACTCTGTCCATGAGATCGTACATTTTTTGTTGTAATTCTTCAGATAGTTTTGAGGGAGTAAGTGAACCAGTTTGTACCGAGAAGGAGTCCTTAGGGATGAATTCTCTATCGGAAATTCCCGCTGGATACATCTTCCCTTTGAAAAATACAGTATCTACACTAAACTCATCTCCTGCAAGGAATTCTTCAACAATCACTTCTTTCCTTAGGAAGCAACACTCAATTGCAAGAAGAAAACCCTCCCTTGCACTCTCTTCGTCGTGAACTACCGTAACGCCTCTACTTGCAGAGTTATCCAGTGGTTTAATGACACACGGATATCCAATTTTAGAACAGGCTTCCAAGCAACCATCCAAGTCTGTTTCCGAGCTAAATTTCACTAAATCGACGCCGGAATGATTAATCATTTTCCTCATCAGTGCTTTGTCATTACAATTTAGCGCTACTTGAGGGTCTATTCCAGGCAGACCAGCAGCATTAGCTGCCATTGCTACTGTGTATTCAACATCACACCCTTGGGTGTAAACAGCAGAAATCTTTCCATCGTTTTTCAAACTCTTTGCTAGCATCATATGCCCCTCAATATCCTTGGTACTTACTGGATAGAACTCATCAGCAAACTCCGCAGAAGGACAGTTTTCGCTACCATCGGAAACTAACGCCCTATAGCCAAGCTGCTTTGCCTTTTTTATGGCTGGAATTTGAAGTAAACCACCTCCCACAATTAGAATTCCTTCATTTCCCACTTTCATCATCACTCCTAATTAGTGACAACAATTCAGAGAAACTAGAAACCTCGATGTCTACATTTTCCATATGCCCCGCATTAAACATGTTAACATAAACTGTATTCATGCCGGCGAGTTTTGCTCCATTGAAATCTTGCTGATCATGACTAACGTAAATCGACCTTGATGACCCTACTCCTAATTCTTCAATTCCTTTTAGGTACGGCTTTAGACCGGGCTTGGGAAACTCGAAGGCGCAAACTATTGAAGAAAAGTAATCAATAATGCCCATTCTTTCAATTCTATCTATTTGGATTTCCTCTCTTCCATTTGTGATAATTCCCAGCCTGAATCTCTTCGATGCCTCTTCTAAAAAATCTACAACTCCCGGAAACGGCTCTTCAGTAGTTTTTTGCTTAAGGAAGAAACTCACAATTTCTCCCACTAATTCGGGATCTCCCCCGCATTTTTCTAGAGTCTCATCTACGTGACCTTTGTAGTGCCTCCCTCTTTTATCGAATACTTTCCAGAAATTCTCTCCGAACCCAACTAAGCCATTTCTTTCTTCTACATGTTGGATAGTTTTCTCCCATCTTTCCTTAATCCATATCCCCTCGTCTACTAGGCAATCATCTAGATCGAAGATAATCGCATCAATAGATTCGAATTTAATTTGCATGATATGAAATCATCCTCTGTTTATCCAGGAATGGTAGAGGCTGTCTACAAAATTCCCGTTTTGTATAGAGTGTTTAGCCAACTTACCCTCTAAAACAAAACCTTCTCTCTCTAAGATCTGTAAATGCTTTTCTCTGAAAGAGTACGTCTCGCTAACCAATTTTGAAATTCCCAAGTTAGTTGCAACATCTTTCATTAGCGCGAGGAATTTCGTCATCTCCTCGTCGTAAGTCTCCGAATCATCAGATTTCTCAGTAGACATAAGAAATGAAACTTCTGCTCTTCTATCCGGCCAACTAATATTGGTAAGGCCACCATATCCAATCAGTTCCTTCTCACAGAAAAATCCGAAGAGTATCATTTTTGGATTATGGCTATTATTTTCTGGGATAACAATTCTATCAAACCACTCTTTCTGTTGCTTCTTCGAGATTTCGTCTGATTGACGAAGTTTTTCCATTTGTTGATTTCTCCAAACTCTAATTTTTTCTAGATGGTCTTCACTTAGGTATTCTATTGCATATTTCTCTTGTAGATTAATCTTGGATAGGTCTAATCGTATCTTATTCTTCTGACAGATATAGATTAGTTCCCTGCCAAAACCGCCTGAAGCTAGGGAGTCATAGAAATCCCAAAGTCCAGCTAAATTCTCAGGAATAAAAGAACGCTCGAAATTCACTCTCTTTTCGTGACATTCTTTCCCAAGATCTGGATTTCTAATGTAGTCTTCACCAAAAAGTAGGAATATTTCCATTGGGAATCTGGTAGTCCTTTTCACGACCTTAAGATTACATTGGTTCAAGAGAGATATCAGACTTTTTGGGGTGAAGTAGGAAAGGTGAATTGGGGGCGCTATAAACCACGGAGAACTATCTTCATGATTTTCAAGATAATTCATCTGAAGCGCGTTGAAGTCGTTGGGGACGTCAATTAACAACATCCCTTCTTCGGAAAGGATTGAATGAATATCTTCCAAGAGCCGTACTGGGTCCCTCACATGCTCCAGAACATTGGATATCAGGACATAGTCGAAACCCCCTCTTCCTTCTACCAAAGAAGGGGAGAACATTTCTCCAAGAACCTCCAAACCCAAAGAAGATGCAACTTCTCTGTCATAGTCATTTGGCTCAAACCCTAAACATTTGAAACCTAGATCTTCAAACCTCTTTAGTTTCTGGCCCTGTCCACATCCGATTTCTAGAACCTGACCATTCTTTGAAAACAGGACAGGATCCTGACGCTCTAGTATGAACTCATACACCTGGTCATGAAATGAGTATCCTGCATTACTATATTCTTTTTCGTAGAAATTCCTGATATATTCCTCACTTGGAGGTGGATCTACTTTCCAATATCCATGCTCACTATCTCTAATTATTTTCCAATTCCCATACTCATTGGCGATTGTGTATTCTTCCAAGATTTTCACACCCTAGCAAGACTATCTATAACAAAATTAACTTGCTCATCCCCCATCATGGGGAAGATTGGGAGGGTGAGAATTTCTTCAAATGCTTGCTCGGCATTGGGACAAATGCCTTCCTTAGTGCCGAATTCTCTCTTGTAGTATGAGAATAAATGAACTGGCTTATAGTGCACATTAACCCCTATTCCCGCACTTCTCATTTTTTGGAACACTTCGTCCCTGTGTATGCCAAATGCGTCTCCATTAATTCTAATTACATAAAGGTGGAATGAACTGACTGCGCCATCTACTCTACTAAGTGGTGTGATACCTTCTATTCCCAATAGTTTCTCATCATATGAATCAGCAATCTGGTTCCTTCTTTCTACCCACTGATCCAATTTGCCGAGTTGAGAAATACCCAATGCACATTGGATGTCCGTAATCCTATAATTTGAACCAAGAGTTGACACGTCGTATTCGAAAGTATTCTTCTCCACTCTCTCTCGGAAAGTTGCATCAATTCCATGGTTTCTGAATTTTCTGACCCTGTCCGCCAAAAGGTTATCATCTGTGACGATCATGCCCCCTTCTCCAGTAGTTATTGGCTTGACCGGATGGAAGCTAAAAGTCGTAATATCCGCAAGACTCCCTACTGCTTTGCCACCTATGGAGGCCCCAAGAGAATGAGCGGCATCTGAAATCAATGATATTCCCATATCATCGGTGATTTCACGGATTGCTAAATGATCAAAAGGCTGACCAGCGAAATCAACCCCAACTACGGCTTTCGTTTTTTCCGAAATCAATTTACCGACGGATTCCGGATCTATAAGAAGAGTATCAGAATCTACATCAGCAAATATGGGCTTTGCGCCCAACATAGAAACCATATTTGCAGTTGCAGCGAACGTAATAGCAGGTACAATTACTT
>MDSZ01061107.1_pt1 | contig 11713 bp, 7 predicted proteins | sample 811201 | NCBI WGS metagenome assembly MDSZ01 (sample SAMN05326647, study PRJNA326480) | marine metagenome | isolation source: seawater | place: Indian Ocean: North | collected 2010 | reverse complement strand
CATGACCAAGGCAAAGTCTTGGTCGGAACCACCACGATGAAGCACTTTGACCACCCAGTTCCCAGAGCCTGAACTGAAGGTCCCAGGCGCAACTCGAATACGTTCAACATTGTTGACATCATCGGCAGTTCCTCCTGTCGTGGAAAAGCCTTGAGCGAAGTCGTTGCCAAGCCACTCGTTGCCGTTCGGGTCAACTAAAACCAAGTCAAGATTGTTCACCAAACGGGCCTCGGATTGGGCAGCGTTAGCACTTCCAGCCTCATCGGTCCAAACCAGTGTCAAGTCCATGCCATGGCTGGGGTCGATGGAGAAGGAGTACAACAAACCGAATCCAGGTGAGAGGACTTTTCGGTCGTCAAAGAAGGTGTCAAGAGCGGTGGAACCATCCATTGGAAGCACAGTACGCTCAAGGTCAACTTCACCCCAGCCTTCGGCTGCGTTGGGAATATCTGCAGCACCCAAATCACGGGCACCGTTGATCATGGCCGCCTTCACAAGGGAACTGGAGGGTGCGGAAACGCCGGCTTGCTCACGAATGAACTCCCGAGTCAGGCCCGCAACACCCGAGGCGATGGCCGTGGCTTGGGATGTGCCGCTGAGGGTCATGTAGTACGAGTTGCCGTCCGCATGCGTACCGGTCAGGCACGACGGACCAGCCGGATTCCTCGCTTCCTCTGCGAGTCCTGAGCAGATGCCAACGCCAGGTGCCACGAGGTCAGGCTTGATGCGACCGTCCAAACTTGGTCCGAGAGAGGAGAAATTCACAACCGAACCAGCCGCTGGCGTGCCCGGTGCACCCGTTGTTGAGGCCCCGATGGCGATGACGTTCTTGGCGGTCCCCGGGGATGAGACTTGAGAGGCACCAGAGGTCCCTCGGTCGCCAACGGAAAAGATGGGTGTCAGGTCCTTGCGGTCATGAACAAAAGTATCGACCGAGCGAGCATCAGCGGTGTATTGGCCATAATTGCCGTTCAATCCCCAAGCGTTGACCGAGATGCGAGCCGTCAATTGTTCGGCGTCCCTCAACATGTCGTAAATAGAGCCGATGCGCCCAAAGGTCCCGGTCGGGTCGTGCTCCAAAGCGTACATCACGAGATTGGCTGCGGGGGCAACACCACGGGCGTCTGCATTCCCTGTTCCGTTGCCCAAAACGGAGACTGCAATGTGGGTACCGTGTCCACTGTTCGAATCAGCAGGTGACGGGTCCAAGCCGAACTGCGTGTACGTCGCAGCGACACGACCGGTCAAATCGGGGTGGTTTCGGTCCAAACCAGTGTCTGCAATAGCGATCATTTCCCCCGAACCGTCGAGGGTGAACGTGGCGTTGTTGGCCACGTTTTGTACTCCTGCAATCGACCAAGCAAGGGCGTTGTGAACCCGCAATTCTGAGGTCGGCTCGGTCCAAAGAACACGCCCGTCGTGCGCAAGATGATGGACCAAGGAGCGGGCTGAGGTCGCATCAACAACCGCCAAACACATCCATGCATCGCACGATGCTTCCACTGCACCGTACTGCACCATATCGGTGGCAAGTCCTGCATAGCCACCGACTCCCAAATCCGGTGTTGGCACCACAGCCAGTGCTTTGTGAGCTGCTGGTTGGGTCAGCAATGTGGGGGCGAGTCGCCAGCCGGGCTGGTGTTGACCAACCCAGCGAACGGCGTCTTCTGCCTGCAGGTCTGCGAAACTCGTTTTCCCGTTCTCGGCAAGGCGAACCAACCACGCCTCATCGTGAAGCACATCCAAGACCGTCAGGTCGTGCTTGACCACAAGTTCACTGAACGCCGTCCCATCGGGTTGATGCAATTGAACGATGGCCATGCCGGTATGCGATGCATCGTGCTCACGCACCAACGTTGCTGGTACCTCAGGACCCCCACCGAGGAGGGGGTCAAAGCTGCCCAGGGCCAAATGAATCATCCCCGTCGACGCCATGAGTTGCGTGGTCACGGTGCTTGCGTGCGGCATCGCAGACCAATGGGAAGCAGCCAATTCAAGTCGTTCAACCTCCGAAAGGGATGATGTCTCAAGGACGGTTGTTGCAGGTGCTTCATCTGAGCCTTCGGCCGTGGCGGTTATGGCCACCGAAAGGGGGGTGGAAACCATCAGAAAAAGAACGAGCATAAGCGAGGCTCGTGAAAGCATGAACCTCGGACACTTCGGACGCTTTTGAAGGAACCTCTTTGCTGTGTTGCAAAGGTGGTTGAATAGTTCACAGTCCATTATAGGCAGAAATCGCCGCATCGGTCTTGGCAACCGACACTTTCCAGTCCCCTTCGGTTCCCATCAGCGCACGAATGGCATCAACGTTTTCGGGGATGACATCGGATTCCTGATGGATGGCTTGGAAGTAATACAGCGTATCGCCGTCGAGTTTGACACCGTCTTCCCAAACAAAAATCTCATGCAGGTCGCCCCACTTTCTGCCGATGTCGCGAGCGTACTCCATGACTTCCGCCGTTGTCGTAATGTTCGTTTCTGCGCCATTCATGATGATGATGCGTGGGTTCTCGCGCCACATTTCGAGGACTGTTTGTGTGGTCAGCCCGTGCCCTTCGGGCAGGAAGGCAACGATGGAGTGGCAGTGCATTAACGTCGTAGGCACCGCCACTGCCATGGAATTGATGTCAATTTCAGGCTTGACCGTCATGACATCGGGGCCGTGATGCGAGGGCACCTTCAGCACCGGCTTGATGGCGTTAATCGGTCCCTTTTTCGAGTCCCCAGGATCGGCAGCGCGCCGAATCATGGTGCATTCCACCTTCAGCGAACCGCAGTGCTCGTAGAGGGGAACAAGGGTGCGAGAAAGTCCGGTGGTATTACATGATACAACACGGGTGCCGGCGGCGTTCATGTTTTCTGCATGGTTCGCCGAGGAGGTGTAGGACATGCCCGCCATGTCGTGCTTTTCTCCGCCTTGGAAGATGTACTTCACACCGGCTTGAACATAGGCCTCTTTGTTGGCTGCACCAACTTTTCCTGGTGAACAATCAACCACGATGTCAGCAACAGCGAGCAGGTCATCAAGGCCGCCATGACAGGTGTAGCCAGCCGGTCCAAAGGCTGCAATTTTTTCAGCATCGTTGTATGTGCAATAAAGCGGGTAGCCCTTTCGAACGGCGAGGTCACAACCAAACGAAGGGCGTGTTTTGGTTACGCCGATGATCTCCATATCGTCCTGTGCATCAACTGCATCTGCGACTCGCTTACCGATGGTACCATATCCGTTGATGGCGACTTTGATGGTCATGACCTTCTCCATGCTTTGCTCATGAAGGCCGTCAATAAAGGCTTCTTCACCGCACGGATGCGTCCTGCATCGGAAATCAAAATTCGTTGGCCAAGTGAACAGCAGTGTATTTGTGTGAGGGGCACGACCAAGGGCCATGGCGGGTGTTTCCGAGGTCGTCTTGCGCTCGATGAACATCAACGAAAAATTGGGCCCTCGTCTCATCGCCGCGGCTGAACAGAACGCCATTCTCAGAATTGGATGGACCAATGCAGGTGACCCTGTCCCCAAAAACGGAGAGCTCGGTTTGTGCCCTGCTCTTCCTGAAGGTGCCCGACTGCGTGCACTTGGTGTCCTCGGTTCGTGGGTCGCAGCCTTTGGAAGCGGTGGCTCCTTCACCCTGCAAGGAGATGCAGGAAGTTTTCTCGGGGCCGCCAATCAAGGTACAACCATCGTTTGTGAACGTATGGCTGGCCACTTTACTGGATTCATGATGGAAAGCGGCTCCATCACCGTCCTCGACGGAAGTGGAGACGATACAGGCGCCGAAATGCGTGGCGGTCACATCATCGTTCGAGGCGCTACCGGAGCCCGTGTTGGCGGCGGAATGCACGATGGTCTCATCCTGGTTCACGGCGATGTTGGCCCCGACCCCGGAGCAGGAATGACGGGCGGCCGTATCGTCGTTAACGGCCGATGCCCAGCACCGCCTCCCGGCGTATTGTTGCGTCCGCTTTCAAAGAAGGAAGTCACAGAAATCAACGGCCTCATTGAAGATGAAAGCATGCACGTCCCATCCGATGCGGTGTGTTTGGTTCCCCAAGAGGGGTTGCACATTGAATCAACTGGCTTCACAGTATCTACTGATGACCTCTCCAATATTGGGCTGACGAGTGAAGACCCACCACTGCGTGCCTATGAAACGGTTGACACCGTTGCACTGGTTGGGTTGTCCGAGGAGGTGCAATCCCTCGCTTTGCCACTTCCTCTGCTCCCCTGCATTGATGCAGGTTCGACCATGCAGGCCACCAAGGAAAACGCAGAAACTGTTCACAATGTTTTGAACAGGCACCCAGCGCTTGTACTGGAACAACCACGCCCTGTTGACATGTTGCTGGTGGCAAAAGCAAACCTTCTGGACATCCGGGGTGCCCTCCCCGAAGCCGGTGGTTTTGCCATTGACTTGCAGCACTTACCGCCCATGGATGCTGAGCAACTCGACGGTCTTCTGGTTGCGTTGCGCTCCATGGCCAAAGACAACGTTCCTGCTGCCTTGGTTGAGGCCATCAGCCGAGTTCAAGCCCTGCACGCCCGTGCGGCCCACCACGGTATTGACCTCGCCATGGCACGTATTGAAGACGGTTCAGGTTTGTCGGAAGCCTCTGCTCTGCCAATGACGGGACGCTCGAAAAAAGAGCACCTTGGCACAGGTCAAACACAGACTGGATTCCTGCTTGGCTTTGCCGCCAGCGGGCACGACCTCGCCGTCCTTATGGCGTCGGGCGTTGATGTGGTTAGCTGTGCTGCGCCAATGGCTGATACCGAGGACATAGCCTATTGGTTGCAAGGTACGCAAGAAGACCTTGCCAGTGAACTTCGCAGGGTCGGCGTGAAGAGCATCGACATGCTTGAGCGCAAGCATCTACGGGCGCTGAACCATGAAACAGCGGCCGTGAGTGGACTCCGGCTCGCTGGATATGAACGACCGCTCCCCCATTGGTTTGCGAGGTGAAGACCATGCCAACCATTTCCGTTCCACAATCGCTTCTTCGATCCTTGATGGCTCAACAAGGGTTTGAGCATGATGTGGACGAGGTCAATGAGCAACTACCCTTGCTGGGCACCGATATTGATGCTTGCACAGAAGAGCAACTGGATATCGAAATTTTTCCAGACCGACCCGACCTCCTCAGCGGAGAAACCTTGGCTGTGGCCATGGCGAATTTCCTCCACAACGCGCCTGCAAAACCCCACCTGGAGGTAGGGGGAAGCGGCATCACCATGACCGTGGATGCGAGTTTGGAGTCAATCCGCCCGGTGATTTACGGAGCCGTGGTCAAGGGCGTCCAAATCCCTGAAGACGACGAGGAGCGAGAAGTGTTCATCAAGGGCCTGATGGACCACCAGGAAAAACTCCACTTCGCTCTTGGACGAGGACGTCGTCGTGCATCCATTGGTGTGCACGACCTGGAAAAACTCGCCCCCCCCTTCCGTGTCGTTTCCGTGCCAGCATCTCACCGCTTTGTGCCTCTGGCCTGTGAAGAAACGATGAGTGTCTCAGAAATTCTTGAACAGCATCCAAAGGGTGTTGATTATGCTCACTTGCTTGAGGGCATGACAGCCTATCCCATGATCCTTGACAGCAACGACGATGTGTTGTCCTTCCCCCCAATCATCAACGGCGATCACACCACCGTCACCCATGCGACCAAGGATTTCTTCATCGATGTGACCGGGTGGGACGAACGGGCGTGCGAAGCATCGCTGATGTTGGTTTGCCTGCAGTTAGCACAGCGCGGCGGAACCGTTCAATCTGTTGAGGTAACGACCTGTCAAGGAAACAGCATCACCACACCAGCCGGGCAAGGACTTCAACACGCTGTTCCCGAAGAACTGGTGTCCCAACTGCTCGGTCGTTCGTTCACCGATGAGGAACTCAACACCGCCATTCAACGCATGGGTGGACAATTTGACGGACGGCGCCCCGCCCCGTCCGACGCTCCGCAACGCTCCAACAAAATGGCCGTCGCCAGCGCCGGCACCTCCGAACTGCTGTTCACCATGCCACGCTGGCGATTTGACCTGCTCCATCCTGTGGATTTGGTTGAGGAATTGGCCATTGGTCACGGCTACGAAGACCTCGGTGAAGACCTACCGAGGGCCCCGCTAACCGCACAACCGAGAGAAGACAACCACCTCCGACGTCGTCTTCGAGAATCCATGCAAGGCCTCGGGATGGTGCAAATTCAATCGCTCACGCTTTCCAACGAACACGATCAATTCACCAACATGCGTTGGCAACCAAACCACGAAGTGACGACCATCACCAATCCCATCACGGTCGACCACACCATTCTGAGGCAGCACCTTCTCCCCGGCTTGTTGAAACTCCTCGCCACCAACCGGCACCACGACCTTCCTCAAGCCGTTTACGAACTCGGCACGGTGGTGCGAGACCACCGAAACGAGGACCGATTGGCGTTCCTCACTGCGGAACGAAGCGGTGGCTTTGCGGCTGTTCGCGGTCGCATCCAAGCCTTGTGTACGGATTTGGGCGTGCAAGAATGGACCGCTGAGCCGCTTCCGGAAGGGGAAGGCCCCTGGTTGGCTGGGCGTGGTGCAAAATTGCTCATCAACGGTCAGTGGGTCGGATGTTTCGGTGAACTTGATCCCGCCATCGCATCTCATTACGACTTGCGAGTGCCACTCAACGGCGCTGAGTTGGATGTCACTGCCTTGATGGCAGCCATTGATGACCCCGTTTGAGGGATGCTTGTGTGTGGTCGCTTCGCCATCTCAACACCGGTGCATGAACTGGCAAAGATGACCGCCTCGCAACCGCTTTCTGACTTGACCCCGTTTGAACCGTCCTGGAACGTTGCACCGCAAACATTCATTCCGGTGAGCACTGAAGTTGGTGTTCATGGTGAAATGGATGTCCCTCGCCATTTCCGAATGATGCGCTGGGGATTCCGTCCTTCATGGTCAAAACCTTCCCAAAGAGAACCCATCAACGCCAGAAGTGAAACGATTCACGAAAAGCCGATGTTTCGACGAGCGGTCAAGGCCCGAAGAGGGTTTGTTGCTGCTGATGGGTGGTATGAATGGATGACGACCCCTCAGGGCAAAGTGCCATGGTTTCATCATCGTATGGACGGCCATCTCTCCTTGATGGCGGTGCTGTGGGAAACATGGACGAGCAGCGAAGAGCATCTCGAATCTTGTGTTGTTCTCACCCAAGCCGCCAACGAAGACTGCAGAGAAGTGCACGACCGCATGCCCGTGTTGCTCGATTCGCATGAAGTTGAACCATGGCTCTCATCTGGCGCACTGCCCCAACAACCCGGAATTGGCGTTATTGACCGACACCCTGTTTCAAGGGAGGTCAACAGTGTTCACAACAACCATGCCGGCTTGGTGAAGCCGCTGCCCGGTTTGTTTAATCAGGAATACGGCGAGTAAGTCCCGTCCTCATTCTTGGTATGGGGCGTCGGCTCAAATGAACCGTCTGCACGTTGCTTGTAGTGGTAGCCATCCGTGTGATGGACCCAGGAAAATTCGGATTCTTCCTTCGAGGTTGGTGCCTCCTCAGCGGGGGCAATCGCTTCATTGGTCTCCACCAAGGGTGAAACCGCTTGAGGCTGTGTTGCCGTAACGCCATCGTAGTGAACGGATTGGTCGCTGGCTGCTTCGACTTTTTGCGAACCGTCTCCAAACAAGGCCAAGGCATCTTTGTACGCCCCTGCATCGGCCTCCACATCTGGTCGCGCGTTGGGGTCCTCGCCACGTTTGTAGACAATTGGTGCAGGAGGTGCTTCTTCGAGTTGCACCACAGCTTCCTTTTTCTTGAATGGCCAAAACGGTGGCATGGCCCTCCGAGTGACCTTTTCTTCATGAAGCCACCGACATGTGCTTGTTCACCAAAGGGAGTGATTGATAGGGGAGAGCGACGACCAAGAAACATGAGGTGGGCGTTTCTCCTCGCCGTGTTCATCTCACACCTTGCCTTCCCCGTTGTGACAGGTCTAGAAACAGCAGCGGGGCGTGATGGTGACCTGATGGAGTTTACAGCACCCAGTGAAGTCTATGTTCATCGCAATGAAACGGTTGGCACCTACATAACGGTGCACAACAAAGCTGACCAAAATCAAGCCTTCACCGTTGAGCCTTTGACGTTGCCAGGCTCACTGAGCACGGTCGGGTTGCCAAAAACTGAACTCTTGGTACCCAACCACCTCAAGCAAATGGCGTTCGGTCTTCGAGCGGACGCCACCGCTGTATTGCAAGAATACACGGTCTCGTTTTCAATTACCAGCGACCTTGATGCGTCATTGAACGAGACGGTCGTGATGACCGTTCATGTCGTACCGTGGTCAAACCTCTCCTTTGGCGTTGATGATTACATCGCCTTCACGGTTGATGAATTGGTTCGTACCTCAGTCGCTGTGAACGTGACCAACAACGCCACATCCACCGATGATGTCACTTTCAACCTCTACACCTCCTCCGGTTGGAATTGGGGCTGGAACATGGGCGACACGAACGGTACAGAGGCCTACATCACCATGGCGCCAAACACGCTTTCCTACGTTTATCTCTGGGTTGATGTCCCTGCGGTCATCGATGGTGCACCCCTCGCAGAGACCGGCCCAAGGTTTACCCTCTCAGCGATTTCCGGTCTGGACAAGGCCGTTTCAACATGGAACTTTGACCTCTTGATGAACGAGAAGAAAAACGTCAGCATCGACGCGATTGAAACAGCGACCGAGGTGGCTCCCAACCAAGATGTGCGCGTCAATGCCGTCGTCCGCAATGTTGGAAACACACCCAACACGCTCAACATCACGCTCCAAGGCTTAACCGCTGAGGGCGACCCTCTTCCGAACACAAGTCCTGCCGACCGATTCAACGCAAGCGGTTGGGTGGTCGCCTTATTCGGCGGTTTGGAAAACGTTGTCCTCCAACCCAACGAAACACGAACGATTGAAATCGGTTTTCAAGCCCCAAATGAATTCCAAGGCGAGATGAATGTTGAGTTGCAGGTTTTCGCCAGTGGTGCGAAAGCGAACACCCTCAAGGCCAAAACTAAGGTCGTCATCAACCGTACCTCTTCGGCCTTGTTGACATACGAGGCAAATGGATGTCTAGCCATTACCCCAAATCAGACATGTGATGTGGTTCTGAGCGTCCAGAACACCGGCAATTCATACAACACCTTCCTCTTGCGAAACGGGGGAACAACCGATGGGTTCAGCCTTGGTCTTCCCAGCGAGGCACTCTTGCTCCAACCAAACGAAATCAAAACCTTTGCAACGGCGACACTCCAAGCATCTGCTGAAGCCATGGCCTTTACCATCGGAACGTCCACAATCGAGGTGGTGGACGACACCGGTGCAACCGTTGACCATGTCGATGTTCCCATGAAAGTCGCCCCGGTCATCAATTGGAGTTTCCGAAATGTAGAGGAGCAGATCAACGCCAAAGGAAGGTTATCCATCGCCATGGAAGTTCGCAACGAAGGAAACGCCGTTGACGGCTTGACGGTGCAACTCCAATCGAGTCACTCTGTTGACATGGGCTTCATCCCGCCCGACATCGCTGTCTACGAAGACGGAGTGGAATTCCCCCGTTCCTTTGAAATCAACGACATCCCGCTCAATTCAAACTTCACCATACGAGCCTGGGTTCAACTTCCTCAAGACCAAACGAGTAACGGCACCGTCTACATCAACACCACCATTCGTTCCCGGCTCTCGCCTGAGCTCCCGTTTATTCACACGAGCACAGGTGACTACCTCGGCGTTGAGTGGCAACCCCAACCCGACTCTGACGACGGGATTGATTGGAGTGGGTTGGCCAACACTGTTGGCCTCTATGTGAAGGCTTGGTGGGGTGTGGTCACCTGCATCCTTTTGGCAGGCGTCATCATCTACAAAGCGGTCATTGACCGAGAACGGCGCCTCGAAGAAGAAGGCACCTTACCCTACCAGCAAACGGAAACTTCAGCCGATGATTGGATGAGCCAATACGGGGAAAAGGAAGTGGCTGAACTTCCACCGACAACCGTACAGCCGACCCAAAGTGTCCCAAAGGAAACGTACGAAGCCATGTTCCGGCACCAACACGGAGCCTCTCAGCCAAGTCAAGCTCCCGTTGATACCAACCTCGTGTCCGCTGCAACCATCGTGCTCGATGCTCGTACAGAGGAAGCCAACAAATCACAGGCAGATGCCATGCTTGCTGCGCTTGAAGCGGGTGAACAGCATCAACCACTCGCAGAAAACGATCAACTCTTGCCGAAGCAGGAAACAAACACACCGCTCCCAGATGTGAACCATACGCCCGACGAACCGGTGGACGATTTGGAGTTTTGAGGCGAGACCATGCTGGTTGGCATCGATGAGGCTGGACGTGGACCCGTTCTCGGGCCGTTGGTCATCGGCATCTGCTGCATCCCCGAGGAAAAAGAATCGCTGCTCGTTGAAGCAGGGGTGAAGGATTCGAAAGATTTGACGCCGGCTCGACGACGAGATATTGAGGCATGGTTCAACCAGGCCAAAAAGGAACACGGCTGGTACGGAACCACCGTGACCCTCTCTGCGGAAACCATCGACCTTGCGCTCCAGGGAAAGGGTTTGAATTGGCTTGAAGTCGATGGCTTCCGTCAAGCGCTTGAAACGCTTCCATCAAAGGAAGGTGTGCAGATTTTCGCCGATGCCTGCGATGTGAATGCGCAACGATTTACTCAGCGGATTCTCGCTGACTTGCCTCAATGGCCATGGCCTGAGAGCCGAATGACCTCTGAACACAAGGCCGACACACGCTATCCGGTGGTGGCCATGGCCAGCATTCTCGCCAAAGAGGAGCGAGACCGAAGCATTGCTGCCATGGCGGCACGAGTGGGCTTCAACGTCGGTTCAGGCTACCCCAGCGACCCAAACACCAAAGCAGCACTACGAGACCTCATATTGCAATCAGGCATTGACGCTGATGTTCGTTGGGGTTGGGCGACGGTTGAGCGGTTTTGGTCCGCTCAGCGCCAAGGAGATGTACCCGTGAGAGGACAACAGCGCACGGTTCAACAACGCCTCTTCCAATCTGAAGATACACGCATTTCTTGAAGGGGTGTCCCTTGGTTGGGCTGAGCGAGATGGATTGGAAGCCAGACGATGAAACGCTAAACCTCATCCGGCATGTTGCTCTGCAAAACGTCCTTGAATACGAAGGAAAGGCCGCTGTTGGTTCGGTCATTGGGCGAATTATGGGTATGCGAGAAGACCTCAAACAACACGGGAAAGCCGTAACGGGCTTGGTCGCCAAAGAGGTTGGTCAAGCCAACACCATGGCGAGTGAAAAGGGGTTGGAAGCGGTACGGTCCGTTCTCGAAAAAGAAGCACCTCATTTATTGGAGAAGCGCGAAGCGAAAGCTCGTCGAGAAGGTCTTCCGGACCTGAACAACGCCACGAAGGGAAAGGTGGTTCTCCGCTTTGCCCCCAATCCCAACGGCCCCCTTTCATTTGGCCACGCCAGAGGGCTGGTCATCAACAGCACGTATCGAGAGATGTACGAGGGAGAATTCATCCTTCGTTTCGACGATACCGATACCAAAGTCAAACCACCGATGCTTGAAGCCTACGAGCAAATTCAGCAAGAAACGGAATGGCTCATCGGGCGAAAACCTGACCGAGTGGTGATCGCCTCCGACCGCATTGAGACCTACTACGAACACGCCACCACCATGTTGGAGCAAGGGTTTGGCTACGT
>MDSZ01258461.1_pt1 | contig 11714 bp, 12 predicted proteins | sample 811201 | NCBI WGS metagenome assembly MDSZ01 (sample SAMN05326647, study PRJNA326480) | marine metagenome | isolation source: seawater | place: Indian Ocean: North | collected 2010 | reverse complement strand
TTTTTTTTTTCATAATTGAATGACTTATTTTATATTTATTGACTTTTAAATCAAAATATTATTTAACACTAAACAATGTCGAAAATACAACTATTTAAATCATTTCTTAATAAAAAAGATTTTAACGTAATGAATCAGTCGCTTAAGTCTGGATGGCTTACCCATGGGAAGAATAATTTATTATTCGAGAAAAAGTTTTCAAAGTTAATTAAAACAAAATACGCAGTATCTATGAACTCCTGTACAAGTGCACTTGAATGTGCACTAAAAGTTGTAAAAAAAAAGGGGGAGGTAATTATTCCGAGCTGGACATGGGTATCAACTGCGAATGTAGTTTTGAATACTGGCAATACTCCTGTTTTTGCTGATGTGGATATTAATTCTAGAAATATGACTTTAGAGGAAATTAAGAAAAGTTTCACAAAAAAAACTATAGCTGTGATAGTAGTTCATTATTCAGGTTTACCGTGTGACATGTCTGAAATTGTAAAGTTTTGTAGAAAAAAAAGGTTAAAACTTATTGAAGATAGTGCTGAAACATTGGGAGCAAAATATAATAACAAATATACAGGCTCGTTCGGCACAGGTTGCTTTTCTTTTTTCCCAACTAAAAATATTACAACCACTGAAGGTGGAATGTTGACCACTAATAAAAAAAAAGATTATTTAGAAATAAAAAAAATTATCGCTCATGGTATTAATAAATCCAAAAAACCCGTATTCTGGCACCGCGAGGCAGATCTACCTGGACATAATTTTAGATTGCCAAATCATCTAGCGGCTTTAGGAATAAGTCAATTAAGCAAGCTTCAAAAGTTTAATAGAATTAGAGTGCGAATAGCAAAAAAATATGATAAATTGCTTAATAATTACAAGGATATTTTTACTGTACAAAAAATAAAAAAAAATTTTACTCATTCTTATCAAATGTACACTTGTCTAATTAAGCCCAATTTGAGAAGTAACTTTTTACATTTTATGCTAAAAAATGGTGTTGAAGTCTCTGCTCATTTCGTTCCAGCTTTACACAAACAATCGTATTTAAAAAAGTATAATAGAAGAAAACTTAAGAACACAGAATTTTTAGAAAAAAGTATAATTACTTTACCAATTTATCCAAATCTTGAAAAAAAACATTTATATAAAATCTTCAAACTCATAAAACTTTGGGCCAAAAATGCCAAAAAATAATTGTCTTATAACTGGCGGATTAGGATTTATAGGTTCAACATTAGCAAAACAGTTAATTAAATTTAAAGATATTTCGAATTGTGTTTTGGTTGACAATTTTAGCGGTTATATAAATCCTTTAAGACGGTCTTTCTTTGATTTTAGACAAGAGAGATTTAACAGTTTTTCAAAAATTAAAAATAATAAGCTTATTATTAAAAAATGTAAATTTGAAAGAGCGAACTGTGCAGACTTTAAATCTATTTATAATATAATTGAAAAATATAAGCCTAAATATATTTTTCATACAGCAGCGGTCCCTGTAGCCAGAGTTCAAAATCCTAATATAAGCGAATTTAGAGAAGGTTCTATAGATACCACAATAAATCTTTTAGATTGTATAGATCTTCTTCAAAAAAAAAATAAATTTAAATTAGAAAGATTTTTATATTTTTCATCTAGTATGATTTATGGTGATTTCAAAAAGAAAAAAGTTTCTGAAAAAGATGAGACAAATCCAAAAGATATTTATGGAACAATGAAATTAGCTGGGGAAATTATAGTCAAAGGTTTATCTAAATGTAATAGCATACCTTACACAATTATACGACCTTCCGCAGTTTATGGCCCAACTGACATGAATGAAAGAGTTACTCAGTACTTAATTATGCGAGCAATACAAGGAGAAAAATTAGTTGTTCATGGGAAGAATGAAAAATTAGATTTTACATTTATCGAGGATTTAGCCTCGGGTTGCATAAAGGCAGCCAGAAGTCCAAAAGGTAAAAATGAAACTTTTAACATTACTTTTGGCAAAGCAAGAAAAATTTTAGACTTTGCAAAAATTATTTCTAAAAATTTTCCTAAAAGTAAATTGGAAGTTGTTGAGAGAGATAACACTAGACCGAAAAGAGGAACACTTTCAACAACAAAAGCAAGAAAACTATTAGGTTTTAAACCTAAAATAAAGTTAGAGCAAGGAACTCAACAATATATCAATTTTTATAAAAAATTTCTAAAAAATAATTAATTATTTTTTATCCATCTACCACGATAATTTCTGAAAATATCTTTTTCACTTTTTTGTAAACTTAAACCATGATTAATATTAAAATTGAAAAATAAATCTCTAAATGATTTAATTTTTTTTAAATCATTCGGCAATAATGAAAATTTATTATCTCTTCCAGGTAAATTATTACTAGTTGTAAAATGCTTTTCAATCATACAAGCATTGTTTGCTATAGCAAAAATAGCGTCTTCAATGCCATTATAATGTCCAGAGTAGCCAACATATTTAAATTTTCTTTTAAGGTAAAAAAACTTTTCAAAGTTACATTCTTTTGATTTAAGAGGATATGAGCTCACACAATGCAAGACGATAAGTTTATTTTTATTTTTTAATTTACTTAATTTTTTTAATTCTTTAATATTTAAGCAACCGCACGAAATTATTATTTTTTTAAAATTTTTAATACATTCTTTTATTAGTTTGATATTATAAGCTTCAGGAGACGGTATTTTGACTATCTCGCTAGAGACACTTTTTAAAACTTTCATATCAGGTATAGACCAAACCGAGGCAAAACAAGAAAGCTTATTTTTTTTTGCAAATTGAAATAAAATTTTATATTTCTTTTTATCTAAATAAGATTTTTTATAAAGATCTCTTCTACCGTCTAGATCCCACGGACCAGGTTTTAAATTAATTGGATTCCAAATCTGAAATTTAACCGCATCGGCTCCATTTGATTTAGCTGATAAAATCATCTTTTTGGCTAGCCTTAGGTTACCTAGAAAATTCCAACCAATCTCTGCGACTATTAAAGGTTTATTATTTTTTATTTTTAACATTGATATCTTTTATAGTCTTTAAGTTTAAAAAAACATAAAAAAAAGCTTTACAGTATCTATAAAGATATATAAGTTGTTCAAATTATGAACAATGATGATTTTAATGAAAATCAGCTAAATATATTAAGAAAAATAAACAAAAATTCTGAATATACACAGAGAAAAATGGCTGATGACTTAGGAATTAGTTTAGGAAAATTAAACTATTGTATTAAAGAACTTAAAAAAAAGGGATTAATAAAAATAAAAAACTTTAAAAAAAATCCAAATAAACTCAATTATATTTATTTGCTAACACCCGAAGGTATTGCAGAAAAAACTAAACTTACAGTAAATTTTATGAAAAGAAAAATGAAAGAGTACGATGAATTAAAAAAAGAATTGAAAGAGAAATCGTGATAAATGTCATTTTTTTTTTTAATGGTGATAAAGGTAAATACATTTTAAACAATATTTATAAATTAAAAAATATTAACATTAAAAAAATAGTCGTTTGTAGAAAAAAATTAATTTATGAAGAGAAAAAAAATTTTTTGAGAAAAAAATATATTTTTTTTAAAAAAATAAATGATAATAAAAATTTAAAAATATTGAAAAAACTAAAACCTGATTTATTTATCATTGGTGGATATCCTCAAATCTTTAAAAAAAAAACTTTTCAAATTCCTAGACTTATGACAATAAATTTACATGGCGGTCCCTTACCAAGTTATCGTGGTGGTTCGCCTCTTAATTGGCAAATAATAAATATGAAAAATAGTATAGGGATATCGATCATCAAAGTGGATAAAGGAATTGATACAGGCCCTATTCTTGCAGAGGCTAAATTTCCATTTAGAAAGTCTGATGATATTGCGACTATCCACAAAAAGGCTAATAAAATTTTTGTTAAATTATTGAAAAAAATTTTAACAAATTTATTTAAAGGAAAAATAAAATTAAAACCACAAACAAATACGAATAAAAAATATTGGCACCAAAGATCAGACCAAGACGGCATTTTAAATTTAAATATAAATTCTGCCAAAAAGGCAATATATTTTGTTAAGGCATTAACAAGTCCTTACCCAGGAGCTTGGGTTAATCTTAAAAATAAAATAAAATTGAGAATTTTCGAGCTTGAAATACATAAAAAAAATTTTTTAAAAAAAAAAGGTCAAATTGAAATAATTAAAAACAAAATATTTCTAAGAACAAAAGATAAAACTTGCAGAGTCTTAAGATATAAATATGAAAGATAAAATTTTAAAACTTTTAAAATGCAAATTTTTATTTACTTTGCCCTCTAAAGATGGATATTTAATTTATGATTGTGAAACTTTACAACCAAATGAATTTGTTCTTAAAAAAATAAAATTCACTTATTTACATGTAAGATGGGAAAAAATATATATATTTTTATTTCTTAAATCATTTAAAAAATATTTTCTAAACAAAGACCTTACGTTATTACAGAGCTATATAATAACTTTTATCAACTTTGTTGAACCAAAACATGTAATTTCTTTCTATCAAAATGATCCATTTTTTTGGCGAATTAAAAAATTTATAAATAAAAAAAATATTTCATTTACCTTGTTTCAAAACGCTTGTATAGACGGACATGATCCAACATTTGATTCTTTTAAAAAATATAAAGATTTAGAAATCGATAATTTAGTTACTTTTGATAAATTTATTGGAAAAGAATATCAAAAATATGCAAAAGCAAATAATTATGTTTTTGGTTCTTTGAGAAATAATTTTTTTGTTAATTATTCTTCTAAAGTAGACGAAGAAACAGTTGTTTATTTATCATCGTTCAAAATTAGAGACAAAGAATATTTTTATGAAACTAATGATAATAAAAAAATAAACCACAGGGAGAATGCTAGATATACAGATTCATTTATTACAAAAATAATGCAAAAATTTTATAAAGAAAAAAATTTTAAAATTGCTGTCATAGGTAGAACATATAAACCCAATGAAAGAATTCAAGAAAAAGCTTTTTTTGATAAATGTTTAGGTGAGGAAAATTACAAATATTTAGGAAAAAAACAGTTTAGCGATAGTTACTATTATTTAAGACAATTTAAGCACTTCGTTTTTGTATCAACAACTTTAGGTTATGAAGCTTTAAGCATGGGTAAAAGAGTGGCTTGTATAAATGTAATGGGAAAAAAATATAATTTAAAAAAAGGTCATGAGTATAGATTCCAGTGGCCTAATAAGGTTGACCCAAACGGACCCTTTTGGACAAGCATACCTGACGAAAACGAGATAAAAAAAATTTTAGGTAATATAATTTTGTTTTCAGACTCTAAATGGGAGGAATTAAAAAAAAAATATACTTATAATCATATACCTTATCTTAAAACGGACTCTCCAATATACGAAAAATTAAAAAGCAAAGGATTAAATATTTTTTCAAAATATAAGGATGAAAAAAATTATGATTAAGGTTATTAATAAAATTTTTGAAATTTTAAGTTTAAAAAGAAAAAAACTTTTTTTCTTCCTTTGTTTTCTTATGATAATATCAACTTTTGCTGAAGTTCTTGGAATAGGGTTGATTTTACCTTTAGTATACACTTTAACTAATCAAAACTTTTTTGAAAAATTTCCACAACTAGATAACATTAATGCAATCTTAGGGTTCCCTGATACCCAATCCTTATTATTAATTAGTATTTTAGCCTTGTTTATTATTTACGTGTTGAAAAATTTATTTCTTGTTTATTATTATTTTGTAGAGGGAAAATTTATATATTTTACACAAGAAGAAACCTCGAGAAGGCTTTTTTCAACAATATTGAATAAAGATTATAGTTTTCATTTAAAAAATAATTCATCAAAGTTTATAAATAAATTAAAAACTGAACTTGGTTATTTTTCAAATGCAGTAAATTCAGCAATGATTTTAATATCAGAAATATTTATTGTTTTAGGATTAAGTATTTTTTTGATACTTTATAATACTAAAATATTTATAATTATTTTTTTAATTTTTTCTTTTCTAATAGTAGCATACCATTTATTTGTTCATAAACTTTTAATAAGATTATCAAAAATTAGAACAGAAAAGGAAATTCAAAGAATTAAATATCTTCAAGAGGGTTTTGGCGGGGTCAAAGATATTAAAACCTTTAATAGAGAAAATTATTTTCTTGAAAAATATTTTGATCTTTCTGAAATTTTAGCAAATGTATATTACAAGGTTCATGTAATACAAAGAATTCCTAAAAGTTATTTTGAGGTTACCGCTATAATAATATTATTTTCTTTGATTTATTATTTAAGTCTTAAAGAAAATTATTCCTATATTTTACCAACATTAGGAATTTATACTGCTGCAGCATTTAAACTTTTACCCTCAGTAAATAAAATAGTAAATACAATAAACACTTTTAAATTTGCTGAAAACTCAGTTGATTCAATTTATGACGAAATTAAAAATGATGCTAATTTTTGTAGTGACAAAGAGTATCCGAAAAAAGATATTTCTATTAGGTTCAATAATATTTCGTTTAATTATGAAAAAGAGGGAGAAAAAATTATAAGAAATTTAAATTTTGAAATTGGAAATAAAAAAAATTTAATAATAACAGGCAAAACAGGCTCAGGAAAATCAACACTAATAGATTTAATTTTAGGTTTACAAAGACCATCAGAAGGTAAAATTTTTATAGATAATAAAGAACTGGAGATAAATTCAAAAAATTGGCTTGATAAAATAGGTTATGTAGGCCAAAATATTTTCTTATTTGATGATAATATCAATCAAAACATAACACTTAGCACAGAAAAAGAACCAGACTTTAAATGGCTATCAAAAGTTTACGAAATGTCAGAGCTCTCTAGTTTTATTCAAAGACTTCCTAACAAAGATCTTACGCTAGTCGGGGAAAGAGGTTTAAATATTTCTGGAGGACAGAAACAAAGAATTGGTATTGCTCGTGCAATTTACAAAAAACCTGAAATACTAATTTTGGATGAGTCAACTAGTGCATTAGATTTGAAAACAGAAAAAAAAATTATAGAAAATTTACTTAAAAGTTTTAAGGATAAATTTATAATAATGATTTCACATAGGGAAAATTTAATTCAATACTTTGACCAACAGCTATATTATGCGAATGATAAATTTATATTAAGAGAAATAAAAAACAATATATGAAAAAGGTAAAATTTTGCGAAAGATGTGTTGAGTCCTCAGAAAGATTTGTTGGTTCAATTACTTTCAACGATAAAAAAGAAGATAAGAAAACTTTGACCTCCTTCAATAATAATGTTTGTTCAGCATGTTTATATTTTGATTACAAATCCAAAGTAGATTGGAAAGAGCGGGAAAAAGAGTTATCAGATTTACTAAATAAACATAGAAGAAAAGATGGATATTATGATGTCCTGGTCCCAGGAAGTGGGGGAAAAGACTCAAGGTTTGTAGCTCATATACTTAAAACGAAATATAAAATGAACCCACTTACTTGTACGTGGGCTCCACACGCATACACTGAAATTGGTTGGAAAAATTTTCAATCGTGGATAAACTCGGGATTGGATAATATTCTCATTACTCCAGATGGCAAAGTACATAGAAAATTAACAAAACTAAGTTTTAAAAATCTCCTCCATCCATTTCAACCTTTTGCAATAGGTCAAAGCGTAATTCCAATTAAAATAGCATTAGAAAAAAAAATTAATTTAATTGTTTATGGAGATAACCAAGCTGAAGTTGGGGTTGGTGGAAACTTATTTTCATTTAATGACAAATATAGAAATATTCTTCTACAAAGCTACAACAAATTTGAAGATATTCATTTGAGTGGCTTCTCTATAAAAGAACTTGAAGAGGAACATAAGATAAGTAGAAAATTTTTAAATTTATATATACCTGCTAGACAAGAAGAAATAGAAAAAAATAATATTGAGGCAATTAAAATGCCATATTTTCTAAATTACAATCCTCAAAGTAATTTTTACTATGCTATGGAGCATACCAACTTTGAAGTAAATCCTGAAGGTAGATCAGAAGGAACTTACACTAAGTATTCAAGCTTAGACGATAAAATAGATGGATTACACTATTATACATGGTTTATTAAGACTGGTCGTGGAAGAACCACAGAGGATGCTGGTTTAGAAATTAGAAATAAAATAATTACAAGAGAGGAAGGGATAGCCTTAGTTAAAAAATATGATGGAGAATTTCCAAAAAAATATTTTAAAGAGATACTAGAGTATCTTAATATTAATGAAGATGAATTTAATGAAATAATTGACAAATTTAGACCTAATCATCTATGGAAAAAAAATAATTCAAAATGGGAACTGCTTCAAGCAGTTTGGAAATAATTTGAGACCAACAAGATTAATTGCAAGACTAGATATAAAAAATAATTACGTTATAAAAAGTGTAAAACTTGAAGGTTTAAAAAAAGTGGGGGATCCAAGATTACTTGCAAAAAAATATTACTTGGAGGGAATTGATGAGATAATTTTTATTGATACTGTCGCAACTCTATATGGAAGGAATAATATTTTCAAAATAATTTCTGAGATTACTAAAGATGTATTTATACCTGTCACTGTTGGAGGAGGCATAAGAAATATCGATGATGCCGAAAAACTTTTTGAGTCTGGAGCAGACAAAATAGCAATAAATTCTCAAGGTATTAAGGAACCAAAATTTATTAGTTCACTAGCAAAAAAATATGGATCACAAAGTATTGTTGCATCTATAGAAGCAAAAAAAATTAAAGATGATTGGGTTGTTTTTACAACAAACGGAAGAGATATGACAAACATCAAAGTTATAGAATGGGCAAAAAAGTGCGAAGACCTTGGTGCTGGCGAATTATTAATAACCTCAATTGATAAAGAAGGTACAGGCTTAGGTACCGATTTAGATTTAAATGCAAAAATAGTTAATATCGTGTCTATACCGGTAATAGTAAGTGGGGGTGTAGGAAATTATGATCATATACATAAATTAAAATCAAAAATAAATTTAGATGCAATCGCAATCGCTAGAGTTTTACATTACGATTTAATTACAATTAAAAAAGCAAAAGAAATTTTAATTTAAAGATGTCTCAAATTATAATTATAAATTCAGGAAGTGGAAATCTTTTAAGTCTTAAGAGAGCAATAGAAATATATGACAAAAAAGTAAAAGTTTCTGAAAATTACGATGAAATATTAAATGCAAAAAGAGTGTTTTTACCTGGTGTTGGAGCATTTAAAAACTGTATGAAATCTTTAAGGGAAAAAAAATTAGTAGATACAATATTGAAATTAAAGGAAAATAAAATTCCTTTAATGGGTATTTGTCTTGGCATGCAAATTTTATTTGAAGAAAGTCATGAGTTTGGTTTTACAAAAGGTTTAGGTTTTATAAAAGGAAAAATAAAAAAAATACCAAATAAAGATAAAAGTAAACTTTTTAAAGTACCAAGTATAGGATGGTATAAGTTGAGAAAACATAACTTGAAAAATAGTTTGTCTGAAATTTTAAATGATCAGGATGAGTATTATTTTATCCACTCTTATTACGCCACTGAAGTTCCAGAAAAATATGTTATCGCTTCATATAATTTTAGTGAAATGGAGATACCTGCTGTTGTAAAAAATGAAAACATAGTAGGATGTCAATTTCATCCTGAAAAAAGTGCAAAACAAGGTTTAAAAATCATAAATCAATTTTTAAAGGGTATAGAATGAATCATAAAAGTTTATTCGTTTTAGTTTCTCAAAAAATTGATCAGAGAAATTTAGAAAGATTTGGATACAAAATTTTTAAAAAAAAGGGATGGAAAGTTAAAACAATTTTTTTAGGAAATAGTCCAAAAGAATATATAAAAAAATCAACTAAACTAAAAAAAATTATCTACGTCAAAAAAAGCAAAGATGCGCTTAGAGTATCTAGGAATATAAAAAACTCTGTAATTTATAATCTTTGCAACGAAACATTTTTACAAACCATCTTAAATTTTTTCCTTTTGTACAATAAAAACATTTTAGTATTACGATATGATGTCATACCTTTTCAATATATTTTAGGGAGAAACTTTCCCGCTTTTTTTAGAAGAGATTTTTTTAAAAAATTTTGTAATATATTTTCTTTAATTGTTATTCGATTACTAAATAATTCAATATACTATTATTATAATAAAAATATTCTAAATTGCATCACAGGAAAAAAATCAATTAATAAAATTAAGTATTTTTTAAAAAATAAAGTTTTTACACATACCTATGATTATGACTTTTATCTTAAAGACAAAAATACGAGAAAGTATTCAAATAATATTGTGTTTATTGATCAATACGAAGAAAATCATCCAGATTATAAAAGATTAAAAATAAGAACCGTTACAAAAAAAAAATATTTTTCATCACTTAATCATTTTTTCAAAATGATTGAAAAAAAATTTAAAAAAAAAATAATTATAGCCGGACATCCAAGAGCTTACAGAGATAAAACTAGAGATTTTGGTGGAAGAAAGATCGTTTATAATAATACTTATAAGTTAATAAAAAATTCACATTTAGTCATAGCTCATGACTCCACATCTTTAAATTTTGCATGCCTGTTGAAAAAACCAGTTTTATTGACATATACCGACGAAATGAAAAAAAGTAGTTACTTAATGAATAGTATTTTAAGTTTTTCAGAAGCTCTTGGAGTAAAAACAATAAATATAGATGAACTTACCGAGAAAAAAATAAAAATAAATTTAAAGTTTAACAATAAAAAGTACGAAGAGTTTATTGAAAACTATATTACTTTAAGTAAAAGTAAAAAACTAAGCCATGAGATATTAGAACAAAAATTTTCAAAATTTATTTAAGTATGTTTACTTTGTAATTACCTAGTTTTTTATTTTTATGGTCTTTATTTTTTTTTAAATAATGAATAATTTCTTTAATACCAAAATCTAAATTAAATTTGCACTTATAATTTAATATTTTATTTAATTTGTTGAAGTTGACCTGATAATTTCTCCTATCTTGTGATGGCAAATCTCTATATTCAATTTTTGGATTTTTAAAGTATTTCGATATTTTTTTTGCTATAGATAATTTGCTATAATTATGTCTGTTATCACCACAATTAAATATTTGATTATTTACTTTGCTTTTTTTAGACTTAATTACTTTTAATATTATGTTTGCGAAATCTTTTACATGGCAATATGGTCTAAAAGTATCTTGATCATAAACTTCTAGTTTTTTTTTTAAAAAATAAAGTTTTAACAAATTCATTTACAGTTAAATCATATCTCATCCTTTCTGAATAACCAAAAGCAGTTGCAAATCTTAATATCGTAGAAAAATTCTTTGTTTTAAATAAATTTTTTTGGATATATTTTTCTATTTGCACTTTATCGTTTGCATATCTAGATAAAGGAAATAATTTATGGTTTTCATTTGCTTTTAAATTTTTTTTAATTATTCCATAATTTGAGCAAGTGGAAATAAAAATAAAATGTTTCTCATTAAATTTTTTTAATATCTTGATAAAATTCATTATACCAAATCTATTAATTTTTTTGGATAGAACAGGGTATTTCTTTGTTATTGGATCTCCCACTAATCCCGCAAGAAAAATAATTATATCATTATTCTTAATTAAATTGAAAATAAGATTTTTTTTACGGAAATCTAGATCAACTAAATTTGACTTAAGTTTTTTATCTAATTTT
>MDSZ01237273.1_pt1 | contig 11714 bp, 3 predicted proteins | sample 811201 | NCBI WGS metagenome assembly MDSZ01 (sample SAMN05326647, study PRJNA326480) | marine metagenome | isolation source: seawater | place: Indian Ocean: North | collected 2010 | reverse complement strand
TAATTCAAGCTATTGAAATGAACGAACAAGTTAGATTATCAAATTATAGTTTTGAAATTCATAATAATGTTATAAGAATATTTCCAATTCCAGGACCTTATGAGATAAGTGGAGTTGGGGATGACGTTGAACATGGTCAGTGTGGTAATTTGTGGTTTGAATATATTGAAAGAAATGAAAGAATAGAAGCTTCACTTGAATGTGCCGATGGAAAAATAACAAATGTTTCAAATATGCCTTATCAAAATCCAATTTATGCTTTAATCAATTCTGTTGGTAGACAATGGATTTTTGAATATACTTTAGCCTTATGTAAAGAAATATTAGGATACGTTAGAGGTAAATATGGTACGGTACCAATACCAAATGCAGATATGTCTTTAAATCAAGCAGATTTATTGGCTGCTGCAACGGCAGAAAAAACTGCATTATTGGAAAGATTAAGAGCTTACTTTGATGAAACATCTCGTGCTTCTTTATTAGAAAGAAGAGTAAAAGAACAAGATAGTGTTCTTAGAGAATTAGATCAAGTACCTCGAGTAATTTATATAGGATAGTATGGCAATGTTCGCAAGACAGAGAGATGTCTCTCTGATAAGACATATTAATAGAGAATTAATGGGTAATGTAATTACTCAACAGGCAGCATTCTATCAATTTAAATTGGAAGAAACAAAAGTTAATATTTATGGTGAAGCAGCTGATGAAAAATATTATAATGGTCCTTTTCTATTTAATTGTTTAATAAATAGACAAGATCAACAATATCCTGAAGATGAAGAAGGTATACAATTCCAACAGGGTATTGATTTTTATTTTTTAAGAGATGATTTAGTTGATGCAAATGTTGTACCAGATGTAGGAGATATTATCTTATATCAAGAAGGATATTATGGAGTACAAAGTACGATTGCAAACCAATATTGGAGTGGTAAAAACCCAGATTACCCAAATAACAATTCTGATGGAACTGATAATCCACTAAATCCAAATTTACAATTATTTGGGACTAATTTATCAATTTTATGCTCAACTTATTATATACCAGCTGATAAAGTAGCTATTTCACCTTATAAAGAAAGATTTTAATGGCACAAATTAGAAAACCAGTACCAAAAACACAAAAAGAGATTAGTATAGATCTTCAGACTCCTTCTGATCCAAGATATGGTAATCCAAATATAGCTTCAAATCCAAATGAAAGCGAAACTGGGATTAACTTTAATAGATCAGAAAAATTATCTTGGACAGGTGATACAGCTAAACCTTTTTCTATTGGAATAAAAGATATTGATGAAGCAGTATTTTATTACTTTAAAAATGTTATTAAACCTTTTGTTTATCAGAATGGAGAAAGAAGAAATGTTCCAATAATTTATGCAGCACCTGAAAGATGGAAATCCTATCAAAGAGATGGATATTATAGAGATAAAAAAGGTGCTATAATGTTACCTATTATTGTAGTTAAAAGAGATACTATAACAAAAGATAGATCTGTTTATAATAAATTAGATGCTAATGATCCTAATTTATATGCTAGTTTTCAAAGGCCTTGGAATCCAAAAAACTTTTATAATAATTTTGCAGCTATAAATAATAAAATACCAGCAAAACAATTTTATGCTGTTGCAGTTCCTGATTTTCTTACTTTAGAATATAGTTGCCTTATACAAACTTATTATATGGAACAACTTAATAAGGTAATAGAAGCATGTGAATATGCATCTGATGCTTATTGGGGTAATCCAGAAAGATTTAAATTTAGAGCCTTTATTGATAGTTTTACAACATCAACAACACTAACACAAGGTAGAGATAGATTAGTAAAAGGAAATTTTAATATAAGATTAAGAGGATATATTATACCAGATACAATTCAAAAAGAAATGCATTCTATAAGAAAATATAATTCAAAATCTAAATTTGTTGTTTCAATGGAAACCACAGCTAATGCAGAAATATTTGAAGAAGGTGTAACAAAAACAAGAGATGGCAGAACTAGGCGTCAAAGGGAAGATCAAGGTAGTCTTGCTAATATTTCCGACGTGACACAAGGTACTGAAATAAAAGAAAGTTAATATATGGCTGAAAATGTAAGGTTTGTAGATGCATTAAAAGTTGGAGCTTATAGAACTCTAACTAATGAAGAAGGTACGTCTGGAACTTCAGGTTCATCAGGTACATCTGGTAGCTCAGGTACAGCAGGTACTTCGGGTACAAACGGAACTTCTGGTACAAACGGAACATCTGGAACATCTGGTTCAAGTGGTACTTCAGGTAGTTCAGGTTCTTCAGGAACTAATGGAACTTCAGGAACTAACGGAACATCAGGTAGTTCAGGTTCTTCAGGAACTTCTGGAGCTGATGGTACATCAGGAACTTCAGGTACTTCAGGTGCAGATGGAACATCAGGTACATCTGGTACAAATGGTACCTCTGGATCTTCAGGAACTTCGGGTTCATCAGGAGAAGATGGCACATCAGGTACATCAGGTACAAATGGAACTTCAGGAACAAGTGGCTCTTCGGGAACATCTGGAGCAGATGGCACATCAGGTACATCAGGCACAGACGGAACAAGTGGCTCTTCAGGTACATCAGGTTCAAGTGGAACTTCAGGTTCATCAGGTACATCAGGTACAAGTGGCTCTTCAGGTACAAGTGGTTCTTCAGGTACAAGTGGTACAAATGGAACATCAGGAACAAATGGTACTTCAGGAACTGATGGTACTTCTGGAACTAATGGCACAAGTGGTTCATCAGGAACTTCTGGTTCAAGTGGAACTTCAGGTTCATCAGGTACATCAGGTTCTTCAGGAACTGATGGTACATCTGGAACAAATGGAACTTCAGGTACAAATGGAACTTCAGGAACAGATGGTACATCAGGAACTTCAGGTTCAAGTGGAACATCAGGTTCAAGTGGAACATCAGGAACATCAGGAACAAATGGAACAAGTGGAACTGATGGTACTTCTGGAACTAATGGTACATCAGGTACAAATGGAACCTCAGGTTCAAGTGGTACATCAGGACAAGATGGTTCATTTGGAGGCGCAACATTCGATTTTACATTCGATACTAATACCGCAGCAACGGATCCTGGCACAGGTGATGTAAAAGTTAATAATTCAACGCAAAATACAGCAACAGCTGTATATATTAGCGAGACAGATGACGAAGGTAATAGTTTACAATCATTTTTAGAAACAATTGACAGTTCGACCTCAGCTGTAAAAGGTCATATTAGGATAGCAAATAAATTTGATACAAATCAATTTATTCTTTGGGCAATAACAGAAGGAACAGATAACGGAGCTTGGTGGACATTAACAGTTAGTAATGAAGCTTCTTCAGCAGCCTCTCCATTTTCTAATGGAGAAGACGTACTTTGTTCTTTTGTTGTAACTGGTGATGCAGGTACATCAGGTACTAGTGGTACATCAGGAACATCTGGAACTTCTGGTACAGATGGAACTTCAGGAACTAACGGAACTTCTGGAACAAATGGAACATCAGGAACAAATGGTACTTCAGGTTCAAGTGGAACTTCAGGAACATCTGGTTCATCAGGTACTAGTGGATCCTCAGGTACAAGTGGGTCTTCGGGTACTAGTGGTACATCAGGAACAGATGGTACAAGTGGAACTAATGGTACATCAGGTACTAATGGAACAAGTGGAACTAATGGTACATCAGGAACTAATGGTACAAGCGGTTCATCTGGTACAAGTGGTTCATCCGGTACAAGTGGCTCATCTGGAACATCAGGAACTTCAGGAACTTCAGGTGTAGATGGAACATCAGGTACTTCTGGTACAAATGGTACTTCAGGAAGTTCAGGTACATCAGGTTCAAGTGGAACTAGTGGAACAAATGGAACTTCTGGTTCATCTGGAACTGATGGTACATCAGGTTCATCAGGAACATCAGGAGCTGATGGCACATCAGGAACTTCAGGAACTAATGGAACTTCTGGTACAGATGGAACGAGTGGTACTAATGGAACTTCTGGAACAAATGGTACTTCAGGATCTTCTGGAACATCAGGAACAAGTGGTTCTTCTGGAACATCGGGAGAAGATGGTACTTCTGGAACCTCAGGTTCATCAGGAACATCTGGTACAAATGGTACTTCAGGTTCAAGTGGAACATCAGGTACTTCAGGAACTTCGGGTTCATCAGGAACTTCAGGAACAAACGGAACATCAGGTTCAAGTGGTACATCAGGAACTTCTGGAACAGATGGGACAAGCGGTACTAATGGTACATCAGGTACAAATGGAACGTCAGGTAGTTCAGGAACATCAGGTAGTTCTGGAACATCTGGTAAAGATGGTTCATTTGGTGGTGCATGTTTTGATTATACATTTGAAACAGATACAGATGCTTCTAACCCAGGTGTTGGTAAAGTAAAACTAAATCAATCAACCCAAAATACTGCTACAAAAGTATATTTAAGTGAATCAGATGATGATGGTACAAATATTCAATCTTTCCTTCAAACAATTGATAGTTCGACCTCAGCTGTAAAAGGTCATATTAGAATAGCGAATAATGGAGATGCAACCCAATTTTTATTATTTAGTATATCAGAAGCAACAGACAATGGAGGTTGGTGGACATTAGATGTTTCTAATTCAGCAGGTTCTACTGCGTCACCTTTTTCAGATGATGAAGATGTTACTTTATGTTTTGTAGTAACAGGTGATTCAGGAACTTCAGGTACATCAGGTACATCAGGTTCAAGTGGTACATCAGGTACATCTGGTACAGATGGAACATCAGGTACTAATGGAACTTCTGGTACTAACGGAACATCAGGTACTAATGGAACAAGTGGATCTTCAGGTACAAGTGGTTCTTCTGGTACATCAGGTAGTTCGGGTACTAGTGGTTCATCAGGATCATCAGGTACTTCAGGAACAAATGGTACTTCAGGTACAAGCGGTACTAGTGGTACATCAGGATCATCAGGTACTTCTGGAACAAATGGAACAAGTGGTACAAACGGAACAAGTGGTACTAATGGAACATCAGGTACTGATGGAACTTCAGGAACTTCAGGAACAAACGGAACTTCAGGAACTAATGGTACATCAGGTTCAAGTGGAACAAGTGGTTCTTCTGGTACATCAGGTTCATCAGGAACTTCAGGTATTTCAGGTACAAGCGGAACATCTGGAACAAATGGAACAAGTGGAACAAATGGTACATCAGGTTCCTCAGGTACATCAGGTTCAAGTGGTACATCAGGAGAAGATGGTACAGGTGCAGTTTCATTACTTGAAGGTAATGTTTTAGGTAATGTTTTTGTAGCAACTGGAACAACAGCAATTAGTGGTTCCCCTGCAATTTATATTTCAAGTAGTAATCAAGTTGGTATAGGTACAAATACACCAAGAGCTAAATTATCAATTTTACAATCAGCTGGAGAGGGACATATAGAATTTGGTAATGACAATAATGCTGCATATATGCAGGTTGTTGATAGAAATAATGCAGATGTCCCAGCTAAAGGATTAGATTTTGGAGCTTCTGGTTTTACATTTACTAACTCAGCTTCAAAAGCCCCTTATTTTTATTTAACACAATCAAATGGTAATGGTATAATTAGTGGTTCTGCTGTAACAACAGCTTCATTTGCTGATTTAGAATTACATAATTTACCAGCAATATCTGATGATACAGTTTTAGTAATTAATCCTCAAGGTAAAGTAGGAACTAAAGAAGCAGCAGCTACATCAGGAACTTCTGGAACAAATGGTACTTCGGGATCTTCTGGAACATCAGGAACAAGTGGATCTTCTGGTACTTCAGGTTCTTCTGGTACAAGTGGTTCATCTGGTACATCAGGAACATCAGGAGAAGATGGCACTTCTGGAACTTCAGGTTCTTCTGGAACATCTGGTACTAATGGAACTTCAGGAACAAATGGAACCTCTGGAACAAATGGAACTTCAGGTTCAAGTGGTACTTCAGGGGCTAATGGCACATCAGGAACTTCAGGAACTAATGGAACATCGGGTACAAACGGAACTTCAGGTACAAATGGAACAAGTGGATCTTCTGGAACTTCAGGTTCAAGTGGTACTTCAGGGGCTGATGGTACAAGTGGAACATCAGGTACTTCAGGAACTTCAGGAACTAACGGAACTTCTGGTTCAAGTGGAACTTCAGGTTCATCAGGAACATCAGGTAGCTCAGGTACTAGTGGTTCATCTGGAGCAGATGGTACATTTGGTGGTGCAACATTTGAATATACCTTCTTAACAAATACAGCTACATCAGATCCAGGTTCAGGTAATGTTAAATTAAATAATAGTACTCAAACATCAGCAACAGAAGCATATATTAGTGAAACAGATGGTGCTGGTGGTAATATACAATCCTTCTTAGAAACAATTGACAGTTCGACCTCAGCTGTAAAAGGTCACGTAAGATTAGCAGATAAAGATGATGCAGGAGACTTTATATTATTTGCAATATCTGATTTAACAGATAATGGAACTTGGTGGACAATTGATATATCAAACGAAGCTCAAGGTGGTAGTGCATTAACAAATTTAGAAGAAATTATAGTATCATTTGTTGTAACAGGTGATGCTGGTACAAGTGGTACATCAGGTACTAGTGGTTCCTCAGGTACAAGTGGCTCATCAGGTACATCAGGTACCAATGGAACATCAGGTACAAACGGAACAAGTGGCTCTTCAGGTACATCAGGATCAAGTGGTACTTCAGGTGCTAATGGAACTTCAGGAACTTCAGGTACAAATGGAACATCTGGAACAAATGGAACCTCAGGTTCATCAGGAACTTCAGGTACAAATGGAACCTCAGGTTCATCAGGAACATCAGGAGCTAATGGAACAAGTGGAACATCAGGTACTTCAGGAACCTCAGGAACTAACGGAACTTCTGGAACAAATGGAACATCAGGAACAAATGGTACATCAGGTTCAAGCGGAACTAGTGGTAGTTCAGGAACAAGTGGAACAACAAGTATTACAAATAATGTAGATAATAGAGTTTTAACTGCCACAGGAACATCCACAATTAATGGTGAAGCTAATTTAACATTCAATGGTACAACATTAAATGTTGGTGGAACTTCTCCATCAACTGTAGATGACATTTATGTTCATGATGCAGTTTATGCTGTTGGTAGTTTTAAAGTTGGTACATCATCAACATTTGTTGGGAAAATGCATAACTCAGCTGGAATATTAACTTTATCCCCTGATACTAATAGAGATTTTCAAGTAAGTGGTTCTTTTGGAGTTGGAATATTTTTAGAAGGTACTAATGGTAGAGTTGGTATTGGTACAGCTTCACCTGGAGGTGATTTACATGTAGTTGGACAAACAGGTGGTTCTGGTCAAATATATCTTTCTGATGCTGATAATGGTACAGGAACTGGTGATGCTTTGTTAATTAACAAGTCTGGAACTAATGCTTTTGTTTATAATAGAGATGATGGACAAATGTCATTTGGAACAAACGATACAAGTGATATGCTTGTTATTACAAATACAGGTGATATAGGTATAGGAACTTCGTCACCTGGAGATTATAATTCTGGGGGTCAACAGTTAGTTATAGTTGATAGTGGTAATACTGGAATTTCAATTATTGGAGGATCTAGTGATAGTTCAAGTATTTTATTTGGTGATGGAACTGGAGGAACAGCAGCATATAGAGGTAAAATAGAATATGATCATGCTACTGATCATATGCAGTTTAATGTTGCTGCATCTGAAGCTCTTAGAATAGATAGTTCTGGAAATGTTGGTATTGGAGCTACTCCTAGTCATAGATTAGATGTAAAAGGATTAGATACAGATAATGAAACAATAGCAAGATTTTATTCAAATACAAGTACTAGAGGCTCGTTTGGAATTAAAAATGGAGTAGGAGTTCTTCCAACTATGTTTATTGGAACATTAGGTGGATCTGAAGAATTAGCAATTGGAGTAAATAGTGCTGAAGTAATTCGTATTGATGCCGCTGAATATGTTGGTATTGGTACTACGGATCCTAGAGCTAAATTACATTTAAGTGGTTCTTCAGCAGCTTCCTCAGGTTTAAGACAATCTAGAGCAGGTCAAAAAATATGGACTCAAGAAATTGATTCTAATGGTAAATTACAATGGGCTTATCGTTCAACAGAAGCAGGAAGTGCAACTGATGTATTAACATTAAATGATACAGGTCAATTAATTTTAGGTGAATATGGTTCTGGAACTTATTCTGGAACAGCAACATATGCATTACAAGTTGATTCAAGTGGTAATATAATAGAAGGATCTATAGTGTCAGGAACTTCAGGTACATCTGGTACTAATGGTACAAGTGGTTCTTCTGGAACTAGTGGCACATCAGGATCTTCAGGAACTGATGGTGATGATGGTACTTCAGGAACAAGTGGTACATCAGGAACTTCAGGAACAAACGGAACATCAGGTTCAAGTGGTACATCAGGAGCAAATGGTGCAGCTGGTACTTCAGGAACTTCAGGAACTAATGGAACATCGGGTACAAATGGTACCTCAGGTACAAACGGAACTTCTGGTACAAATGGAACAAGTGGTACAAATGGCACATCAGGTAGTTCAGGTACAAATGGTACATCTGGAACAAATGGAACCTCAGGTTCAAGTGGTACTTCAGGCGCTAATGGAACTTCAGGAACTTCAGGAACAAACGGAACAAGTGGAACTAATGGAACTTCTGGAACCAATGGAACTTCGGGAACTTCAGGATCTTCTGGAACATCAGGAACAAATGGAACCTCTGGAACGAACGGAACTTCAGGTACATCAGGTACTTCAGGAGCAGAGGGTGATGATGGTACATCAGGAACAAGTGGTTCTTCAGGAACTTCAGGATCTTCTGGAACTTCTGGGGCTAATGGAACTAGTGGTACATCAGGAACAAACGGAACTTCTGGTACAAGTGGAACATCAGGTACATCAGGAACATCTGGTACTAACGGTACAAGTGGAACTTCAGGTAGTTCAGGAACTTCAGGATCTTCTGGTTCATCAGGACAAGATGGTAACTTTGGAGGTGCTACATTTGATTATACCTTTGACACTAATACAGGAGCATCGGATCCAGGTAGTGGTGATGTAAAAGTTAATAATGGAACACAAAGAAGTGCAACAGCAATTTATATAAGTCAAACTACAGATGATGGTGATAGTATTGAATCATTCTTAGAAACAATAGATAGTTCAACTTCAGCTGTAAAAGGTCATATTAGAATTGCTAATAAATTAGACTCAGCTCAATTTATCCTTTGGGCAATAACAGAATTAACAGATAATGGATCTTGGTGGACACTAACTGTTAGTAATGAAGCATACTCAGATAATTCACCTTTTAGTAATGGTGAAGATGTTATTTGTTCATTTGTTGTAACAGGTGATAAAGGAGATAGTGGTACTTCTGGAACTAGTGGTACATCAGGAACTTCAGGAACTTCAGGAACTTCAGGAAGTTCTGGAACTTCAGGTTCATCAGGAACATCTGGTACAAATGGTACATCAGGATCCTCAGGAACTTCAGGTTCATCAGGAACTTCAGGAACAAATGGAACATCAGGTACATCTGGTACAAATGGTACCTCAGGTACAAACGGAACTTCTGGTACAAATGGCACATCAGGTTCAAGTGGAACTTCAGGTTCCTCGGGAACAAATGGAACCTCTGGAACAGATGGAACATCTGGAACAAACGGAACAAGTGGTACTAATGGTACTTCAGGAACTAATGGTACATCAGGTACAAATGGAACTTCAGGAACAAATGGAACATCAGGTACATCTGGTACAAATGGTACCTCAGGTACAAACGGAACATCAGGTACAAATGGTAGTTCAGGTACATCAGGAACTAACGGAACTTCAGGAACTAATGGTACATCAGGTACAAATGGAACTTCAGGAACAAACGGAACTTCAGGTACAAGTATAACAATTGCTAATGATGCAAATAATAGAGTTACAACAGCAGATGGTAGTGGTGGATTAAATGCAGAAGCAAATCTTACATTTGATGGTACAACTCTAACAACCCCGTATCTTGGTGTTGTAAGTGGAAATGCTTCTTATAGATTATATAATGATGGAAATAGTTACTTTAATGGAAGAGTTGATGTTGATTCTGATTTAAATATTACTGCAGGAGCTTTATCTATAACCTCAGATGGCAATAATAAAGCAACTTTTGTAGAAAGTGGTGCTGGTCTTTTAACAATTTCAACCGAGGATGATTTTGTTGTTGATTGTGGAAGTGATATAACTTTAGATGCTGGTGGTAATGACATAAGATTATTCAAAGCAGGTGTTGAATATGGTAAATTTAAAAACGATAGTTCTAATCTTTCATTATACTCATCAATACAAGATAAAGATATATTATTTAAAGGTAATGATGGCGGTTCTACTATAACAGCTTTACAATTAGATATGTCTAATGGTGGTTCAGCTACATTCTCAGATGATATAGATTTAGGTGGTAATATTAATATGACTGCTTCTGGTAAAGTAATGAGATTGTTCAGTGGTGGTTATATAGATTTTGATGGTACTAATTTACAATTTAATACACAAAGAAATCCAAACACAGGTACTTTTAATGATACAGGAAAATCACAAGCTGGTATTCAGTTAAAAGGATCTAATGGTGGATCAACAATTACTTTCCAAACTGCTGCTTCAAATAATACGTTAGCAACAACTCGTTATACATTACAATCAGATGGTGCATTAGATGGTCAAAATGGGCAATTGGATATGACCAGTGGTGAAATGATACTTGGAGATAATGGTAATGATGCTACTATGCATATTATTGCATATGGTGATACAACAGCAAATGCATCAGCAAGATTAACAGTAAGTGATGATTCAATATCTCATTATTATACCAATACTCGAAGACAACACTTTCAAAGTGATGGAGTCTGGTTTGATAATGGTGGTTTATTTGTTGGTTCTAATTCTATTATTACAACAAATGGTTTAATTAAAGCTACTAATGATGTTGTTGCATTTGCTACATCAGATAGAAGATTAAAAGAAAATATAAAACCAATTAAAAATCCATTAATTAAACTATCGAAAATAAATGGTGTAGAATTTGATTGGAAACCTACAACAGAAGAAGAAAAAAGATTTGTCCATGCAAATGAGGGTCATGATATTGGGGTTATAGCTCAAGAAATAGAAAAAGTAATACCTGAAATTGTTGAAACAAGAGAAAAATCAGGATACAAAGCAGTTAAATATGAAAAAATAGTTCCATTACTTATTGAAGCTATTAAAGAGCTTAAACAAGAAGTGGATGAATTAAAAAAACAAATAAAATAAAGTTATGACAGTACCAGCATCAGGCTCAGAATTATCTTGGGGCAAAATAGCACAGGAAAGGCTAGGAGGAAGTTATATTGCATATAGTAGTGCAAGTAGAGGAGCTAATGTTCCAGTTTATAATATTTTTAAAGCAGGAAATACAGGAGGTGGAGCAACAGCAGGAAGTACTTACCCTGCATTAGCAACTGCAAGTCCAGGTTATGATATTATTAATCAAAGAGCAACAGCTGGTACATTATTTTCTGCCTCAATGTGGTATAGTTATAACCAAGATGCAGTAGCAGGTTATACTATGAAAAGAAAAGTAAAAACATCAGATTCAACTGGAACAGT
>MDSZ01093368.1_pt1 | contig 11714 bp, 10 predicted proteins | sample 811201 | NCBI WGS metagenome assembly MDSZ01 (sample SAMN05326647, study PRJNA326480) | marine metagenome | isolation source: seawater | place: Indian Ocean: North | collected 2010 | reverse complement strand
TAGTAAACCTCCTGCCATGTTTTATTGTATATTATAATATATAATTTTATTATATTTGTTTATATATACAATATATAGTATGAATTATTTGAATATTTTGCTTTATGTTATTATATTTATATTATTTACTATAATTTTATGTAATCTTTACATGAAAACTAGAGTAAAGACAGTAACTTTAGACAATACGGAAGGATTCACAGGTTCATCAAATGAAATAAAATCTATAGAAAATAATAAAAATTTAGCACCTATTGGTAATATTCAAAGTATTGGAGCCAAGTATGCTGATTTGCCATTAAAAGAATATTGTGTGAAAGCATCATATAATTCCTCATGTAGTGGAAGATATGTTAGCAAAGATATGATACGTCATGTATTATCAAGAGGATGTCGCTTTTTAGATTTTGAAGTATTTTATATAAAGCACAAAAAAAATTTCATGCCTGTTGTAGCAAAATCTACTGACCCTAAATTTGTATTATTTGATACAGATAATCACATTCCTTTAGAGGAAGCATTCACCTCAGTAATTGGAAATGCTTTTTCAGGAACTTCACCAAATAAAAACGACCCGCTATTTTTGCATTTACGCATTAAAACAAAGAATACCGAGTGCTATAATGAAGTTTCTAAATTAATTGATTCTATTTTAAAACCAAAATTAATGGAAGGAGAAGTCAATGAAGATACAAAAGTATCTGAAATGATGAATAAGATTGTTGTTGTCATAGATAAAACAGTTCATAGAGATTACAAAGAATTTGCTAAATGTAAATCACAAGATGTAAATTGCTATGACATATCTAATTATACTCATTTGGAAAGTGGTGGTCAAATATTAAACAAGTTAACTTTATCCCAAGTAGATAATCAACCTTCTAATCCTGTCATGATAAAAGATGATAATGTTACCACAACATCTGAGTCATCCAAATTAGTAGTCCCTATTAGCAAAAATACACAAAATCCTAATATGTTAAAAATGGTACTAAGATATGGAATGCAAATTGTAGCATATAAATATGATCAACAAGATGAGGAATTAGAGAAATGTGAAGCATTTTTCAATGATAATAAAGGAGGAATTGTTCCATTGGCAGCAGCCATTACCTATTTTGAACGAATAGATACCGAGCGAAAGAAATAAAAAAGTTATTTCTTAATATTCTTTGAAGTTTCACCTATGTTTAATTCAATATTACTTATTATTTTTTCTGTGTTTTGTAAAATACTAAGTGCATCTCTAATACTAGGGGATTTACTATCAACTATTGTTTCACGGTTTCTTTTTGTTTTAGTTGTTTCCCTTATTGGAATACAATTTTCATGGTTTTCGTCAGATATTCTTCTTCTTTCCCATATTTCTATTAAACTATCATCACTTTTTGCACTACTTTCAAAGGTATCCATAGATGCAATACTATCATTACTTGCAACCATTTTTATTGGTTTTTCTGGATAAACTGATATAAAATCGCTGTATGTGAGTCTATTTATGTTAGGTTGATTCATATTATGTTGATTTATATTATCTAGGCTTATTTTTTGATTCATATTTTTTATTCATAGATTTTTTTCAAATTCAATTTTTAAATTAATACAAATTATATAATAAAAACAATATAATTTGTATATAAATTATATCATATCAGGTGCAGCACGGTTTAACATATCCACTCTTCTTGAAAGTGGAAATGGAGATAATTGAGATTCATGAAACAAAAGAAGAGAAGGATTATAAACTTTATCAATTAATAATTTTGTATTAATATCAACATTTTTCTCTGAACCTGAATTATGTTTTTTATTAAATAAAAAATTAACTTCATGTATAGTTTCTTTTAGTAAATAAGTTCCTATATTATTTTGAATTTCTGAAGGAATTATTTTTTTTTGCAAATTTCTGTTATTATTTCCTTGTTACTATCTATTTCTTCCTGATAAAGTTCATATTCTTTTCCAATTATTGTATCGTTTGGATATTTACTTCCATTAAATCCTTTTCTTATTAATATACTTGCAATTTCATGTTTTACATGATTTGTTTTATCGTCAAATGTGATATCATTTATTCTCGATATTAAAGTTTGTAATACATGTAAATCATATTTTGTTAAATTATTTACTTTAACCGCAAGCTGCGTAAAATATTTAATTAAATATATTCGTTTACTAAACATTACATTATGAAAAGGTGAACTATTTTGCTGTTCATTACTTTTTATCCTAAAATCAGCACCGCTATTTATTAGTAATTCAACCTGTTCTAGAGTTCCAAAAAATACTGCATAATGTAATATTGTTTTTCCATGTTCATCTCGCGAATTTACTTTTGCTCCATTATCGATTAAATATTTTATTAATTCTAATACATCATCTGGCATTGGTGGTAAAGGATACCAATTATCATCTATATCATCTATTATACTCCAAAAATCATCATAATCATCCATATCATATGCTGGTTTATTATCATCATTTATATTTACATATTCTTCATAAGTATGCATTAAATTACGAAAAAATACAGTTAATATGTTTAAATCTGTTTTTTTATTTATTTTAACTTTTGCTCCATTTTCAATTAAATACTTTACTATACTTTGTATAGCCTCTATTTTTTTATCCTCACAATTCCTAGCAATTAAAAATAAAGGTGTGTAATTAGAAGTATTTTTTATATTAACATCTGCACCGTTTTCTATTAGCAACTTTACAATACTATTATTCAGTTTGCCGTTTTCATTATATAAATCCAAACTCATAATAATTGCATAATGCAAAGGTGAACAACCATCACTATCTAATTTATTTACATTAGCCCCTTTTTCAATAAGATATTTTATAATTTCAATAGGTGGTTTATTTATTTTTTTATACAGATAATCTATCTTATATATTTCTTGTTCTATACATACACCACATGCAAAATGTAGTAAATATATACCCTCGTATCGTATATCTTCACTGGTTATATGCGAACCATTTCTAAATTTATTGATACTTAATTCATCCAATGAAAATGTGTTGAGTTTTTTATTAACATTAAATCCATTTTCAATAGTTTTCTTAAATTCTTCAATGTCATCTTCCAGAATTAATTTACAAAGTTGTTTTTCCATTTTTTTGTATTTTCTAAATAAGATATTATTAAATCATTTTAAAATGATTAGAATAAAAACAAGTCTTGAATACATTTTTATAATTAAACTATAATTTCTTGTTTACTAATTGGTTTGTCTGATACTGGTATGCAACAACAACAACCACAACAAGACTTGCAATAATCTTCACATAATAAACTAAAACCTAAAATAGGACAACAAATAAACTGAATACAAATTTCAAAATAAGATTCACTAAATCGCATTTCTGTAAACATTAATTAAATTAATTAATTTATACTTAATACATATTTTTTAAAATGTAAATATAGAATATAGGACATATGAAAGATAAATTTAAAAATAAATTATGCGATTCAAAAATGACTTTTGAAGAATGCGAATTGACAATATTAAGGCATGCGGTAGATGAAACCGAGAAAAAACAAAATATTGAAAAGGTAAATAATGAATCAGTTCAAAAAATGTTAGATATTGTTGTGAATTTTATAAAAAAGAAAAAATTAGTATGTTATGGTGGAACGGCTATTAATAATATTCTACCTGAAAGTCAACAATTTTACAATAAAGAAACAGAGATACCAGATTATGACTTTTTCTCAGATAACCCAATCAAACATGCAAAAGAATTAGCAGATATATACCATAAAGAAGGATACAAAGAAGTGGAAGCAAAATCAGGGATGCATTACGGTACGTTTAAAGTATTTGTAAACTATATTCCTATTGCTGATATTACTTATTTACACCCAGAAATCTTTGCTAAGGTTAGTAAAGAAGCATTAAAAATAGATGGAATACAATATGCTCCACCTAATTATCTTCGTATGGCTGCTTATTTAGAATTATCTAGACCTTTAGGAGATGTAAGTCGTTGGGAAAAGGTGTACAAACGTCTTTCTTTGTTGAATAAAAACTATCCTTTAAAAACAAAGAATTGTAAACCCGATATTTTCTCAGATGAAGATAATCATCCTACCAACGAATTAAATACTCTTTTACGTGATTTATTAATAAAAAACAAAGTCGTATTTTTCGGAGGTTATTCAACTTTCCTTTATTCAAAACACATGAAAGAAGAAGATGCAAATAAAGCAAAAAATATATCAGAATATGATGTATTATGTGAAGATCCAGAAGCAGTAGGTAAAAGTATAATGAAATCATTAAAGGAAAATGAATATAAGAAATTAGAATTAATTAAACACAAAGAAATTGGTGAAATTATACCATTACATTATGAATTAACAGTGGCCGGAAAAGGAAAAATATTTTTATTTAAACCAATTTCTTGTCACAGTTATAATAAAATACGAGTCAATAAGAAAAATGTGCAAGTTGCTACTATAGAAACTATTTTATCTTTCTATCTTGCATTTTTATATGCAGATATGCCTTATTACAACAAAGATAGATTGTTATGTTTATCTGAATCTTTACTAAAAGTGATTGAAGAGAATAAGTTGAATGAACGTGGTATCTTAAAACGATTTACCATTCAATGTTATGGAAAACAAAAAACATTAGAAGATATTCGTTCAGAAAAATCAGATAAGTACAAGGAATTTATTGAGAAAAAAGTAGATCCCGATAGTAAAGAATATCGTATGTGGTTCTTAAAATATATACCAAAAGGAAAACAAGGAAAGACAATTAAAAAGTCTTTGAAAGCAAATAATAAAACATTAAAAAGTAAACCAGGTTTATTTTTGATTTAATGATTATTTTTTATATGCAATAAAAAATAATGTAATATATTTTTTTATTTATTTATTCAACAGAAGTAGTAAATAGTTTACACATATTAATTAATTCTAAATTGTTAGAACTTTTTTTAAATAAATTATTGACTATATCGTTATCTCTAAAACGAATAGTATAATCTTGTTGGATGTTGTTTCTTCCAATTCTTCCCATAGCTTGATAAATCTTTTGTTGCGTGGAATTCAACAAATCTTTCCCTATAAAACCATGACAAAACTGATAATTTGTTCCGTAAATATAATCAGTTGATGCAATGATCATAAATAACTTTTGTTCATCAGCAAGGTTTTTCATTATTTCCATATATCTTGCATTCTTATGTAATTTAAAAGTGCCAATACCTAACAATATTAATACTTTATAATTATTTTCTACTTGTAAATTCATTATTTCTTTTACATTTTCTTCCCCAAGATCAGATACAAATGCATTTTCAACAATATTTCCATTTGGTGCCCATATTTCTTGATGAGGTTTTGTGTTTGGAATGTATTTTGCATCTAAATTTGCTATTACAATTTCTTTTCTTAACTTATTTATCTCATTCATTAACTTTTGAGATTCATTTGATATACGTCCACTTTGACGCTTATGACCACTTTTTCCATCTTCATCATTTGTTTCTAGAGATTCTTCATCATGACGAATTACTTTTTCTAACTTATCTATTTTTTCTAATGTAATTTTGTTTTTTTCTATTTTTTTCATAATTTTATCAAATGAAATTGGATCTATTTTACTTTGCTGTATATAAAACTGAGCAACCCTGTCTATATCATCTGTTAAGTATATAGTTGGACCATCTGTAAATGTATATGCATCATTTGTAGTTGCTAGTAATCCTCCAGTATTTTTTATTTGTTTTTTCAAAGTGGTATTTGATTCAAATACAGTATTTACACGCTTTAATGGTTTACCTTGTAAATTGCTTGATTCTTGCTGCATACTTTTAGATTTAGATATCGTATTCGTATCAAATCTATTTTTATGTGTAGATTTCATGTATTCAAATATAGTTGGCCATTCTTCTCTTTCAATAATCAACAAGCATTGCAAATAATACTCTTTTAATGACTTCATTGTAATTTGTTCTATAGAATGAAATGTATCATTAATATCAATAATATCTTTTTCGTGAATATACTTTACAAAACGAACAATTTCACGTAGATCAAAATATCTTAAGAGTGTTTGATTTTCTAAACAGAAACGAGCACATGTTATTAAATCATCATAGTTATCATGCAAATAATGAGGCAATACACAATATCCTTCTTTGTTTAAAATGGGAATAGTTTTTTTGCAATCAAAACTTGATATGTTAAAAATATCTGCATCTTCAAATTTTTGTTGAAAATCTTCAAAAACACTTTGTAGTTCGTTTTCAGTTGGTAATGTTGCACAAGATAATACTAAATGAGGAATTTTATTTTTTGACCAGTTGTTTTGAATAATGGAATGCATCTCATGGTCTTCGTAATCCATAGTAATTGTGGGTTCATCCCAATATGTAATAATATCATTTGCGTCATTAAAGGCCAACATATAATGCATGCAAGTTAAATAAGATTTCACATCACATATCATAATTTCTACATTTTTACCATTAGAATGGTCTACCTTGCCAATTCCTCCTGATTTTTTATGAATGGTATAATCAATAGCGGAGAAGTAATGCAGTCTTATATCAGAAGAAGTTGTACACCCAAATCCAAAAGCCACTTTTTTCTCCATGGAAATTGCAGATTTTGCAAGAGCCATACCAATATGTCTTGCAACACATACAAATATAATTCGGTTATTTGTCGCCAATCCAATTGGAGTAAGTGTTTTTCCTGTACCAGTAGGAGCAGTGTAAAGAACTAATGAAGGAGTTTTACTTTTATACTGAGTATATAAACTATTCAATTCCTGCATTAATTCATTTATTTCTGCTTCATATTTGGAATTGTTCACTTTTTGTAATTCTTTCTTTTCAATCTTCTTTTGATTAAAATTTTCTCTTTCTTGATCATCATCTCCCATGTATGTATCTTCAGGAATCCATTTATGCATTTTTGTTTTTGTTGATTGAATTTTTTTTTCAATTGCTTGAATTTGATTAGTAATATCATCATTGTTATTATTTATTTTTGCCTTTGATGAATAAATTTGGAATATCTTTTTTTGATGACTATATAATTCCATATCACTGTATTTAATTAAATATTTATTTTGCTCAATCAATTCGTAAGCCATATATAAAACATCTGGAATAAATACTACATTACTAATATATTTTACAACTTTATCAATATAACCAAGTACAAATTTATTGATATTGTCAATAGTTGCATTTTTCATATGAATTAATGTATACAAATAAAAGATATAGTTTTCTTTTTTCTTTGAATAATAACGAATTAATTGAACAAATAAATCAATTAATATATATTCAAATATTTTTTTCTTGTTATTTTCAATGTTCTGCTCAGCATTTTGAATTCGTATAGAATCACTACTTTTTAAACGTTTAAATTCATTGCCTTCTTCCATAAAACTCATTTCTGTAATGTTAGTTAAAGACGTACCTTTACCATATTTGTTAATAGCATGTTCCATATCATTCTGAAAGTATTTTTTGAAAATAAAATACTCAATCTCCGGTGTTTTTTCTATTTTAGTAAACGAAAAGAAAGATTTTGTATCATTATGCCGAATATTATTCTCAACGTAACCTTTCATTATCATAGTTAAAACTTTTTTCTCTGATTCAGAGACAGGACATTCAATGGTTTCCCATTCCGCCTTAGTAAGTTTTGATTGATGTAGATCCATTTTTAGTATATAATATTATAATTGTAAAAATTATTAAAATCAATTTTTATTCTTTATTATACTATGTTTTCTAATTTGTTTCATAATAATATACAAAAAGTTGGTTTTGAAGATATTCAAAGTATGTATAAAAATCCTGAAAAATATATATTAATTAATACTTTACCTATAAATCAACAAGATTGTTTAATATACAATACAATATCTTATGAAAAAGAAGAAATCTTATTAAATAATTTAATTCAGAGTTATGATTTTCGCAGCAAACATATAGTTATTTATGGAAAAAACAGTTTAGATATCACTAGTAATGAAAAATGTAAACAAATACAAGGATTAGGATTTCAATATGTATTCCATTATTGTGGTGGTTTATTTGAATGGTTATTATTACAAGATATATATGGACGCGATGAATTTCCAACAACAAATTACACTTTGGATATTTTGAAATATAAACCTCAAAAGTACATTTCAACAAACCTAATACAAAATTGAATTATGATTCGTGTAGATTTATAATTATAAAAAGCAGGTAATATTAAATGAGCGTGAAAATTATTTCAATTGAGGGAAATATTGGATCTGGAAAATCAACAGTTGTACATAATTTAGAACAAAAACTAAAAAATAATCAAGATTATGTATTTTTAAGAGAACCTGTAGATATTTGGCAATCAATTAAAGACCAGTATGGAAAAACTATATTAGAAAAATTTTACGAAAATCAAGATAAATATTCTTTTGCTTTTCAAGTTATGGCTTATGCTACTCGTACTGCTATATTACAAGAAGCCATACGTAAAAATCCTCAATGTAAATATGTGTTATGTGAACGCTCTCTAGAGGCAGATAATCGTATATTTGCTAAAATGCTGTTTGATGATAATAAAATGGAAAAAGTAGAATATGAAATATACGAATACTTTTATAAGACAAGAAAACAAGATATGAATCTAGATGCAGTTATCTATATTGATGCAGATGCCGAAACATGTTTAGAACGAATTAAAAAGCGTAGTCGTAATGGGGAAACTAATATATCTTTAGAGTATTTGCAAAATTGCAAAGATTATCACGATAAATGGTTACTTGGAGATAAAGAATGTTATAAAGATTTTACATTATATGCAAATGTATCATATTATCATTTAAATATGCCATGTTTAAATAGTATGTATCGCGGTAATAACTTAGAAAATTTGAAAATATTACATGTAAATGCAAATCCAAACGCAACATACAGTAGTGATGATAGAAATGATATAGGAAATAAATGGTTGGATACAATGGAAGAATTTATATACGAATTATAATTTGATTTAATATATTATTTAAATGTATATTTATTAAATAATATATAAATGTGTGGTATTATTGGTATCCATAGTACAATTCAAAATAAACAAATTTTTTATGAAATATTTGAAGGATTAATGTGTTTACAACATAGAGGGCAAGATAGTGTTGGTATTAGTAATGAACAATGTGTACGTAAATACGATGGACTAGTAAAATATGCATTTCAAAATGAAAATCTAGATAGTCATCCATGTCAAAATTATATGGGACATGTTAGATATGGTACAAATGGTTTAACGAATAATATTCAACCTTTCTATACAATTTTTCCACGTCGTATAACATTATGTCATAACGGAAATTTAACAAATACTGAAAATGTAAAATCTATAATTTATAGTAAATATCATATTTTATTAGATACACAATCAGATTCTGAAATAATATTATCTCTTTTTTCATGTAAATTATACGAGTTACTTAATAATAACAATAGTAATGAAATTACAGAGGAGAAAATATTCACAGTAATTGATTTTTTGCATGAAATATTAGAAGGAAGTTATTGTTTAATTATAGTTATTAAAGGATATGGGATGATTGTTGTACGAGACAAGTATGGTATACGTCCATTAATAATTGGAAAAAAACTTGATAATTATATTGTTTCAAGTGAATCAGTAGCGTTAAATATGTTAGATTATGAAATTACTAGAGATCTTAAACCTGGCGAAACTATCATTTTTAAAAACAATGAAATTACACCATTATATCATACTTATGATAAAATTTCTTTAACTCCGTGCTTATTTGAATATATTTATTTTGCTAGACCAGATTCTATGATAGATAAAATTAACGTAAATGAAGCAAGAATATTAATTGGAAGAATATTAGGTGAAAAAATGAAAAACATATGGAATTGTAAAGAAATTGATTATATTATACCTGTTCCTGATACTAGTGTAACTTTTGCAAATGGTATTCAAGAAGTAATAAAAAGACCTTTAAGAGAAGGTTTTATTAAAAATCGCTATATTGATAGAACATTTATTATGAAAAATAAAAATATCATTCAGCAAAATATTAAACGCAAATTATCTGGTATTAAAAATAGTTTTGAAAATAAAAATGTACTTATTGTAGATGACTCTATTGTTAGAGGAAATACGAGTAAACATCTTATTAATATGATTAAAAAATATGGATGCAAAAAAATATACTTTGCTTCGTGTAGTCCAATTATTAAGAACACTAATAATTATGGTATATATATACCAACAAAAGAAGAACTTATTTCCTTTAATAGAAATGAGGAAGAAATAAGACAAGAATTGGAAGTAGATTATTTAATTTACAATGACTTAGACAAAATTATAAACGGATTAAAGCAACTAAACAAAGATATTGACAATTTTGAAATATCTATGTTTTTATAGGTCAAATTTTACAACAATTTTTACCTTTTCTTTTTTAATACATTTAACCGCAGAAACAGACAACTCTTCTCTTTTTTTACGGGTCTTTGAATTTTCACCACTTTCCAAAGTATCTCTTTTCTTGGAACTAGTGTTACGTGAATTCATATCATTTTCAATTTGTTGATAGTTTTCTTCAATATAATCAATTACTTTATATTCAATAGCCCATTTAAAAAAGTTCAATTGTCCAATAGTTGTTTCCATATGTTTCTCCATGAAAGGGATAGTAATGCGTTCCCATCTACAAAAGGGATCAAATCTTTTTTTAGAATATGCTTTTAATTTTAACTTATAATCATGATATACTTTAAACCTTGTTAGAGTATCACCTTTTAAAGAAGGAATATTATATACAGTATAATATTTTTTAGCATAGTTTGTAACAAACCAATCCACTATTCGCAAAGAAATTCTTGTTTCTCCATTTATAATACGCATCATCGTTTCTAAATATTCTAAATTAGTATAAAAATCTGTTAATTTATTTAGCAATAAATCATTCTGAGTTTGTAAAGAAGATGAACAAAATACACTCATTATTTTTTAATTAATTTTTGTATTTATGCTTTTTATGAAAAAATATATTTATATGTTATAATGAAAGAATATACTGAAGAAAAAGAAATAGAAGAGATTATAGTAGAGACTCTTGACGGAGAATTGCTAACAAACAATATTTCTAAAATATCATTTTTATTTGTTGCTTTTTTAATCATTGCAGGTGGTTACGCAACACAAATTTTTTCTTGTAGTACTCAACGTTATTTAAGTAATGATATATATGGAAAGCATATTATTGGTTTTGGCCTTATTTTTATGTTTATCATGCTTGAAGGAGGATGGAACTTTGATAAGGCAGATAGAGATAAACATCCAGTAGATTGGTCTAATGGTAATTGTTTTGACAGTTTTATATATGCAGGTATTCTTTATTTTATCTTTCTTTTATCTTCTAAAATGAGAATATCTTGGAATGTTGCATTCTTTTCTTTATTATTTATATTGTATGTCACTAATACACAAAGGTTATATCACTTTAATAGAAATCAACTAAGTAAAGACACAAATCAAAGTATTTTAGATGCAGAGAAAATAATATTATATTCATTGCCATTTGTCTTAATTATTGGTGTAATTGACTATTTTATTTATAAGAAAAATCAAGTAGGAAAAGACTTTCAGTTTTATCTTTTCTTTTTAGGAAATGCTAAATGCAGACATG
>MDSZ01083609.1_pt1 | contig 11714 bp, 10 predicted proteins | sample 811201 | NCBI WGS metagenome assembly MDSZ01 (sample SAMN05326647, study PRJNA326480) | marine metagenome | isolation source: seawater | place: Indian Ocean: North | collected 2010 | reverse complement strand
TGATGGCTGGCTTTCATTAAGATCTAACATAGCAATTTTAGCATTAGCAGCATCTGCTCCTAATTTTGCAGCAACCCATGCGCCACCTAATTCACCAGCTTTAAAGTTATCTGTTGCAAAAGTTGAGTCCGCAGCAGTAATTGGTTCAAGTGGAGTATCAAGTGCAATAACTAATAAGCCATTGTCCTGAGCATTTTTTAAAGGCGTTACTATCGCTTTTGTATCTGATGCAGCAATCAAAATTCCTTTTGCACCTGAAGCAATACATGTTTCAATTGCTCTAACTTGAGTTTCATGGTCACCATCAACTTTACCCGCAAAGAATGATAATTTGACACCTAGTTCATTAGCTCTCGCTTCTGCACCCTCTTTCATTTTCACAAAGAAAGGGTTGATGTCAGTTTTAGTAATAAGACAAGCTTCAATGTCCGCTTTTGCTGCTGTAGTAGCAAATGTAAAAGCAAAAGCCAAAAATGAAGCTAGTACTAGAGATATTTTTCTCATAGTATCCTCCTTCTATAATCAAAGTAAGATACCCTATTTAAGACATCTCACGCCAGCTAATTTTTATATTTTTACTGTTGATTTTTATGAAAATGTTTATCAATAATTTCCTTCCAAGCGTTATAAGAGTCAGAAATTATCTGATTTTTCTTGGGTGAAATCTTTTTACTTCTAACTCCAAAGTTGTCTAAATCCGCCAAATTATTGATACTATTAAACTTTTGCATCCCAAATAATAAAGATCCATATGATGACATTTCCTCTACATCCGGAATATTAATTTCAATATTTAAAAGGTCTGCAATCATTTGTACAAAAAAAATATTTTTAACCATCCCCCCATCAATAGATAATTTTTTTGGTTTTATATTTTTCTTACTACCAAGATATTCTAAATATACTACCATTTGATATGCTACAGACTCTAGGGAAGCCCTTACTAAATGATTTTTGCTGGTTGAAGCACTAATGCCATAAAATGCAGCTTTGGCATCAGGTTGCCAATAAGGTGGACCAAGTCCTGTAAACGCAGGGATTAGATAAACCCCTCCATTGTTATCTAAATTTTTTGATATTATTTCACTTTCATTAGGTGAATTTATTATTTTTAAATCATTTTTAAGCCATGAAATTGTTGCGCCTGCAAAAGAACTTAAACACTCTAAAGCATAAGTGTTTTGATTCTGATTTGTAAATGCTAAAGAAGTAAAAAAATTAGAATCTTTTATAAAATCATTACCAATATTTGTTTGTATATTAAATCCAGTTCCGGTAGTTATTTTAGTATCCCCTTTGTTAAAACATTTATTTGCAAAAAATGAAGCCTGAGCGTCACCAGCTACACCACAAATAGGGATTTCTTTATTAAAGATATTATCAAAATTACTTTCCCCAAAATTATCAGCGCTATTTTTGATTTCTGGTAAGCTTAATCCACTAACATTGAATAAAGACAAAAGCTCATCATCCCATACATTCTTCTCACAATTAAATAAAAGAGTTCTGGAAGCATTAGTTGTATCGGTGATATAAAATTTTAAATTTGTTAATCGATATATTAAATAAGTGTCAATTGTTCCAAATAAAATTTCCCCATTCCTTAATTTTGACTTTATTTCAGGATAATTTTCCACCATCCACATAAGCTTACTAGCAGAAAAAAAAGAACTAATTTTTAGACCTGTTTTATTTAAAATTATATCGCTATTATCTTCATTTTTAGAAATCTCATCACAAAATTTTTTTCCTCGAGTACATTGCCAAACAACAGCATTATGAATAGGATTTCCTGTATTTTTTTCAAAAAGAGCAAAGGTTTCTCTTTGATTGGTCAAGCTTATAAACCTGGGATTGGGAGCTATTTTTGATGCTTCCCTTATTAGATTTAATAAGTTTTGAAAGATTTCCTCTAAATCATGTTCTACAAATCCTTCCTTAGTGTATATTTGTTTGTGTTCTTTTTGAAATTTACTTTTAATGACTAGTTCGTCATCAAAAACAAGAACTGTCGTAGACGAAGTACTTGAGTCTATTGTGATGTAACTCATACTTTATTTTATTAGGGAAAGAGATGTATTCGCGATTTTTTCTGGACTCATTCCATAATGATCAAGAACATCTTCCTGAGTACCATTCATCATATACTCATCAGGGATACCTAATATCTTATATCTAATTTGTATATCGCTCTGCGATATTATACTTGAACAACACTCTCCAAGGCCTCCATAAATACTATGTTCTTCTATTGAAACAAGAGCATTAGTTTTACTTATGGACTTCAAAAGGCTTTCATTGTCGAAAGGTTTTATTGTATGCATGCTTATTACCTCTGCACTACAACCTTTTTTTTCAAGTATTAAACTAGCTAAATAAGCTCGTTGAACAGTTTCACCAGTTGCAATTAAAGTTATATCTTTACCTTCTTTAATTATAGAGGCCCTACCAATTTTAAAAGTAGATTTTTTGTTATGTAGGTCCATCAATGGTTTTTTTCCATACCTTATATAGATAGGTTTTTCATATAAAACTGCAGACTTTATTACCTCTGCTGCCTCAAAGTTATCCGCTGGAGCAACAATTGTCATATTATTAATAGTTCTTAAAGCTGCAAAATCATGCAGGGAATGATGCGTTGATCCTAATTGCCCATAACTTATACCTGCGCTTATCCCAACGAGAGTAACCGGATGATCAGAATAAGCTATATCATTTTTAATCTGTTCTAGAGATCTTGCTGTTAAGAAGCTTGCTGGAGAAACTGCAAATACATTTTTTCCACCTAATGCTAGGCCAGCAGAAACGCCAACTAAATTTTGCTCAGCTATACCAACTTCAATAATTTGATTTGGAAGCTCTTCTCCAAATGGGACCAGCTTTCCCGAACCTCTAGAGTCACTAGTAACAACTAAAATATCTTTATTTAACTTGGCTTGTTCCAATAATGTTTGAGCAAAAACCTCTAAATTTGGTTTACCAATTTTATTAGCCATAACCATCTAACTTTTTATTTAATTCATCCATAGCTAATAAAAATTCCTGATCACTTGGAACTTTATGATGCCATTTGATTTTATTTTCGATAAAACTTACACCACTTCCTTTTACTGTATTGGCAATAATTGCGTTAGGCTTATTTTTTTCAAACGGCAAAGAGTTTAAAATATTAAATATTTCAGATGTATCATTTCCATTAATTGAGCAAACTTTAAATCCAAATGACTTTAACTTTTCATCCAGTGGTTCTATTGGATTCACATCTTCTGTTTGACCAGTTATTTGTAAACCGTTTCTATCTATAATCATAATTAAATTATCAAGTTTGTACTTATAAGCTGATGTGAAAGCCTCCCATACAGAACCCTCTGATAATTCTCCATCGCCTAAGATAGTATAAACTTTATTTTTAGATTTATTTATTTTCTTTGAAATAGCTATTCCAACTGCAACTGAAAAGCCATGTCCAAGAGCTCCTGTATTATGCTCTATACCATTTACTTTTTTTGTAGGATGACCAATGAAATGAGAATTAAAATTATTAAGAGTATTTAATTCTGATCTTTTGAAAAATCCCTTGTCACATAATACAGTATAAAGCGCTTCAACGGAGTGACCTTTACTATGTATGTAGTGATTACGATCATTTGAATAAAAATTTTCAGGGCTGATATCTAAAATTTCATTGTAGAGTACATTTAAAATATCAATACATGACAAGCTTCCACCTGTATGACCAGCCCCTGAATTAAAAATTATTTCTAGAGTGGTTTTTCTGTACTCTAGAGACTTTTTACTAAGAAATTTAATTTTATCATTCATAATGGACATTTAAATTATCAAAAAAGAATTATCTGATCATTACTAAAAATCTTATGAATAATTATTCACTATTCAATAATTATGGAAAATTTACCTAAAATACTCAATAATATCTATAAGAAGGAGGAATTGGTAATGAGGAATACCTTTCTGAAGTTTGTTACTCTGTTGGCATTTGGATTTTCCACTTTGATCAGTGGAAATGCGATTGCTCATGATAACAAACAATACACAATCGGATTTGCGGCAGCAAATCTACAGGCAGACTTCTTTAACTTTATTAAAGAGTCTGTTGAGGCAGAAACCAGCAGACTTGGTCATAAAAGTATTGTCGTTGACTCTGGTGGTGATGATGCAAAACAAGTAAGTCAAATTGAAGATTTACTTGTTAAACAAATTGATGCATTAGTTCTTATTATATCTGGTAACACAGATGGTAATGCACAAATAAGAAAAGCTAAAGAAGCAGGAATCCCAGTTATAACAGTTGATAGAAATACTACAAACCCTCCAGGGGATTCATTTATTGCTTCTGATAGTGAAGTAGCAGCATATGAAATGGGAATGTGGGTTGCAGAAAAAACTGGTGGAAAAGGAATCGTAGGTGTTATCCAAGGTCAATTAGGATCAACTCCTGAAATTGCTAGAGACACTGGTTTTGAAAATGCTATAGCTCAATTTCCAGATTTGAATACTGTTGAAAAACAAGCAAGTAAAATGTGGAGTAGAGACGAAGGTGTTTCTATAGCTCAAGACTTGTTAACAAGGAACCCTGAAATCACAGTTCTATTTGGAAGATGTGATGCTCTTGCTCAAGGCGCAGCTCAAGCTGCAAAAGCTATGGGAAGAGATGACGTTCTTGTTGTAGGATTTGACGGAGATAGAGCAGCTCTTCAGGATTTGAAAAATAACAATACCCTGCTAGCAGCCACTATGACCCAACAAACATTAACTATTGGTAGAAATGCCGTTCGATTTGCTATTGACGCAATTGAAGGCAGATATATTCCATCAGAGATGTTATATGGCTCAACTCTTACTACTCCAGAGAACGTAGATCAATTTATGGGTGATGGACATCCATAACATAATTTATAAAATAATTTTTATATAAAGTTATTTTAATGAGCGATCACCAAGGGCTTGAAGTAAAAAAAGTATCTAAGAGTTATGGCAATGCCAAAGTTCTTAATGAAGTATCTTTTGAGGTCAAGCCCGGCGAGGTGGTCGCTCTTTTAGGCGAAAATGGAGCAGGAAAATCAACTATTTCCTCAATCATTGCAGGCTCTGTTAGCCATGACTCTGGATCAATGTTATGGAAGGGTAAGGCATATAATCCATCTTCTCCAGGTCATGCAATTAATAACGGTATCGGATTAATTCACCAAGAAACAAGACTTTTAAAGGAACTTTCAGTAGCAGAAAATGTTTTTGTTGGAAGGCTTATTACAAGGAACGGTGTTGTTGACTTTAAAACAATGAATTCATTAGCTAGTGAACAATTAAAAAGACTTGGACTGGAAATATCTCCCAATCAACTTGTTAAAAATTTAAAAATGTCTGCTCAGCAGCAAATTGAAATAGCCAAGGCATTAACTTTAAATTCTGAATTATTAATTTTAGATGAACCAACTTCATCTTTAGGTGAGTCAGAAACAAATTTTCTATTTGATAAAATTAAACAATTAAAAAAAGAAGGGGTTTCCTTTATTTATATAAGTCATAGATTAGAAGAAATTGAACAAATAGCTGATAAGATTATCGTTTTGAGAGATGGTAATTTAGTCTCTTCTTATGACAATGCAAATGTACCAATTAATAAGATTGTTCATGATATGGTCGGCAGAGACGTTGATAGGATTTTTCCAAAAATTGAAAATAATTCTGACATTATAACTCTACGTGTCGAAAATTTAAACTCTTTTGATGGTAGTTTTGAAAATATTAATTTTTCAATCAATAAAGGTGAAATTTTTGGAATTGCGGGCCTGGTAGGTGCAGGAAGAACAGAATTAGTTAGAGCAATTTGTGGTGCAGACAATATTTCCTCAGGAAAAATTTTTGTTGAGGATAAAGAGATATCTATTTCCTCACCCCAAGAGGCAATCAAAAATGGCATTGTAATGGTTCCTGAAGATAGAAAAAGCTTAGGGCTCTTACTAGAGCAATCTAACTCTCAAAATATCTCTATTGCTAATTTTGATGTTTTTCTAAAATCAGGCTGGGTGCAACCAAACCAAATTAAGAGTTTTGCTCAAAAGGGTATTGATTTAATGGGGGTGAAGGGTAGTACTGATCAAAATGCGAATGAATTGTCAGGAGGTAATCAACAAAAACTTCTAATATCTAAGTGGGTATCTAGAGATCCTAAAGTTTTGATTTTTGACGAACCTACAAGAGGTATCGATGTTGGAGCTCGTCATTCTATATACCAAGTTATGAAACAACTTTCAGAAAAAGGAATATCAATAATCGTTGTAAGCTCAGATCTAGAGGAGGTTATAGGCTTATCACACAGAATGCTAATATTGAGTAGAGGCGTACAAAAAGATATTATTTTAAATAATGATAACATATCAAGAGTAGAAATTATGAAACAGGCAACAAATTAATGGAGAGGTTTTTAGGAAAAACAGTAGTTGTAACAGGGTCTGGAAGGGGAATCGGAAAAGATATTGCTCTAAGATTTGCAAAAGAAAAAGCAAATGTTGTCTTAACTTCAAATGAAAGCTTGGTGCATGAAACATGTAAAAACTTTAAAGAACAGGGCTTTCAAGCATCATCCATAGAAGCTGATGTTAGTGATAAATCCTCTGTCATTGAACTCTTTAATTTTGCTGAAAAGGAATTTGGTGAAGTTAATATTTCAGTCCATAATGCTGGTGTCATTACCATAGCAAAAGTCGAAGAACTTACTGAAAAAGAGTGGGACTTTAATTTAGACGTTAATACCAAAGGAGTATTTCTTTGTTGCCAACAAGCTATTTCAAAAATGAGAAAAAACAATACGGGGGGAAGTATTATTAATATGGCATCTGGCCAAGCTAGAGATGGCTTTATTTATACTCCACATTATGCAGCTAGTAAATTCGGTGTAATGGGATTAACTCAGAGTCTTGCTAAAGAAGTAGCCACAGAGAATATAAATATAAATTCAATATGTCCTGGTATTATTGATACGGATATGTGGGCGTATAATGACTCTAAATGGGGGGAGATTTTAGGTGGATATAAAAAAGGAGAACTTATGAATAGCTGGGTTCAACAAAATGTACCTATGAAAAGAGTAGGAACTGGTGAAGATGTAGCGGCTTTAGTCTCATTTCTAGCTTCTGAAGATGCCTCTTATATCACTGGCCAAACAATCAATGTTGATGGGGGGTTAATAATGTCCTAGTCTACTAGGATAATATTTTTATGGAAAATATAATTAATACCACCAAAAGAATTTTTAGAGGCACTCAAGGGACTTTTTTAGGTTTAATTGTCTTAACAATTTTTTTTTCAATTGCATCTCCCTATTTTTTTTCAGCAAGAAATTTTATTAATATTTTAGATCAAGTTACGGTTTTGGGAATCATGGCTCTTGGAATGACTGCTGTAATTATTATTGGCGGAATTGATCTATCTGTTGGTTCAATTTTAGCTTTATCTATGATGGTTACTGGCTGGGTTTGGGATGCTTTTGGTGTTCCATTACATTACGCATGTTTAGTAGGAATATTTGTTGGATCGATAGCTGGTTTGATAAATGGAATGCTGGTTTCATATTTACGGCTCCCTGCTTTTATAGCTACCTTGGCTATGCTTTCAGCAGCAAGGGGATTGGCTAATATTTTTACTGATGGAAAACAAATATATGGTTTCCCTGAGTGGCTAACAAATTTATCAGTTGTTAGACACTTTGGTTTTATTCCAGTTACCATGTTAGTTTTTATTTTTTTAACAATACTGTGTTGGGTATTGCTTAAATATAGAAAAGAAGGAAGAAACCTTTATGCAATAGGGGGGAACCCTGAAGTAGCTAGACTATCTGGCATCAATGTTAAAGGTACTACTGTTATTGTTTATACCATATCTGGCTTTTTAAGCGGAATAGCAGGAATTTTACTTACTGCAAGACTTAACACATGCGTTCCTCAAGCTGGTTTCACATATGAGTTAGATGTCATTGCCGCAGTTGTAATAGGAGGAGCAAGCCTAAACGGAGGAGTGGGTGGAATAGCCGGAACAATTGTTGGAGTTTTCATAATTGGTGTTTTAAGAAACGGATTAAATCTTCTTGGTTTCTCTCCATTTGTACAAGGTGTAGTTATTGGAGCAGTAATTGTTTTTGCTGTTGCTTTGGATACCTTTAAAAAGAAAGAAAGATAAAATCTTTCACATATGAATTTTAATAAGCTATTTGATTTAGAAGATAAGGTCGTATTTATAACAGGAGGAGGAAGAGGTATTGGCCAGAGTATGGCTAAAGGATTCTCATCTCTTGGTGCTAAAGTTTCAATATGTGACCAAAATGAAGAAGGAATTGAAGAGACAAAATCAATAATCTTAGATGAGGTTTCTAAACAAGCAGTATTTACCAGCTCAATAATTGATGTTCGAAAAAAAGAAGAAATTGAAATAGCTGTTAAATCTACTGAAAAAAAATTAGGCCCAATAGAAATAGCTATAAATTGTGCGGGCATTGCTAATGCTAATCCAGCAGAGGAATTATCCTCTGATCAGTGGCAGAAAATGTTCGATATAAATTTAACTGGACTGTTTTATTCTTGTCAAGCAGAAGCAAATGTTATGATAGGCCGTAAAAAGGGATCTATAATTAACATTGCTTCAATGTCAGGATCAATCGTGAATAGAGGACTAAAACAGGTACATTATAACTCATCCAAAGCTGGGGTAATTCATTTAACTAAAAGCTTAGCAATGGAATGGGTCTCATATGGAATAAGAGTTAATTCAATAAGTCCTGGTTACACAAAAACCCCAATGAATTTGAGACCAGAAATGGTTGATCAAGTAAAAATATTTGAAAGTGAAACCCCAATGAAAAGAATGGCCAGTCCAGATGAAATTGTTGGACCTGCTATATTTCTTGCAACTGAATCATCATCTTTTTGTACTGGAGTAGATTTAATTGTAGATGGTGGTTTTGTTTGTTGGTAAATATAAATAAACAATGACAAGAAACGATCACTTACATTTAGTTACTAAAGTTGCAAATTTATATTATGTAAAAAAAGAAAAACAAATTGAGATAGCGGATAGATTAGAAATTTCACAATCCACTGTCTCAAGATTAGCTCAAGAGGCGATAAATAAAAACTTAGTTGTTTTTAAACTTAATAGCTCAATTTCAGAGTATGTAAATTTAGAAGAAGAGCTTAGAGAAAAATTTAAACTAAAAGATATTTCAATAGTTGATCACTCCGCAGATGATATTCAATTAATTAATAATCTAGGTTCTTACACTGCTTTTTACCTTCAAAATACGATTAAAAAAGATGACCTAGTAGGTATTTCCTGTTGGAGTCAAGCCTTACTCGCAACTGCAAATCTTATGACAAGTCTTGAAAAATCCACCAATGCAGATGTGGTTCAAATATTAGGAGGGCTTGGAAGTTCAACATTTGAGTCTCATGCATATCAGTTGACATATAAGTTTGCAGAAAAATTTAATGGCAAAGCCCATATGCTACCTTCACCAGGAATATTAGATAATAAAACAGGTAGAAATATTCTTTTAAAAGACTCGTATATAAAAAAAATTTATGATCTTTTTGATAACTTAACTATAGCTTTGGTCGGTATAGGGCAAATTAAGCAATCCAAATTATTAACAGAGAGTGGAAACTGTTTTAATCTTAAGGAGTTAGAAATACTCAAAAAAAAACAAGTTGTTGGTGATATTAATTTAAGATTTATAAGTGAGGATGGAAAAAATATAAAGACCGATCTTGACAAAAGAATTATGGGTATCGGTATAAATCAACTAAAAAAAATTCAAAGGCGTATAGCTGTAGCTGGAGGAAAGCAAAAACATAAAGCGATTAAAGCCTCAATATTAGGAGGATACATAAACACCTTAATCACTGACTCTAAGACAGCAAATTACTTGATAAATTCAAAATAAAAAAATTTTTTCCATAAATAAAGCCTCTCACTTTTATAAATTTTTTAGTGTATAATTTTAATTGGAGTTATAATGAGTGCACTAGGTATTATCGTTGGCAATAGAGACTTTTTTCCTGATCATTTAATAACTGAAGCCAGGAATGAAATTTTAAGTATATTTAAAAATAAAAATATCGATCCTATTATCCTTCAAGAATCCGACACAAAATTAGGTGGTGTAGAGACTTTTCTTGAGGCACAAAAATGTGCAGAACTTTTAAAAGCTCATCAGCATGAGATTGATGGAATACTTGTTGTTTTACCTAATTTTGGAGATGAGAAAGGAGTCGCAGATGCTATCAGACTTTCCGGATTGGATGTACCAGTTCTAGTTCAAGCCACCCCTGATGATCTTGATAAAATGCAGCCCTCTAATCGAAGGGATGCTTATTGTGGTAAAATTTCTGTATGCAATAACCTATACCAATACGGTATAAAATTTTCTTTAACTAAAAGTCATGTTGTAAGCCTATCAAGTAATGAGTTTGATCAAGAACTCGAACAATTTTTATCTATTTGCAAAGTAGTTAAAGGAATGAAAAGAGTTCGTATAGGGGCAGTGGGTGCAAGACCACAAGCATTTAACACAGTAAGATATAGTGAAAAAATTTTAGAGAGAAATGGTATAAGCGTTACTACAATCGACCTATCAGAAATTTTAGGAAAAGCTAAAGAACTTTTAGATGACAGTAAAGAGGTAAAAGACTCTCTAAATAAAATTACTGGTTACGGCGATACCTCAAACACTCCCTCAGAAAAATTACTACAACTTGCAAGATTAGATGCAGTATTAAATGAATTTGTTGATGTAAATAAATTAGATGCAACTGCTATTCAATGTTGGACAAGTATCCAAGAAAATTATGGATGCAATGTTTGCACATCGATGAGTATGATGAGTGAAAATATGCTTCCCAGTGCTTGTGAAGTTGACGTTACCGGAACTCTCACTATGTATGCAATGCAGTTAGCATCAAGTAGTCCTAGTGCTTTAGTGGATTGGAATAACAATTATGCAGAAGATGAAGATAAGTGTGTTTTATTTCATTGTGGTAACTGGGCTAAAAGTTTTCTTCCAGACCTAAAGATTAGTACAGCTCCTATACTCGGAAGTGTATTTGGTGAAGAAAAAACACATGGAGCACTTGATGGCAGGACTCCTGCTAATCCTTTGACCTATGGCCGTATATCTACAGACGATAATTTAGGTAAAATTAAATGTTATTTTGGAGAAGGGCAGTTGACTGACGATCCCCTTAATACTTTTGGAACACGAGCCGTAGCAAAAGTCCCCAATTTGCAAGAATTAATGCAATATGTGTGTAGGAATGGTTATGAACATCATGTAGTTATGAATGCGTCTAAAACAGCAGACATATTACAAGAGTCATGCTCAAATTATCTAGATTGGGAAGTGCACTTACACGATTAAAATCCTAGAATATTTTTTTTAACAAAAATATTGTGAAAGTTAACAAAGAAAAAGATAAGTTTTGACTTATAATAGGAAAAATTGGCACACTTGCATCTTTTGCATTAAAAAATGTAAGTTATTTTTTGATATGTAGATCAATTTTTAGTAATGTACCCTCGTTATTAACAAAGGAGGAATTAATGAAAAAAATAATTCTTACAATTCTTGTATCATTCTTATCTCTTTCTGCATTTGCTGAAAGATATGTAATGGTAACACACGGTGAGGGTAAAGACCCTTTCTG
>MDSZ01233066.1_pt1 | contig 11715 bp, 10 predicted proteins | sample 811201 | NCBI WGS metagenome assembly MDSZ01 (sample SAMN05326647, study PRJNA326480) | marine metagenome | isolation source: seawater | place: Indian Ocean: North | collected 2010 | reverse complement strand
TCACTTTTCATTCCCTATAATAATGAATAAAAATGTGTTTACATATAAAAAAAGTGGTGTTGATATTAAGGCAGCAGACAAATTTGTTAATCTAATTTCTAGAATATCTGCAAAAAAAAGAATTAAAAAAAGATTAAACAATATTGGAGGGTTTGGGTCAATTAATGATGTTCCAAAAAATTTTAAAAATCCAAAAATAGTAGCATGCACCGATGGAGTAGGAACAAAAGTAGAAATAGCAAATATTCTTCGAAAATATGATACGATTGGTATTGATTTAGTCGCAATGAGTGTAAATGATTTAATTGTTCAAGGTGCAAAGCCTCTTTTTTTTTTAGATTACATATCAATTAATAAAATTGAATTACCAAAATTAAGATCAATTATCAAAGGAATATTTATAGGTTGTGAGTTAGCTGGTTGTGATTTGGTAGGAGGTGAAACTGCTGAAATGCCTGATACATACTCAAAAGGAAAGTTTGATATTGCAGGTTTTGCAGTAGGCGTAGTGGATGGAAAAAAAATTTTGAATAAAAAGAAAATAAAAAAAAATGATTTAATCTTAGCTATACCATCAAGTGGTCTACATTCTAATGGCTACTCTTTAGTGAGAAAAATAATTAAAAAAAAAAGAATTAATATTAGAAATAATTCTTTTTTGAAAAAAGAACTTATCAAACCAACAAAAATTTATGTTAAAAATGTTCTTAAACTAGTAGAAAAAAATCTCATTAATGGATGTGCTAATATTACTGGTGGTGGTCTAGCAGATAATATAAAAAGAATTATTCCTGATAAGCTTTGCGCTGAAATTAATTTAAATAGGATCAAAATTTTAGATATTTTCAATTGGTTAAAAAAGAATAATATTGATGATAAAGAAATGATAAAAACATTTAATTGCGGAGTTGGTTTTTGTTTAATAATTAATCCAAAAAATTTGAAAAGAGTTATGAAATTTTTTTCAAAAAAATATAAACCATATGTGATAGGAAAAGTATCTTATGGACCAAAAAAAATAAAATTAAATGATAAAATCAAATGGTTTTAAAAAAGTAAATACAGCTATTTTTATCTCAGGAAAAGGGAGTAATTTAAAAAATCTCATTAAATTTTCATTCTCCAATAAGTCTCCCATAAAAATTAATTTCATAATTTCAAACAAAAAAAATGCTAAAGGTTTAAATTATTCAAAAAAATTTAATATTTACTCTAAAGTATATAATTTTTTAGATAAATCAAAAACAGAAGATAAAATTCTTAAAGACTTAAGAAAAAGGAAAATCAAATTAATATGTTTAGCAGGTTTTATGAAAATATTATCTAAAAATTTTATAAAAAAATTTAGATACAAAATTATAAACATCCACCCTTCTCTTCTACCTAAATATAAAGGGTTGAATACCCATAAAAGAGTTATAGAAAATAAGGAAAAATTTAGCGGATGCACTGTTCATATTGTAAATTCAAAACTTGATTCTGGTAAGATAATTTTACAAAAAAAAATAAGAGTTAAAAAAGAAGACAACTATAAGACATTAGAAAGAAAAATTCTAAAACAGGAACATATTTTATATCCTAGAGCAATAAGAAAAATTTTTAATCTTTAAAAAAAAAATCTATCTCTAACTTCGCATTTTCTAAACTATCTGAACCGTGAACTGAATTTTTATCTATTGAAATTCCATACTTTTTTCTAATTGTACCCTCAACAGCGTCCTTAGGATCAGTAGCTCCCATCAACTCTCTATTTCCAAGAACTGCATTTTCTTTTTCAAGTATCATTACAACTATTGGTCCAGATGATAAGTAATCACATAAATCATTAAAAAATGGCTTAGTTTCATGAACTTTGTAAAATTTTTCTGCCTCTGATTTATCAATTTGTATTTTTTTTTCTTTTGTTATCTTAAAGCCCTTATTAGTAAAAATATTTTTAATTTCATTTTCCAAATTTCTTTCGACAGCATCTGGTTTTATAATTGATAATGTTTGTTCGGTATCATTCATAATAATCCTCTATTAATTGATTTAATAATCTAACTCCAAAACCTGTTGCACCACCTGAATTTAAAGCTCCACCATATTTTGAAAAAGCCATACCTGCTATATCTAAATGAGCCCATGGTGTTTTATTCAAAATAAACCTTTGTAAAAACTGTGCAGCTGTGGTCGAGCCTGCTCCACCTACATAATTTATGTTTTGCATATCAGCATTTTTTGAATTCATTAGTTTATTATAATTTTCGTGAAGAGGCATTCTCCAAACTTTTTCATCAACTTTTTGACCAGACTCAAAAATTTCTTTAGATAATTTGTCATTATTTGAAAAGAGACCTGCATATTCAGATCCTAAAGAGACGATTATAGCACCTGTTAAAGTTGCTAAATCAATAATGAACTTTGGTTGATATTTTCTTTCAGTAAATGTTAAAGCGTCAGCTAATACTAATCTCCCTTCAGCATCAGTATTTAACACTTCAATTGTTTTTCCACTATAAGATTTAACTATATCACCAGGTCTTTGAGCATTTCCACCTGGCATATTCTCAACAAGACCAACTACACCAACTACATTTATTTTAGCTTTTCTTAAAGCAAGATTTTTCATTAAACCAACAACAACTGCTGATCCTGCCATATCATATGTCATATCTTCCATAAATTTTGCTGGTTTAAGTGAAATTCCACCAGTATCAAAGCATACACCTTTTCCCACAAATGCTAATGGTTTAATTTTAGAATTAGCACCTTTCCATTCTATTGTGACTAAATAAGAACCTCTTATACTTCCTTGGCCAACTCCTAATAAAGCATTCATACCCATTTTTTTTAATTTTTTCTTATCATAAATGGTAATTTTCAAACCTAATTTTTTTAATTTTTTTATTCTTTGAGCATATTCGTCAGGATGTAAAATATTTCCTGGTTCTGAAACTAAATCTTTCGTAAAATTTGAACCCTCAATTAATGATGTAAATCTTTTGTTTTGATTAAAATTTATTTGATTGTTTTTAGCGTAAAATTCAATATCTAAAAGCTTATCGTTATCTTTCTTTGTTTTATATTTATTAAAAATATATGATTTCAATTTAACACCCAAAATAAATTCATCAAAAAAAAATTTCGATTGTATATTTATTTCTTTAATATTTTGTTCAAAAAAAGATATTTTGGAAAATGAATTAGATTTTACATAACTAAAAAATTTCGCACCCATTTTTTCATTTTCTAATGAAGTTTGATTTTTTTTTATTTTTATTAAAATAATTTTTTGAGTTGGGTTTATATTAAATGATAAAAATTCTTTACTTTTAATTTCACTTGAATTTATAGTTTTGTTAATTTGATTTGAAAATTTTTTTACATATGATTTGTTAATATTGGTTATTCTGAAACTTTCGTTAGTAAAATAAACGTAATTTTTGACTATCTTTTCGTTAAAGCTCTTTTTAATGCTTAATTTTATTGACATTTTCAGTATATATGTACTTTAGGTTGTATTTAAAATTGTAAACTAAAAGTTGAAAATATATAATGATTATTTTGTAAAATTTCAATGGAAAAATTAATTTTTAAAAAGATAACAAAAGACATTAGTCTCTTTTTGTTTATTTCTATTACATGTGTTGCAACAATTGTTTGGATAATTCAAGCTGTAAATTATCTAGATCTTGTTTCTGAGGATGGACATAGTTTAAGGGTTTACTTTGCTTATACTCTTTTTTCTCTACCAAAAATTTTGAGTAATATTCTACCATTTATGTTCATGATATCTTTGTTCTATGTAATTATAAATTATGAATTAAATAATGAACTAATTATCTACTGGATTAACGGTATTACAAAACTTAATTTTGCCAATATATTAATAAAGATCTCAATTTTATATTTTTTTTTACAAATTTTATTAACAACAGTAATTGTTCCATATTCTTTGGATAAAGGAAGATCTTTTTTTAGATCTTCAAATATTGATTTGTTTTCTTCTATCATCAAAGAAAAGCAATTTATAGATACAGTTGAAAAATTAACTATTTTTGTAGACAAAAAAGAAGATAATTTATTAAAGAATATAATCATTAAAGAAAAGATAAGTGAAAATCAATCACAAATAGTTGTTGCAAAAAATGGTGAAATTATAAGCACTAATAACGGGTCACAAAAGATAATACTAAATGAAGGAAAAATTATAAACACTGAAGAAAACAATCAAAATATAATAGATTTTTCTAAATTTTCATTAGATCTCACAAAATTTGATACGAATACAATTACAAATCAAAAAACTCAAGAGATGAAAACTTTTGACTTAATAAGATGTGTTCAAACAATTGAAAATTATAGAAAATTAAACCCAATAGATAAAAATAAAAATTTCTTTAAAGGTTGTGCATTTCAAATTTCTGCGGCTATATCAGAAGAATTTTTAAAAAGATTTTTTGCACCCCTTTTTATAATTCTTGTCGGTCTGTCCTCATCTTTAATAATCACCGCTGGAAAAGATAATCAAAACTATAAACTTAAAAATTTTTTAAAATTTGTTTTAGGAATATCTTTATTAATTATTTCTGAAATTTCACTTTCTCATTCGATTGAAAACTTAAATAAATTAATTATCTATTTTTTAATACCTATAATAATTTTTTTTATTATTTATTCATTTTTGTATTATTGCTTGAGATACCAGAAAGGAAAATAAATTGTTTATTAATATTCACAAACAGTATCTATTAAAAAAATTTTTAAAAAAAATTTTTTTAGTTTCTGGAATATTTTTATTATTAATTTTAATTATAAATTTAATTGAAGAGGCTAATTTTTTGAAAGGAAGCGAAACAAGTTTCTTCACACCAGTTATACTTTCCACACTAAATGCACCCTCTTTATTATATGAAATGTTTCCATTTATTTTCTTAATATCAACACAATTTTTTTTTATTGATATTTTTGAGAATAAAGAAATTTTTACTCTAAGGCAATTTGGAATGGATAATTTTAATTTATTGAGATTTTTAACCTCGGTATCATTCATCTTGGGATTCTTGGTCATAATAATATTTTATAATTTTTCTTCAGTCTTAAAAAATAAATATTTACAAATCAAGAATGATTTTGCTCAAGATAAAAAATATTTAGCTGTGATTACTAAAAATGGGTTATGGATAAAAGACATACAAAAAAATGGCACCGTTATTATTAACGCTGAAAAAATAGAAAACGAATATTTAATAAATTCTTCAATTACACAATTTGATGAAAATTTCCAAATAATAAAAAATGTTATTTCAAAAAAAGTTAATATAACTGATAAAAAATGGGTACTTTTTGATCCAATAGTAACCGAATTAGATAATAGTTCAACAAGATATGAGAAAATTAAATTTGAGACTAATTTTGATTTAGAGAGAATTAGTAATTTATTTTCAGACCTCACATCTTTAACTTACTTTGATTTACTTGCCCTTGAAGAAGACTACAAAACTATTGGCTATTCTACTAATGAAATAAATATTCAAAAACACAGGTTTTATTCACTGCCTTTCTTACTATCAGCAATGACTATAATTGCCACTATCATAATGATTTATAATAAGTTTAAAGATAAAATTTTATTCAATTTATTTATTGGAATTTTATTTTCAGTATTGATTTATTATTTAGGTAACTTCTCAAATCTTTTGGGCGAAAATGGTAAGTTACCTTTAATTTTATCTGTTTGGTTTCCAGTTTTAATGTTATTGAGTTTTTCAATTGTAGGAGTAATAAGATTAAATGAAAAATAATCTTATCATAAAAGCTTTTTTTATATTTTATTTTATTTTTTCTCAATCAAATAATCTGTCAGCAAAAGATTTAAATATCAAAGCTTTGGAGGTATTAACTTATGATGAAGGAAATTTAATTGTAGGTAATAAAGAAGCTGAAGTTAAAATTGATGGTGAGCTTGAAATTTACGCAGATAAATTAACATATGATAGAAAAAAGAAGATGATAATTGCTGAGGGAAATGTCGAAGCATTAGATATTATTAACAATATAAGAGTACAATCAAACAAAATATCTTATGACAAAATTAAAAATATAATTGTTTCATCAAATGAAACTAATTTTTTAATAAATGAAAAATATAAAATTAAATCAGAAAATGTATTTTTCTTGATGAATGAGTCAGTCATTTATTCAAATGAAAAAACAAATCTTATAGATAAGGAAAATAATAATATTCAGCTTTCGTCTTTTAGATATTTTGATAATACCGAGGTCATTAAAGGATCAGATATAAAAATTTTAGATAAAGATGATAATTCTTACTTACTAAACAAAGGTATGATTAAACTTAATAAATATGAAATACTTGGAAAAGATATTCAAGTTTTTCTTAGAAAAGATAGTTTTGGAAATTCTGAAAATGAACCTAAACTTAAAGGTAATTCATTTTTTTACAAAAATGACAAGACATTAATTTCAAAAGGTATTTTTACCTCTTGCAAAGAAAATGAAAATTGTCCGCCATGGGTTATAACATCAAAAGAAATTGTACATGATAAAATAAAGAAACAAATAGACTATAAAAATGCTTGGTTAAAAATCTATAATGTGCCAGTGATGTATTTTCCAAAATTTTTTCACCCTGATCCGACGGTTGATAGAAAATCAGGATTTTTAATTCCTCAATTAAATAATTCAAATAGACTTGGAGCATCAATGACGATTCCATATTTTAATGTGATTTCCGATAGTGCTGATTTAACCTTTAAACCGAGAATTTTTTCTGAAAATGAATTTTTAATACAGTCAGAATTTAGAAAGAAAACGAAAAATTCCTCTCATATAATAGATTTTAGCTTGAATAATGATCAGAGTATTTCAAACGATACGAGAACACATTTTTTTTCAAACTCAAATTTTAATCTAGAAAATAATTTTTTTGATGAAGGTTCATTATTTTTGAAATTAGAAAAAATTTCTAATGATAATTACTCTGCAATTTACAACTTAGAGAGCACAAGTCCAATAATCAATGACACTTCTACGTTGGAGTCAACTTTAGAATTATCTGCTATAAAAAACGATTTTTATATAGATATTTCAGCAGAAATTTATGAAAAAATGAACGTTCATAATAGTGACAAATATGAATTTATTTATCCAAATTATTCCCTAAGTAAATCATATGATGTTGAACATGTATATATTGATAACTATGAGATAATTTCTTCTGGCAATCAAAAAAAATACTCTACAAATATTTATGAAATGTCACAAGTAAACGATCTTTTAATTTCATCAAACCAATTTATATTTAAAGACAGCTTTGAGACAAATTTTCAAACTTTGTTAAAAAATGTAAATACAAATGGTAAAAATTCTGAAAAATATAAAGAAAAATCACAATCTGAAATTTTATCAAATTTTATTTATGATATCTCTTTACCATTAAAAAAAACTGAAGAAAAATACTCTAAATTTTTAACTCCAAAATTATCATTAAGGCATAGCCCAAATAAAACCAAAAATATACAATCTCTGGATCGACATCTTAATATAGATAACATTTTCAGTCTAAATAGAATTGGGGCAAATGATGATATTGAGGGTGGGTCGTCTTTAACGATAGGAAATGAATTCTTAGTAAAAAATGAAAATAATTCAGATATATTTTCTTTTGATTTTGGAACGGTATTTAGAGAAAAAGAAAATAAAAATTTGCCTAACAATAGTACTTTAAGAAATTCACAATCTGATATTGTTGGTAGCTTAGGTTTAAGTGGAATAGATCAGTGGAAAATAAATTATGATTTTTCAGCTGACAATAATTTAAATACAGTAAATCTTCACCGAATAGAAAATATTTTTACAGTAAATAATTTTGTACATACATTTGAATTTTATGAAGAAAATAATAGTCTTGGAGATAATAGTTACTACTCAAATACTATTACTTATGAAGCTAACAATAATAATTTTGTTTCTTTTAGAACTAGAAGAAATAACAAAACAAATCTCACAGAATTTTATAACTTAATTTATGAATATAAAAATGATTGTTTGATAGCCTCAATCAACTATAATAAAGAATACTATACTAACAATTCTTTAGAACCTAGCGAAAATCTATTTTTCAATATTACATTAATACCTTTAGGTTCATCGAATACAGACAATGTACTAAATAAATAAATGAAAAAAAAAATTTTTTTTTTTGGGATTATATTTTTATTGATAATCTCAAAACATATTGATTCAAAAGAAATAAATATAATCACTAAAATTGGAAATCAAGTCATTACAAATATAGATATTGAAAATGAATATAAATATTTAGTTTCACTGAATAATGATTATAAAAAACTTGAGAAAAATAAGATATTCATTTTTGCAAAAAATTCACTAATCAAAGAGAAAATAAAAGAAATTGAATTAAAAAAATATTTTGAATTTGGAGATTCTGATTCTTTCTTAAATAATAAAATTAAAGAGATTTATAATAATTTAGGTTTTTCTAGTTTAGAAGAATTTCAAATGTATCTAAATGAATTTGACTTAAAAGTAGAAGATGTTGCAAAAAAAATTGAAATAGAGTTAAAATGGAATAAGCTAATCTATGATAAGTATAAAAATCAAATAGTTATTAATGAAAAAACTTTAAAAAAAAAAATTATCGATAAATCAAAAAAAAGTAGTTTATACAATTTATCTGAATTAATTTTCACATCAAAAAACGATATAGAGGATAAAAAGAAAATTTCTGAAATAACTAAAAGTATAAAAGATGTTGGATTTGAAAATACTGTTTTAATTTTTAGTGAAGCAGAGAGTAGAAAAAACTCGGGTAATCTTGGTTGGATAAATGAGTTAAGTTTATCAAAAAATATTTTAGAAAAATTAAAAAACATTAATATTTCAGAAACTTCTGACCCAATCAAAATTCAAAATGGTATATTAATTATAAAATTAAATGATAAAAAAATGACAGATATATCTTCAATAGATTTGGATGAGGAACTAAGAAAATTAATTAAGTTTGAAACAAATAAGCAGCTCAATGTTTTTTCCTCAATATATTTTGAAAAAATTAAAAACAAAATAAATATTTATGAATAAAAAACCAATATTAATAGTTGCAGGAGAACCATATAGTATTTTTTCAGAAATATTTTTTAAATCATTAAAAAAATTAAATTTAAATAGACCTATTGTTTTAATTGCCTCAAAAAAATTATTTCAAAAACAAATGAAGAAATTAGGTTACAAATATCATTTTAAAGAAATTGATAAAAAATTATCACAAAAAATTTATAATAAAAAAGGAGTGATTAATATCATAGATATAGATTTTAATTTTAAGAAAATTTTTGATAAAATTAACAATAAATCAAATAAGTATTTAAAAGAATGCTTTATAATTGCCAATAATTTAATGAGAGATAAAAAAGGATATGCTTTAATTAACGGACCAGTTTCAAAAAAAAATTTTTTAAAAAAAAAATTTCCTGGAATTACTGAATATCTTGCAAAAATGAATAAAATTAAGAATTTTGTAATGCTTATATATAATAAAAACCTTGCAGTAAGTCCTCTCACAACACATGTCGCATTAAAAAGAATTTCTAGTCAAATTTCAAAAGAAAAAATTATAAACCATGTTTTCTTAATAAAAAAATTCTATAATTCAATATTAAATAAAAACATTATAATAGGTATTACTGGCTTAAATCCACATTGTGAAAGTAACTTCAAAGATAGTGAGGAAAAAAAAATAATTTATCCAGCCATTAAAATTCTTAAAAAAAAAAAGTATAAAATTAAAGGTCCTTTACCAGCAGATAGTTTATTTATGAGAGAAAATATAAAAAAATTTGATGTAATACTTGGCATGTATCATGATCAGGTACTCACTCCAATAAAAACAATTTATAATTTTGATGCAATCAATATAACTTTAGGTTTACCCTATTTAAGAATCTCTCCTGATCATGGAACTAATAATCAAATGTTAGGTAAAAACAAATCTAATCCAACAAGTTTAATTTCTGCAATTAATTTTTTAAACAAATAAGTGAAAAAAAAAGCAAAAAAAAGTCTTGGCCAAAATTTTTTGATTGATAAAAATATTCTATACAAAATAATAAACTTAACAAATATTAAAGATGAATCAATTGTGGAGATTGGACCAGGAACAGGTAATTTAACAAACCTGATATTAGAAAATAAACCTAAAAAATTTTTTGCTATAGAGAAAGATAAAGATTTAGTTTTAGATCTTAAAAAAAAGTTTAAAGGAAAAATTAAAATAATCAATGATGATATATTAAATATTAATGAAAAAGTAATATCTAAAGAAAAGGTAATCGTTTTTGGAAATTTACCCTACAATATTTCTACAGAAATTTTATGTAAATGGATCCTAAACTTAGATAATAATGAATTTTGGTTTAAATCATTAATTTTAATGTTTCAAAAAGAAGTGGCTGATAGGATAATTTCTAAGTTTGATACTTCAAAATATGGGAGGTTAACAATTTTAGCAAATTGGAAATTAAACATAAGAAAAATTACTGACATTAAACCAACATGTTTCAATCCAAAACCTAAAGTTGATAGTACATTATTATTTTTTTCACCAAAAAAAAATTTTTATGAAATTAATGATCCATATAATTTAGAAAAACTAACTAGAATTTTTTTTAATCATCGAAGGAAAATGATAAAAAAACCTTATAAACAATTATTCTTTGATAATTCTAACATAATGCATAAACTCAATTTAAAAATGGATTTAAGACCTCAAAATCTAAACTTTGAAACATATTATAAACTTGCAAAAGAATTTGAAAATTTAAGATAATAATTTTTCAACATGAGATCTAATATAATTTGAGTCATAATCTTTAGATACATTATTAATTTCAGCTTGAATAAGTCTATTTATTTTAGAGTAACATTCGTCTAAATTTTCATTAATTACAACATAATCATAATTAATCCAATGTAATACATCCCTACTAAATTGTTTCATTCGTTCTTCTGCTATTAATTTATCCTTCATATCTCGATTGGTTAATCTTTCAAATAAAACTTCTCTACTTGGTGGTAAAATAAAAAAAGTTAATAATTTATAATCTAAATTTTTATTTTTGATTTGATCAGCTCCTTGCCAATCAATATCAAACAAAACGTTTTTTCCTTTATTGAGTTTTTCAATTACAGGAGTTCGTGAAGATCCATAAAAATTATTAAAAACTTTTGCATATTCCAAAAATTCTTCATTTTTAATAAGACTTTTAAATTTTTCCTCACTTACAAAGTAGTAATCTTTATCTGGAGTTTCCTCTGGCCTAGGCTTTCGTGTAGTATGTGAAATAGAAATTTCAAAATTATCTAATTTAGAAAGTAAATTTACTAAGGTTGTTTTACCTGCTCCAGAGGGAGAAGATAGAATGATCATTATCCCATCATTTTCTGAGGGCATTAAAAATTAGTTTGCTTTTCCTTCAATAAATTTCACAGCATCACCAACAGTTAAAATTTTTTCTGCTTCACTATCAGAAATCTCTGAACCAAATTCTTCCTCAAAGGCCATAACTAATTCTACTGTATCTAAACTATCTGCACCTAGATCATCAATAAAACTTGATTCTTCAGTTACTTTTGCTTCATCTATACCTAGATGATCTGCTACTATTTTTTTAACTTTACTTGAAACATCTT
>MDSZ01122960.1_pt1 | contig 11716 bp, 13 predicted proteins | sample 811201 | NCBI WGS metagenome assembly MDSZ01 (sample SAMN05326647, study PRJNA326480) | marine metagenome | isolation source: seawater | place: Indian Ocean: North | collected 2010 | reverse complement strand
CATCAATTTCATTGTTTACCTCAAAGAAACAACCAAAAGAACTATATCCTTTTACCACAGCTCCTTTAATAATATCTCCAACATTATATTTCTCTAAAATTTTTGCTTTATCTTCTTTTCTAAACGAACTGATAACTTCTCTTCTAGAAACACAAGCATTACCTCTAAATTTATCTAATTTTATAATTTTAAAATCTTGCTCAACATTAAAAAGAAAGTCGAAAGATTTTAAAGGTTTTGAATCAATCTGTGATCCTGGGCAAAACATTAGTGACTTTGTATCCAAATGTTCAACTATTACTCCACCTTTACATTTTGAAACAATTTTTCCTTTTACATTCTCATTATTTTCATAGGCTTTCTCAAGCACATACCAACCCCTAATTTTTTGAGCCTTTGTTGCTGAAACAATAACCTCTCCATTTTTATCTTCAATTTTTTCTAGATAAACTTCCAATTTATCATTTTCTTTTATTTCTTTACTACCATATATGGATTTAACTTCACTAGTATCTATCAAGGCCTCGCTTTTCATTCCAGCTATTAAAATATATACATGTTTTTCTGTAATTTTTGTTACAGTGCCTGTTAATAATTTACCTTCTTCTATTTTTGTTTTTGAAAAATTGTCAATTAAGAGTTTCTTAAATTCTTGATTTTTACTATTAGAAATATCTTTATAAACTTCCATTAATATTTTAATTTCCTATCCATTATAGCTTTTATTTTTTTAAAGCAGGCTTTCTTACTTAATTTAGTTGTATTAATCAAGATTGAATCTTTTGTTTTTTTTAAAGGACCATATTTTCTAGTACGATCTAATATGTCACGTTTTTTAATGCTTTTTATTACTTCATTGAGAGATATTTGTTTTTTTAGGTTTTTATATTCTTTAAATCGTCTTTTTGCTCTAACTTTTAAACTAGCTGTGATAAAAAACTTAAACATCGCGTCTTTTAATTGAACAGAAGTTATATCTCTACCATCGAGAATAGATCCCGAATATCGTTTTGGGGGCTCATACGCACATTTCTGTTGAAAAACATGAACTATATCTCTTATTCTTTTATTTTTTGCAATTATTGCCGCAGATATTGCCACATCTTCAGATAATAAATTTTTATTAGATAAAGACTTTACTTTCAAAGTTTTAATTTTTTTTTTTTATAAATTTTAAAGAGAATTTTTTTTTACTCTTTAGTCTTAAAAAACCTATGTATCTATAAATTTTACCTGTATCTACATAAAATAAATTGTAATGTTTTGCTATTAATTTTGATTGAGTGCCAGCACCCGCTGCCGCTGGTGAGTCTATGGCAACTGTCAAAAAAATTTTTTTCTTTATCAATTTATTCTTCCTCCAAGTTTTTTTATAATATCTAAGAATTCAGGGAATGATGTTTTAATTGAGTCTTTATCATCTATTTTCCAACTTCCTTTAAAAGTAAGAGCAGCAATAACTGACATCATAAATACTCGGTGATCTTTCAAAAAATTTTTTACATGATAATTTCCATTAAGTTCTAATCTAGGATTTCCAAATATTTTAATATCGTCTTTCTTTCTTTTAAATTTAATTCCAATCATTTTTAAAAATTTCAAAGCAATATCAAGCCGTGGACTTTCTTTTTTATTAAGTTCATTAAGATTTTTAAATGAAGAAATTCCCTTACATTTTGCAGCGACCAAAAAAATAAGCAAAAACTCGTCTATAGCAGAGCTGTTTAAATTTTCAGGGCATTTTATTGGTTTAAAATTATTTGTACTTTTAATTTTAATATCCCCAATCTTTTCTCCTTTATATTTTTTAGTGTTTATAATTTTAATGTTTGAATTCATTTTTTTTAAAATTTTTATTATTCCAATTCTTGTAGGATTAATATTTATATCTTTAATAGTTAATTCTGAATCTTTCGATAAAAGAGTTAATACAATAAAAAAAGAGGCGGAGCTTATGTCTCCTGGTATTTTATACTCAAACGAACTAAACTGACTTAAGCCTTTAATTTTAATTAAATCAAAGCTTTTATTTTTTTTAATCTCAATTGGATATTTTAAATATTTTAACATTAGTTCAGTATGATTTCTTGATTTTTTTGCTTTTATATTAGTAATCCCTGGAGTATTAATAGCGCTAAAAATAATACATGTTTTTACCTGAGCACTACCTTTATGTTCAGTATAATCAATTGGTCTTAATAAACTGCTACCTCTAAAGTTAATAGGTAGTCCACCTTTTTTAGATTTTATATTAACTCCAAATAGATTTAAGGGTTTGGTTACTCTTTGAAAATCTCTTTTTGATAAACTTCTATCACCAATTATTTTTATATCTGATTGTATTGCTGAACATAATCCCAATACGCATCTTGCCAGTGTACCTGAGTTTCCCGCATTTAAAACAATGTTTTCTTTTGCTTTAAAACCATTGATGCCAACTCCAAAAATTAAAGTATATTTTTTTTTTTTTATATAATTTACACCAATTTTTTCCATTACTTTTAATGTATTTATTACATCCTCAGAATTAAGAAGGTTAAATATTTTTGACTGACCTATTGCAATTGAAGAAAGTAAAATTGATCTTATACTCAAACTTTTATCACTCGAAACAAAAATATTTTTTTTGAATGGCTTGATGCTTTGATCTATTTTGACTTGATTTTTCACTATAATTTAAATTTTAAATCCTTCGCCAAAATATGCTTCAATTGCCCTTGTGTTTTTTAATAGTTCTTGAGGTGTTCCTTTGGCAACAATTTTTCCCTCTGATAAAATCATAGCATTATCAACACAACTCAATAAATCTCTTGATGAATGATCTGAAATAGATACTGAAATTTTTTCAAACATTTGTAGGCTAACTATAATTTGTTGGATCATTCTTACACTTTGTGGATCTAAGGCAGCAAATGGCTCATCTAAAATTAAAATTTTTGTATCTTTAACCATAGCCATTGCCAGGGTAAGTTTTCTTACTTGTCCTCCCGACAAAAATTTTGATTTAAGTTTAATTACATTTTCTAATTCAAATTTTCTTATTAGACTATTAATTTTTGACACACGTTCTTCTTTTTTATTAATGTGCAATTCTGCTATAGCCATCAAGTTTTCGAATACCGATAAATCTGACCATGAGCCACCATATTGAGGAACCCACGAGATTCCAAATTTTGAACATCTTAAATGTGTTGGGATTTTTGTAACATCAGTTCCGTTAATAAATATTTTTCCAAAAGTTGGCTGAATTAAGCCAATTATTGAGTGATAAATCGAACTTTTTCCAGCACCATTAGGCCCAAGTAAACCACATATCTCAGTATTTTGAATACTTAAATTAAGTTTTTCAACTATCTGTCTGTTTCCATAAGAAATACTTAAATTTTGTAGCTCAATAATTGGCCTTGTTTCTTTGAAGGATTTAATTCTAAATTTTTTAATTAATGAACTCATAATTCGTGATTAATTTTACTTTTTTATTATCTTCTTTCATTTCTAATTTTATATCTCCAGTTACCATATCTAGAAGTATTTTGTCAGTATTTAATTTGAATTTTTTATTTTCTATAAAAACATCATTGTAAATTTCTGCTTTTTTATTTGAAAAAACCAAATCAATATTTTGGGACAAAATTTTATTATTTATATACTCCATTTTTACATCGTTAAAAAAATAAGTATCATTCGTTATTTTGTTATATATTGCATTTTTTGCATAAATATAGACTATTCCCTTCTCTTTTAAGCTAATTACACCCACCACACCTTTAAGATTTACTTTATTTTGTTCATTTAAATCTGTCTCTTGCATTTTAATTGTTGCTGACTCAGCATTTAAATAAAATGAATTTCCGTCTTCATCATATGAATTGTATTCTATATTTACCAAATTACTCGATACATCTTCTTGGATTTCAGGCTTATCTTCCTCCATTAAAAATGTGGATTGTGAATTTGTAGTTTTTTTTTGATACAAAAAATTGAAATAAAATAAAATTGAAATTGAGATTATTATTAATACTAGAGCTATTTGAAAAATATATTTTTGTATCATCCTAGGCAATATTTGCATTCAAGATATCATGCATGTGAATTAAACCAGTTAGTTTTTTTCTATTTTTTTTGTAAACACATAAAACTGTTATTTTTTTGTTATTCATAATCGATAAAGCTTCTGCGGCTAAAATATTTTCACTTACAGAAATAGGATTTTTTTTCATTACTTTTTTTACTATTTTATTATTTATATTTTCTGATTTATAATTTATTCTTTTTAGATCACCATCTGAAATAATTCCTGTAACATTACCACTTTTGTTTTTTGCAATTAAAATTCCAAGATTTTTTTTATTAAGTATTTCTATTGCAGCTTTGATATTTGAATTTTCATTTATAAACGGGATATTTTTTCCTTTTAACATCAATTCTTCAACAGTTTTTAATTTTGCTCCTAAACTTCCGCTTGGATGAAATTTTTTAAAATCATATTTTGAAAACTTTCTTTGTTTAATTGTTGCTACTGCAATTGCATCTCCCAAGCACATTTGAATAGTTGTGCTTGAAGTAGGTATGTAATTGCCTGGGCCTGCCTCAGTTATGTTTGGAAGTAAAAATTTAATATTACTTGATTTATATAAAAGTGAATTTTTTTTTGATGTAATTCCAATTAAAGTTATGTTCCTGTTTCTTTTTATAAATTGTATAATGTTTTTTAATTCTGATGACTCTCCACTATGACTTATTAAAATCACAACATCACCTGAACCAATCATTCCCAGATCTCCATGTGAACAAGAGCCAGCATCCACATAAAAAGAAGAAATACCTAAAGATGATAATGTCGAGGATATTTTTTTTGATATGATACCTGATTTGCCAACACCAGAAAAAATTACCTTACCTTTGCATTTTAAAATAGAGTTAACAATTTTTTCAAAATCTTTATTTAATGATTTTTTTAATTTTTTTAATGCATTTAATTCTGATTGAACAACTTCTTTACCAATTTTTAAAAAATCATTGTTCATATTTTAATTAATGAGACCATATATCTTCAGAAAATAATGCTAAATCCAATTCTACTCTTGTATGAATGCAATTAATAGCTTTTTTATATAAATCATATCTATTTTCTCTGATCAAGATTTCTTTTAATGCATAAGATATTTTGTGCAGGTGAATCACATCATTTGCACAATATTTTAATTGTTTCTCATTAAGTTTACCACCAAAGTCAGTAGTTTGAAATTGTTTACTTATTTCAATTCCTAAAAATTCTCTAACAAGATCTTTTAAACTATGTTTTTCAGAATAACTTCTAGCTAATTTACTCATTATCTTAGTACAGGATGGATTTTGCACATCTACGTTTAAATACTTTTTTATGAAAGTCATATCAGCTCGAGCAAAATGAAATATTTTCTCTATTTTATTGTCAGACAATATCCTTTTAAGATTTGGAGCATCGTAGTTTTCTCTATTTAGCTGAATTATATGTGCATCGTTGTTTCCAGTTGAAATTTGAACCAAATATAGCTTATCTCTATTAACATTTAGTCCAGAAAATTCAGAATCTACAGCTAAAGACTTATTGTCATCTAGCTTTATTTCATCTGGCAAATCATTTTGATGTAATTTAATATCTATTTGCATAAGTTATTTATATATGAAACCTAAAGAAATTCTAGTTTTTGGAGCATCAGGCCAGATTGGGCGGACTTTGCTTAGAAAATTAACAAAGAATAATTATAAAGTAACCGCAGTAACCAGAAATATACATCGAAAGGGGTATATTCTCAAAAAATCTGGAAATGCAGGCTGGATAGACATAATAGAGCTTGAAACCTTTGATTATAAAAAGCTGAAAGAAATTTTTAAAAATAAAGATATATGCATAAATCTTGTAGGTATACTTAATGAAAAAAATAAGTCTTCCTTTTCAAATATGCACTGTCTATTTCCAAAAACTTTAGCAAAATTGTCAAAAGAAAATAATATACAACAATTTATTCATTTGTCAGCATTAGGAATTGAAGATGTGCCAGAAAGTAAATATGCAATGAGTAAATTAAATGGTGAGATCGAAATAAGAAATAATTTTCATAATCATGTTATACTTAAGCCGTCAGTAGTTTTCTCAAGGGATGATAACTTTACAACCTTATTAATGGGTATGTTAAAAGTATTGCCGTTATTCCCATTGTATTACGAAGGTAAAACAAATTTTTATCCAATTCATGTAAGTGATATGTGTGAAATAATTGAAAAAATTATTCTAGAAGAAAAAAATAATGTAACAATAGAATGCATCGGTCCTGAAAAAATCAGTTTTAAAGAAATTATTCAAAAAATTTTAAAATCTTTAAATATTAAAAGATTATTGATTCCCATGCCTTTGACTTTAGCAAAAATCTTAGCAAGTTTTTTTGAAATTTCTATGAAAAAACCATTATTAACTAAAGATCAACTTGTGCTGTTAAGCAAAGAAAATATACCCTCAGGAAAATATAAAACTAACATTGATTTAAATTTAAATTCCGATTTAAAAAATTTTAATAATGAAATACTAAAATATTCTTATATGTGGAAAACAGGCGGAGAATTTTCCAGAGACCTTGAAAATTAATAAATTTTAAGCTGACTTAACTTTTTTTTCAATAAAAGCTGGAACCTCATTGTCCTTCAGTGTTACGTCTTCCTTTTTACCTTTTGGTTGGTAAACTATCATTAAATGAAGTGGACAATATGAAAATTTTTCAACAGTTTTCCTCCCACAAAAAGAAGAATCTTTTTCATTTGGATGACCTTCCATATATTTACATGTATGTTCATTTAATTCTTCTAAGGATAAATTTTTGGCCTCTTCGAAATTTTTGTCTAAAACTAAACTTCTAAATTTAGCTCTTTTATTGATTATTTTTTTAGGAGAATTGTGATCTTTGATTTGATAGTTGCTAGGACCACTTCTAGTTTTAATTTTGATAGATAGATTTAATCTATGGGCTTTACCAATTACAGCATTTCTAGTCACTCCACCAATCATTTCGGCAATTTGTGAGGCCGTTTTACCCTTGCCCCACTCATTTTTTAAAATTTTTATTTTTTTTTCGTCCCAACTCATTGTTACTAAATATAGTATATTTTAATATTTTATATACAATATTATGTAACTCATAAATAGGTATTTTAAGCAAGTTTTTTTTTGGTTTTCTTAACAATTATTTGAATATTGAATATATAACTTTTAGTTGAATTTTGTTTAAGGCATCGCGCTTAAATGTGTATAAGATAAAATTAAATTTATGAGCTCACTTGCGAAAAACTATAACAGAAGAAAAATTTCATTCAAATATGGAAAAGGTAGTTTTCTTTACTCAACTACAGGTAAAAAATATTTGGACTTTGTGTCTGGAATTGCCGTTACATCTCTCGGTCATTCACATCCAAATTTAATTCGAGCTTTAACCAAGCAAGCAAAAAAAGTTTGGCATGTATCTAATGCCTTTCAAGCCCCAGAGGGCGAGAAATTAGCCAAAAAAATAACAAAACACTCATTTGCAGATAAAGTGATGTATGTAAATTCAGGTGCTGAAGCTACCGAAGCTGCAATTAAAGTCGCAAGAAAGTATTTTGCTTCAAAAGGAAAAAAGGAAAAAAACAGAATTATTTGTATAAAAAATTCTTTTCACGGAAGAACTATAGCTGCTATTAGCGCTAGCGGGTCAAAAAAAATGACAGAAGGTTTTGGACCCAAAGCTCCTGGGTTCGATCACTTCTTATTTGGTGATCATAAAAGATTGAAGAAATTAATAAATAAAAGAACAGCCGCAATAATGATTGAGCCAATTATGGGGGAAGGTGGTATTAGAGTAATACCAGATTGGTGCTTAAAGGAATTAAGAAAAATTTGTAATAGAAAAAATATACTATTAATTTTAGACGAAGTTCAATGTGGAATTGGAAGAACTGGTAAATTTTTTGCTTTTGATCATGCTAATATTAAACCAGATATAGTGCCAATTGCAAAAGGTATTGGTGGCGGATTTCCAATTGGAGCAGTATTGATGAATAATAAAGTAGCAAAATGTATGACACCAGGAACACATGGATCAACATTTGGTGGCAATCCACTAGCGATGGCAGTAGGCAATGCAGTTTTAGATCAACTATTTAAAAAAAACTTTTTAAAAAATGTCACAAAATTATCAGAATATTTTTTTAGTCAATTAAATAAGATAAAACACAAATATCCAAAAATTATTAAAGAAATTCGTGGAAAGGGATTTTTAATAGGAATACAACTACATTTTAACCAATCAAAATTTATTTATTCTCTAGAAAAAAAAAATCTTTTAACAATTAGAGCAGCAGACAATGTTATAAGAGTTTTACCTCCTTTAAACGCTAAAAAGAGTGAAATAGATTTAGCTTTAAATATAATAAAAAAAGTTTGCAAAGAATATAAATTATAATGAGAAATTTTATTAATTTAAAAGATATTTCTGCTAAAGATTTAAGAAAAATTTTAGATGATGCAAAAAAAAGAAAAAATAAAAGAAAAAAACTAAACACTATTGATATTGATAAAGATGAACCACTAAAGGGAAAATTACTTATTCAGATGTATGAGAAACAAAGCTCTCGAACCCGGTTAAGTTTTCATATTTCAATTAATCAATTAGGCGCTAGCTCAATAACTGTGAAAGCAAAAGAATTACATTTAGGGAAAGGAGGAGAGAGTTTAGCAGATACGGCAAAAATTTTGTCAACCTATGGTGATGGTTTCTTGCTAAGAACAGATAGTGATAAAAAAATTGATGATTTTAGCAAAAATTTATCCATTCCAATTATAAATTTATTGAGCCCAAGCTCTCATCCTTGCCAGGTTCTCTCAGACATATTTACGATTGAGGAAATAAAAAAAAAACCAATATCAAATTTAAATATTTGCTGGATTGGCGATTGCAATAATGTTTTAAATTCTTTAATTGCAACATCAATAAAATTTCGTTTCAATTTAAATATTGGATGTCCGAAAAATTATAGTCCACCTAAGTTTGTGATGGATTGGGTAAAAAAAAATAAAGGAAAAATTAATATTTTTAATGATCCAAAAAAAGCAGCAACAAATGCAGATGTTGTATTTTCTGATAAAGTATTTTCTCTTAATGACAAAGGCAACAAAGCAAAAAAAATAAGAGATTTCAAAAACTATAGAATTAATTCTAGTTTAATGAAAGTTACCAGGAATCACTCAATTTTTCTTCATTGCTTACCTAGAGGTAACGAAGTTTCCAATGATGTTTTTTTTGGAAAGAAATCAAAAGTTTGGCAGCAAGCACTTAATAGAGTGCATGTTCAAAAAAGTATTTTGTTATATTGTTTTGGCAAACTAAGGTAGTGGAAGAGGATTATCTGAATTTTGATTTAAATAAAGGATAACTGAAGCTCTATCTTTTTCTTTTCTTAAACCAGCAAATGCCATTTTTGTTCCCTTTATATAAGCTTGAGGTTTTCTCAGATACCCATTCATCTCTTCAAAAGTCCAATTTTTTTCATATGAGGCCATAGCTTTTGAATATTTATAATTTTCGATTGCTGCAACTTTCCTCCCTAACACACCGTAAAGAGCTGGACCAATTTTATTTTCTCCACCTTTATTTACCACATGACATGCTGCACATTTTTTAAATACCTTTTCCCCATGCTCTACGTTTCCCATAGCTAATAAGGATGCTATATCGACTTCTTCAACTGTCTGATTAGCACTTTCAGAAACTTGTTTTACAAGTCCATCTTCTGGTATTTCAACTTTGTATCCAGCAGTTTCTGGCTTTTCTACATTAAATATTAAATTAGATATTTTACCAATACCAATAAATAATAGTGCAATTAATAAAATTGAAGCTACTATTTTATTTATTTCAAATGAATCCATGATATTTACTTATTAAAGTCGTATAACATGTTAAACAAAAAAAATAATATATAATTATTTTAATTTAAGCGGCTGAAAGACGCATAAATACTAAATTTATGACGAAAACAATAATTTTAATACCCTCCAGATTAGATGCTTCTCGATTACCCAATAAACCTCTCCTTAAAATTAATAATAAATCGTTAATTAATCATGTATATGAAAAGGGTTTATCCACCAATATAGGCGAGGTTTATGTAGCAACAGGAGATCAAGAAATATTAAAAGAGGTTTCTAAAAACAATGGCAAAAGTATTTTAACAAAAAAAAATCATTTAACAGGAACTGATCGAATTTTTGAAGCATATAAAAAACTTAAAAGAAAGGACATAGATTATATTATCAATTTGCAAGGAGACGAACCCTTAATAGATGCAAATGACATATTAAATTTAAATAAATTTGCAATTCAAAATAACTCAGAAATCGCAACACTTGCATGTAAGTTGGAAAATAAAAATAAAGAAAATCAAAATGTTGTAAAAGTGATAAGTGATAAAAATTTAGAAAAATATAACTTTTCTAAAGCTATAAAATTTACAAGAGATCTAGGAGATGAAAAATTAGGGAATATTTATCATCACATAGGTATTTATATTTACAAAGTTTCTTCATTACTTAAGTTTGTTAGCTTAAATCAAACACCAAATGAAATTAAATTAAGGCTTGAACAATTAAGAGCTCTTGAAAATAATATGAAAATCGATGTTGTTTTTGCAAAATCTGCACCTGTTGGGGTTGATACAAATCAAGATTATCTGGAAATAAAAAAACTTATGGAATATAAATCATAAGTTATGAAAATTGCATATCAAGGAATTCCAGGAAGCTACAGTGATAGTTGTGCTAAAAAAAATTATCCTGGATGCACAACTATTTCATGCAAAACGTTTGATGAATGTTTTGAAATGGCAAAAAATGATAACAATATAAGAGCAATTATACCTGAGTCCAACAAAACAACAGGAAATATTGGTATAGAGTACCTAATATTTAAATTTAGACTTAATATTTATGCTGAACATTTTTATAAAATAAGTCATAATTTATTAGGCATCAAGGGAACTAAAATCAAAGACATTAAAGAAGTATACTCTCATGCGCAAGCTTTAAGTCAATCGTCTATATTTATTAAAAAGAATAACTTGATAGAGCAAGTAAGAGCAGATACTGCAGGATCTGCTAAATTTATATCTGAAAATAAAGATGCATCTAAAGCAGCTATTGCTTCTGGATTAAGTGCTGAAATTTATAATCTAGAAATTATTGAAAAAGATATACAGGACAATAAAGAAAATTTTACAAGATTTCTATTAATGGGAAAAGATATAGAGCAACCTGAAAATGATGACAAATTATATGTAACGTCTTTTCTGTTTAAACTTAAAAGCAAACCTGCCGCTCTTTACAGCGCTCTTCAAGGAATGGCTATTAATGGAGTAAACATGATTAAGCTTCAAAGCTTTCCTGAAAAAAATTCTTTTTCTTCATATTTTTTTCTATGTGAAGTTGAGGGACACATAGATAACCAAAAAATTAAAAATTCTTTAGAGGATTTAAACTATCATTGTGAAGATATGAGCGTTTTAGGGGTTTTCGAAGCAGATAAAATTAGAAAAATATAAGATATCATATTGAAGAATTTAAATTATTACTGATATAATATCATGGGGGCCATCCAGGTGAAGGTACCATTAACTCCCCTAGGTCTTAACGGAAGCAAGGGTATTGAGTATT
>MDSZ01068343.1_pt1 | contig 11716 bp, 7 predicted proteins | sample 811201 | NCBI WGS metagenome assembly MDSZ01 (sample SAMN05326647, study PRJNA326480) | marine metagenome | isolation source: seawater | place: Indian Ocean: North | collected 2010 | reverse complement strand
CTCCAGGTAAGTGGGAGATTGGATACGATCTTCCCATGCCCGCAGATGGAAGTGAACCTCCCTATCTGCCTGAACCTCCAAAAAGAGTACAGCTTAAGCAAAATGATACCAGCAAGTCAGTTAATTTTACCGCAAAAGAAGCAGGTGCTAAAGTAACTGGAACGGTTTATGGACCTAATGGTGGTCCCGTTTCAGATCTTAACGGTTGGGTGTATGCCCGTGAATATAGTCCTAATGCTGAAGAAGATGAATTTTACGATATTGTTGCGGAAGTTCCGCTTTCTTCAAGAGGTACATTTTCTTTCCCTGGCGTAGCCGGAGAATACATTGTTGGTCTTTGGTTACCCCCAGGCTCAGGCTATGTTAATCCAGAAGAAAAATACTACAATGTTGCTGTAGCTAATGGAGTTACCACGCTAACGGATGTCAACCAAACTCAAAGCGAGGTATCTTTCAGCCTCATTGCCAATGATGCAACTATTTCTGGTGCGTTTACTCTTAACGCCAATGCTGCCACGGGGCTAACAGGTGAAGTTTATGCCATAAGTACCGATGGTGAAGGCTGGCAATCAACACCCATTGAAGATGATGGTACTTATTCGATGTTACTTTCTCCGGGATCATGGACGCTTGATTATTATATTGAAGCGGATTCTCAATCTAGAAATATACCGAAGTACCCAGCTGAAACTTTTATGGTTACCGCGGTGAAATCGTCAACAGTTACTCAAAATTTTGTATTGGCCACGGCGACCGCTTCGATTTCTGGTTCCGTGAAATATGATGCCAATGGCACTTTAGTTACAGATTCAACCCTCTATGTGTGGGCCTCTCGTGAAGGGACCGAATCGCTTGATGAGCATTGGAATGAAGTTGAAACAGATACGAATGGATCCTTCGTTATCCCGGTTCTGCCAGGTGGCACTTACGAAGTTGGTGCCATTCTTTCTAAGGATTTGCGTGATCGAGGATATTTAGACTCAGCGATTGTAGAGGTAGATCTTTCAAACAGTAATGTTTCGGATCTTAATCTCACAATTCTTAAACCAAGCAATTCAAATTTCATTAGTGGTGTTGTCAAGTATGCTTCTGGAAGTCCTGTGGAGGGAGCGGATGTCTACGCATGGGCCGACGATGGACGTGAAGTGTCAGGAACGAGTTCTACTGATGGCAACTTTACGCTTCCCGTATCACGAGGTACAGTTTGGCATGTGGGTGCTGAATACAGCATATTCGATGATAATGGAACAGAAACCTTCTTTTTCACAAAAGTTGAAATTGATGCCGACTTAAATAGTGCTGCCTCTCAATCTGGTCTATCCCTTGTTTTAGAAGCTCCCGATTTTGAATTACCTGAGGGCTCTAGCATTACCTTTGATCCGACGGTTGATTTTGTTACCAAACTTCCAGATGGAACGGAGCTTACTATCCCAGGAGGGGCCGCTAATGTTGCTTCCGATGTTACTTCCGTTCGCCTCGTTGTAACTCCAACTGCAAAGGGCTTATCCAAGAGTTCCACCGAAAAACCTGCTGATTACGGATACTCTGTCGATTTGTTCGACAGCAGTGGAAAAACGGTTGAAGGGAATTTCAAAAAAGATGTTATCTTAAGCGTCAAAGTTGATGTTAACGCATCTCGAGCAAATGGTATGGATGTGGAGAATATTGAAGGGATGTACTATTCCACCACCAAGGATGCTTGGGATAAAGCTAAAACCAGCACTTGGGATCTTAATAGCTCAACTTTAACCATGACCACCGATCACTTCACCACCTTTGCTCCAGTTTCAAGCCCGGATGTGTCGGATCTTGCTGAAGGACTTGCTAAGGTAGATGCGACCGCATCTGGTGACTGGTACTCATCGACTTGGTTTGGTTATTTCTATGATGCCTCTAGCGATTGGATTTACCATAGTGACTTGGGATGGTTATATGTGAAAAAAGATTCGAGTGGTAATTTTTGGTTCTATGATTCCAAGATTGGTTGGTTCTGGACTGGGTCGACATATTACGATGTTTCCCAATCAAAATATTTCATTTACTCTTCTACGGAATCGAGTTGGTTGTATTTCAAGGTTGTCGACGGTGTTAGAAAGTTTTATGACTACACGGATCAGACTTGGCTCACTCCTGATGCAAACTAATATCCCTTACCAAATTCAAAAAAGTTTATATCCTTGCTAATCCTATTATAAATTCTACCTTTTATTTTAAATCATGAAAATTAAGTTACCTCTAATCTTTTTGCTCATTTTTAATTTTGTGGATGGGCAAGTTCCATCATCTTGGAGTACCACAAGCACTTACACCTCTGGAGCTTTAGTACTTGATGCAAATGGAGTTACCTACATTGCTCAACAGGATGTTAATGTTGCAGGAACCGCTTTGACTGATACAGCCTACTGGAAATCTTTAGATGCTGCCGCACCAACTTCAGCTCCATCCACTTCGGCTCCATCCACAACTCCAGATACTTCGACCGTTCCTTCAACAACCCCGGACACGAATGATACATCCACAACCGATGATCCAGACTTGCCCAACGCAGGTAGTACGGATGTGGTTTTACGAGGAATATCTACAGCTGGCTTTATCTCAAGTTCATCTAAACTTAGTGGTGGATTCACGATATCTGGGGGATCAATGTCTGTTCTGGCAACCGGAAAGGGAGGTAAGGAAATTCTTTCCACTGGATCTTTTCAAGACACTCTGAATGACCCGACTATGGAGATGAAAGATCTACTGACAAGTACTTCGCTGTACACCAACAATGATTGGTCAACCGGGTCTCATGTTTCACAACTTACTTCCACTGGCTTTTTCAATGCCTATGAACAAGATGACTCGGGTCTGTATGTAACCTTAAATGCCGGGAGTTATCTTGCTGACATCAGTTCGAATGATGGAGATTCCGGAGGATCCTTTGTTGAAGTCTACAATAATTACGGATTCTTTGAATTCGATTCTAGTATCGCTTCCGGTAAGCTTACCGGAATTTCAACCAATGGAATCGTCAATAATGGGACGGAACCAGGGCAGCGAATGAGTGCGGCCATTACTATTGGGAATCTTGCAGGAACAGCTGAGACTTCAAAAAGAATAATCGTTATGGCAAAATATTCTCTTGGTGTGACCTCGGATCATTTGGAAGATCCAAAACTTGAAGTTAGAAACTCTTCAGGGACCGTAATTGCATCAAATAGCGACTGGAGTTCGAATCCAACATCCATGAAAAATGCGATTACTTCGACTGGGCTTATGACAGGATATCGAGATAAGGATGCGGCAATTATTTTGAATGTAACTGCGGGTAGCTATTTTATCGATGTATATTCGCAGGATGGAGATTCAGGAGGTTCCTTGGTTGAAGTCTATGATTTGGACTTGCTTGAAAGTATTTATGGCTGGAACCTCGGTAACTAACTCTCTTTTAAAAAAAATTAAAGAGACTCGCTCGAAGCAGTTTCTTTTGTAGCAATTTCTTTTAAGGTAATTTTACTTATCTTAATTTACTTCTTTGAAGAATCTAGGTAGGATAAAGTGTGCTTTCCCCATACAAAAATCAACACTGCCTTACTGTTGAAAATGTCTCTAAGTTTTATCCAAAAAATAAGAGCAAGAGATTGGCAGACTCCGAAATTAAAAAGGCAATATTTAAGACCTTATTAGGTAGAAAAGAAAAAAACATCGATTTAGATGAGCAATTCTCTGCCTTAAAAGATATTTCATTTAAAGTAAAACAATCAGAGAGTCTTGGGATTATTGGACTTAATGGTTCCGGGAAAAGTACCCTTGTCCAAATAATAGCCGGTACTATGCAACCAACAATTGGCAAGGTCGATGTAAATGGTAAGGTTGCTGCATTGTTAGAGCTTGGTTCAGGTTTCAATCCAGATTTTACTGGAAAAGAAAATGTAATTATTAACGGAAAAATCTTAGGGCTTACTGATTCTGAAATACGATCTAAAATGCAAGATATCAAAGATTTTGCAGATATTGGTGATTATTTCGATTTACCTGTCAGAACTTACTCCAGTGGCATGGTTCTTAGGGTTGCATTCGCAGTCATCGTTCATGTAAGTCCAGACATCTTGGTTATAGACGAAGCACTTGCAGTAGGTGATGCGAGGTTCCAGTTAAAATGCTTCGATGTCTTAGAGAATTTTAAAAGAATTGGTCGCAGCTTAATATTAGTTTCTCATGACATGAATAGTATAGCTAGACTTTGTGAAACTTCGATTTTGCTACATGAAGGGAAATTAATCTGTCACGGAAAATCAATCGATATCATAAATAATTACTCGAAAGTAATTTCAGAAAAGCTAAACCAAAGAACAATTGAAAAGAAAGAAGAACCAAGAGTCGAAATCCAGGCGGAATATGAAAATAAAAAAGAAGGAAATCCGGAGGTATTTTCATATGGAGGAGAACTTGGAGAAATTAATTCTATTTCAATTAATAACTCTGATACTGCTTTAATCTGTGCGGGACAAGAGTTTGAAATATCCTTTAATGTTATTGCTTACAAAAAAATTGAAAATCCTATTTTCGCCTTAAGAATAAGAGACTCACGAGGGCAAGAATCTTTTGGGACCAATACTAGGTTTTTGGAAAAGCATGTTGATTACATGGAGAAGGGAGAAAAACTTAAGGTAAAATTTACTCAGAAAGCAAATCTTGGTGCAGGAAAGTATTTTATATCAATAGGTTTTACATTTTACGAAAATAATGAATTAAAAGTTGTCCATAGAATTCGAGAATGCATCGAATTCCAAGTATTCAATAATGATGGCTCTTTTGGGTATTCCAATTGTTTCAGTACCGTAAAAATTAACAAAATAGTGTAAGTTTCGGACTCTGGAAATGGATAAATTAATTCCCATAATTCCCTTGAACGTTATTTTTGATCTCTTGCCTGAAAATATAAGATTTGATGTAAATATTAAAGACATTCAGGAACTTGATTGCTCCATGAAGAAGGTGACTGCGAGAAAAAGGTTCTATCGCCTCACAATCAATGAAATGGAGAGCATTCATCTAACCTACGGACCAAACCTAGATTTAGGTTTTAGAAATACCAAACATTTAAACCGATTATTACCCAACTATTTTTGCAAATCTTTATTTTTGTGTGGCGAAGGAAAAGAAATGCTTCAGGGCCAAACTTTTTTTGATGGTCTTCCGATAGATGAAAGCATTGAAAGAGGCATTATATCTGAAAAAGATGCAATGCTTGTAATTAATGAAATTCGTACGGCATTAAACGCTCTTGAGAAAAAATCTTCAATTTCGGCGTGGAAAACAGAATATAATGAATTCAAAAATAAGATTTTAAAAAACCCATACTTTTCTGATTTTGATAGGGAGTTTTTTGCATTGTACCTTTTACCAATACTAGAAAAAGGTCTTAAATGGGAGAATCCTACAATTCGTTGGTCAAATGGTGACTTGGCGGCACGGAATATTTTAGTCAATGAATCAAAAGATTTCAGAATCATTGACTGTGAGTTTGCGGGCGAGACTCACTTTCACGATGAAGATTGGCTGAGATTGGCAAAATTTTCTTCTCCCAAAATGAATCAAAATTCTTTCATGCAGAATTTAATTAAGGAACTTGATCCCTTCTTACAGGTCTATTTTTTTCTTAGGCAAACAATTCTAGACCAGGAGCTTTATTCCAAAGAAATTTACAAGTATTTTACCAGTGAAGGTTTGTTGGATTCCATTTTATTTCCCCAAAATTTTAAATTTGATGACATCCTTGAACCCCCTCTTTTCCTCCGAGCCATTAACCAAAAGCTTAATGGTTCGATGGCCTCTCTAGCTCACCAAAAGCACTCACTTGAAATCAAGAAAGCCGAAGTTGAAATCAAGAAAGCCGAAGTTGAAACTGAAAAAAAATTATACCTTAAAAACAAATCAGAATTAGTTTCATTAGAAACTAAATTAGCCCTCGAAAAAGATAGCTCTCGAAGGAAGCAATCAGAAATTAAATTCCTGCAGAACGAGTTGAATCTAGAAAAAGAAAAATGTAGTAAACTTGAGAAAGATTTAATTATCAAAACGCAAATCCATGCCGAACTGGAATTTAATTTTTCGACAGAAAAAAAATCCTACATCAAATTAGAATCACAATTCAACGAAGAGATCGAAAAAAAGAGATTTTTAGAGAAGGAATTGGAATTGACGCGTGACAAAGTTCTTAGGATGCAGAAATCATTTTCTTGGATGATTACAAAACCCTTAAGATTCTTCCGAAGAATTAAAGAGAGAATTGGTAAACTTTATCCACGAATTTCTAGAACTAACAAATGTGAAATTAAAAGTTTTCCAAGTGCTAAACAAACTTCCTTTTCAAAGGATCCAATACTTTCAGTTTTTGAATTTCCTGATCAGTTCGCGAAACATTCAAATAATCAATTTACTGAAAAACTTAATAGCAAAGAAAAAATGCACCTTCTCTGGTTAATTCCAGATTTCAGAACTGGATCCGGCGGTCATACCACAATTTTCAGGATGATAAAGTGGCTTGAATCATTTGGTCATAAATCAAGCATTCTTATATGCGGAGGGACTCATCATGGTAATCCTAAGAAGGCCAAAGAAAATATATCTTCTAACTTTTTTTCTTTAGAAGCTTCGGTTGACATACTGGTTGATCCCACAAGCTTCGATGTCATTTCAGATATAATAATCAGTACATCTTATGATACTTGTTATTACAGTCGTGCGATTGATTCTGCATCCTCCCGTTTTTATTTTGTACAAGATTATGAACCTGACTTTGCTCCGCTTGGTTCATATTATTTCTTGGCAAAAGAAACTTATTCATTTGGCTTCAGTTGCATAACTGCGGGGAAATGGCTTGCATCCAAAGTTAAATCAGTGGGAGGAATGGTATCGGGCTATTTTGAGTTGGCAGTCGACAAGGATATTTTCTTTCCAGACCATAAAAGGGAATTAATTCAAAAGAAAATTCCCCATATTGCAGTTTATTCTCGGAGTGCTACACCAAGAAGAATGACGGAATTAGCAATTCTTGGGCTGAACATTCTTTCCCGAAGGGGTTGTCAATTTAAAGTTACTTTTTTTGGGGACACCAAACTTCCAATTCCTGCCTGTTTCGAATTTGAAATAGTTGGAGTAGCAGCACCAGAATCACTTGCTGAATTATATCGTCGAGCAGATGTTGGCTGTGTTTTTTCTGGCACGAATTATTCTTTAGTACCAATTGAAATGATGGCCTGCGGATTACCGGTTCTTGAGTTTGACGGCCAAAATACTCGTCAAACTTTTCCAAGTGGTTCGATCAGATATGCAAAACCAAATCCTATTTCAATTGCCGACGAATTGGAAGAAATGGTTTCTGATTTGGGGGCTAATTCCACTCAGAAGTCTATTGGTCTTAATTATATAAAAAGTTTGTCTTGGGAAATTAGTGCCCGAAAACTGGAGAGTATTTTAAGAAATAATGTTTCTGATGAAAGTTAGTATTGTAATACCAACTTTTAATGGAGGAACCCTTCTACTAGAATGTATCAACTCTATTTTACAGCAGCAAACGCAAGATTTATTTGAGATCATTATTATTGATTCTGAATCTTATGATGGTTCCATAAAAAGAATCAGATGTATTTTGGAAGAAAGAAGAGTTCAATTCAAAATAATTTCGATTCAAAAGATAAATTTCAAGCACGGTAATTCAAGAAATAAGGCTATTGAAACTTGTTCCGGTGAGATTATCGTTCTTTTAACACAAGACGCTATCCCATCCAATAAATTTTGGTTAAAGAATCTTGTTTCAAATTTTGATTTTGATTTAGAAATAGCTGGAGTCTTCGGTAGACATCAGGCTCACGAAAGTCATCCCAGCCTAATACATCGAGACATTGAAAATCACTTTCTTTGTATGGCAGAAATAATCGAGAGAAAAATAAATGACATTGATGAGTATAATAGAGACGAAAAGCTTCGACAGAAACTTCATTTCTTTTCCAATAACAATGCTGCAATCAGAAAATGCGTATGGGAATTAGTTCCATTTCCTGATGTTTCTTACGGAGAAGATCAAACATGGGCAAAAAAAGTTTTAGAAAAAGGCTATAAAATTTTTTACTGCTCTAAAGCACTGGTATACCACTCCCATAACTATGGATTCTTCGAAATATTTAATAGAACTACAACAGAAATTAAGTATTTTAAAAGATATTTTGGATATAATTTATACCGCTCCCCATTAGGTTCGTTAAAAACTTTTACCCAAGGGCTTTTTGGTGACTTATGTTGGTTGAATCAAAATCGTTGCTTTTCCTTTTCGAATTTGTCTTATTCTTGCAAATCAAACTTGGGTGCCAATTTAGCTCGTTTGTACTGCTTCATAAATAAAAGGTCCCTCTAAAAATATCTTAAAATATTATGCAAGACATAGATTTAAAGTTAATATGCCCAAATTCTCAGATTCCTGTTGGTACATTTGTCAATGATAGATTTATTTTGAATAATAATCATTTACCAAATTCATCGAAGTTCAAATCGATCAAGGGTGTTCCAAATATGAGAATAAATTTAGAAGAGGATGAAAAACTTGATCTAACAAAAGAGTCTAAATCCCTACCTAGGCAAAACTCCAGTCAATTGAATATTCCTTTCTTGCATGAAGCACTTAGTTCCGATGAACTCGTACTAGAACTTGGTGCTGGCGTTGAGGTATGCAAGCACCCAAAACTTATTAAGACCGATGCTTATTTGTATTCTACCGATTTACATTGTTTAGCCGATGCTCACTCACTTCCTTTTGAAGATAATACTTTTGGATATGTATACTCCCTTGCTGTCTTTGAGCATCTTCATTCACCATGGATAGCGGCAGAGGAAATATATCGAGTACTGAAACCAGGCGGGAAAGCTTTCACATTGACTGCATTTATGCAACACATGCATGGTTATCCGCACCACTATTTTAATATGACTACATCCGGGCTTAAAAGAATCTTCAACTCCTTTGAGATCGTAAATTGTGAGCCCAGCAGACACTCTAATATATCTGAGATTGCATACATTATCTGTGACTTGAAAAATGTTTTAAATTTCCACCTGAAAAAAAATGAAGGCTCTGGAAAAGAATTGTCTGGCTTAAATCAAGCAGTTGAAAAATTTTGTGAAAATGTTGTTCTTCTCAATGAGCCACTGATGCAAAATCTTGACAATGGAAACTCTGAATTTTCTAAGATTGCTCCTGCTATAGAAATTACCGTAAAGAAACCATTTTGATAAATTAAATGAAAGATCTTTCAAAGTATTCCGACCCGACAAATTTTATAAAAGGAACTGCATCGCTTCAAAATGGGGTAGATTTATTTGATTGGACTTGTAAAATCCCTGATCCTGACATTGTTTCTGGTTCCTACAGGGTTTTCGAATCAATTGATCCAAGACCCTCTATGGTAATTGAACATTTTGAATCAATAAAAAACTGGGAAATCCTTGACCTCGGTACATTTGAAGGTGCTCATGCATTTCAGCTAGAAAAAGACGGAGCAAATGTCACAGCTATCGAAGCACATCCTCAAAACTACTTGAAGTGCTTAATTGTTAAGAATGCACTTGGAATGAAGACGAAATTTTTATTGGGTGACTTCCATAAATACATGGACTCTTTTGAAGGAAAATATGATCTTATTTTCGCTTCTGGTGTCCTGTATCATATGCCTGACCCAGCACTTTTTTTAAAAAGTATGTCTCAAATTACTAAGAATTTATTTATTTGGTCACACTATGTTAGTTCAGATCATGCCAACAACTGGGATCCAACTTTTATTGAGAAAAGGAATCTGGATGGCAAAGTTTATACTTACTACAATTATGAATACGATCCAGAAAGACCTGACAGGGTTTATGCTGGTATTGAAAATAAATGCAACCGCATGACACTTGAAGACATTGAATCTTGTCTTGATAACTATAACTATAAAACGATCAAGCTATTGGAAAATAGGACTGATCATCCTGGCGGACCAGCTTTTTCTTTGATTGCGGAACAAGACCTTGAGTAGTTTGATTTTTAACCTCGATCCATAACAGTGAGCTAATATTCCGAGGTTCCTGTCATAAGGACTTTCCAGCAAGTCCATTCTTCTTCCTACGGGTCTTACTACTTACAGTCCACCCCTACACGGCACTCAAAATAACAAAATGCCAAGTTCATATCAACGCATCATGATATGTTGATGAATAAACTTGATTTCTGTTTCTATTTCTGATGAATTTAGAGGATGTCAAAATCCTTTATCTTTTCCTCTGAATCCGTTGGCGAAGGTCATCCTGATAAAGTGTCGGATTCCATTTCTGACAGTATCTTGGACGCTTGTCTTGAACAAGATCCCCATAGTAGAGTTGCCTGCGAAACTCTCGTTAAAAGTAATTGTGTTACAGTAGCTGGAGAAATTACCTCAGTCTCAAAGTTCGATTATGAGGAAGTAGTTCGTGAAGCGATTCGTGAAATTGGCTACATAAATGAGGATGATATTTTTCATGCTGACAAAGTATTCATTACCAATCAGTTAACTGCTCAATCTCGAGACATTGGGCAGGGTGTTGATGCAAGTGCTGCGGAAGGAAAAGGAACCGCGGAACAAGGTGCTGGTGACCAAGGGATAATGTTTGGTTATGCTTGTAATGAGACAGAAGAACTTATGCCTGCACCGGTTATGTTTGCCCATCGGATCCTTCGTAGAATGGCAGAAATTAGGAAAACCACTCAAGAAGCCACTTGGCTAAGACCAGATTGCAAATCACAAGTAGCACTTAAGTATGATAATGGTAAAATGGTGGGAATTGAAAATGTTGTGGTATCCACCCAACATGCAAATTCGGCCGAAAATGAAATGATTCGCTCTTTTATTACAGAAGAGATTATCAAGCCTTCTCTTCCAGCAGAGCTTTTGTCGGCTAATACGGAATATTTAATTAACCCTACTGGTCGCTTCGTTGTTGGTGGTCCAGAAGGTGATTCTGGACTTACCGGGAGAAAAATTATTGTGGATACTTACGGAGGATGGGGAAGGCATGGAGGTGGTGCTTTTTCGGGTAAGGACCCCAGCAAAGTTGATCGTTCTGCTGCCTACATGTGTCGATGGGTTGCTAAAAATATTGTTGCCGCTGGTCTTGCAGAGCGCATTGAGATTCAAGTTGCTTATGCAATCGGTCATCCTCATCCAACAAGCATTACTACGGACTGTTTTGGTACGGAAACCGTTGATGAATCTAAAATTCAACAAGCTATCTTTGAAGTTTTTGACTTCAAGCCCGCAGCGATTGTTTCCCAGTTAGATTTACTCCGTCCAATTTATCGGGAAACTACTCACTACGGACACTTTGGTAAATCACATCTCCCATGGGAGCAATTGACTAAGGTGGACGAATTAAAATCTGCTACTTGCTAACCTTTTTGATCTCTTTTTCCATCACCATCGTTATCTTACACAATGACTACTATGACTGAAACTATCACCCCTACACTTGATTATAAAGTTGCCGACATTACTCTTGCTGAATTCGGCCGAAAAGAAATTTCCATTGCTGAGCATGAAATGCCAGGCCTAATGGCAACCCGTGAGAAATACGGCCCCTCAAAACCACTCGCAGGTGTAAAAATTATGGGTTCCTTGCACATGACGATTCAAACTGCGGTGCTCATCGAAACTCTCGTAGAATTAGG
>MDSZ01233133.1_pt1 | contig 11717 bp, 11 predicted proteins | sample 811201 | NCBI WGS metagenome assembly MDSZ01 (sample SAMN05326647, study PRJNA326480) | marine metagenome | isolation source: seawater | place: Indian Ocean: North | collected 2010 | reverse complement strand
ATCCGAGATCAGGTATTTCTGGTTTTGATAAAAAATTATTCAAAAATATTATAAATAATTCAAGTGCTAGACATATATCTCAAAACCTTGACATTGGTATTGTTTATGGAACAAGCATAGCTCACCATCTTCTTATAAAAAAAATACCTTTCATAGTTCCCGATTTTATTGACAGCAATGATAATATTTATACTTTTAATAAAGTTTGCTTTGCTCCTAAAAAGCTTGAACATTTAGTTGATTTTATTAATAATTTTTCAAAAGAACAATATTTTTCAGAAGAAATGAAAACAAATATAGATAATTTCATTAATTATTATATTTATGGCAATAGATCATATAAAGACTTAATGGAAATATATTATAAAGAAATTGTTTCATAAAATGTCAGCAAATTCGAATAAAATACTTGTTGTAGCTGCCCATCCAGATGATGAAATCATTGGTTGCGGAGGAACTATTGTTAAACATATTAAAAACAATGATAAAGTACAAATTGTTTTTATGTCTGATGGTGAAAGTTCAAGGTATCTTAAAAAAAATAAATATTCAAAAAACAAGATTATAGAAAGAAAGAAAGCTGCAATAAAAGTAACTGACTACCTAAAAATTCAAAAACCAATATTTCTAAATTTAAAAGATAATGAAATGGATAAATACTCAATTTTAAGTATAACAAAAAAAATTGAAAAAATAATTAAGCAACTTAAACCTAATATTATTTATACTCATTTTTATCATGATTTAAATATTGATCATCAGATTACTAACAAATGTGTAATGACAGCAGCCAGGCCATATATATTTCAGTTTATCAAAAAAATTTTAGCATTTGAAATCAATTCCAGCACAAATTTAAATCCAGATATTTCAAATCGTTTTAATCCAACATTTTTTAACAATATTTCTAAACATGTTAATACTAAAAAACTTTTGTTAAAATTTTATAAAAATGAGCTACGACCAGATCCACATCCACGATCAATTGAAAATATATTAAATAGAAACAAAACAAGAGGCTCTGAAATTCATTATGATTTTGCAGAAGCTTTTGTAGTTCTAAGGATAATTAGTGAGTAAAAAATTAAATATTGCAATTAATGGATTTGGCAGGATTGGTAGAGCATTAACAAAAATAAATGAAGAATTTCACAAATTTAATTTAGTTTTAATAAATGATTTGAATCCTAATATTGAAAATCTAGCATATTTATTAAGATATGATAGCACTTATGGAAATCTAAATTCTAAAATAAAAATTAGTAAAAAAAATATTTTTATAAATAATAAAAAAATAGAAATAACAAGTAATAAGAATATTGAAAAACTAATTCTAGCTAAATATAATGTTGATATATTAATTGACGCCTCTGGTGTAAATTTTTCCAAAAATCAATATTTAAATTTGCTAAAAAAACAAAAATTAAAAAAAATAATTATTACTCATAGTTCTTCTAATTCAGACATAGAAATAATTATGGGTTTAAATGAGAGTAAACTGAAAGATAGTCATAGTATAATTAGCTCAAGTATTTGTGATGCTAATGCAATATCTCATATTGTTAAATTTATTGATGATAATTATGAAATTAATACAGGGAATATAACAACATTACATCCTTGGTTAAGTTATCAAAATCTTGTTGATGGATCTTCTTTATCTGTATCAAACCCTTCATTGATTTGGGATGATTTTGCATTAGGTAGAGCAAGTGCTAATAATATTATACCCAAAAATACAACTGCTGTTAAAGCAATAGAAAAAGTTTTACCAAAAATCAAAAATAAATTAAGTTCATTTTCATATAGAACACCTACTGATATAGTATGCTCTGCAGATCTTACTTTTTTTCTCAAAAAAAAAATTGCATTATCTAGTTTTAAAAAAAAAATAATAAATCAGTTTTCTAATAGTAAATATTTTCATATAAATAATGAATCTCTTGTTTCAATTGATTATAAAAAAATGTCACAAAGTTTGAGTATTGATATGAAGTGGATTTCCGTTAATAAAAATATGGTAAAAGTTATTTTATGGTATGACAATGAATGGGGTTTTTCAAACAGGGTATATAATTTGTTAGAAATGTATAAGAAATGAAATTTATAAGATTCCTTAATAAAAATAAAATTTTATTTGGTATTCTCAACAATAATGTTGTAACTGAAATTGATAGAAATTTTTTACTTCCAAATTATAAAAAAACAAAAAAAAAATATTATCTTAATAAAATTAAATTATTATCTCCAGTTCATCCATCTAAAGTTATTTTTTTAGCTTACAATTATAAAGATCTAGTTGGTTTTAAGAAAAAATATGATGAGCCACTTCTTGGTATTAAATCAAATAATTCTATTATTGGCTGCAATGATAAAATAATACTAAATCAAAAAAGAAAAACATGGGCTGAAGTAGAATTAGCTATAATTATTAAAAAAAAATGCAAAAATCTTAACTCTAAAAATGCCTTGAGTCACATATTTGGGTACACTATAGGCAACGATGTAACAATGAAAAATATTAAAAAACGAGATCATCACTTAGCCAGATCAAAGTCCCATGATACATTTTGTCCATTAGGTCCTTTTATTGAAACAGAAATTGATACATCTAATTTGAAAATGTTTACTTTTATAAATAATAAACTTTTTCAACAAGGTAATACTTCAAATAGAATTTTTAAAGATAATGAAGCAATGATTTTAGCTTCTAAATATTTTACTTTATACCCAGGAGATGTTATTCTTACTGGAACACCTGCAAATGCTGAAAATTCTGTAATTAAGAATAAATCTAATGTAAGTCTTTCAATAGATGGTCTGGGAAAATTAAATAATAAAGTTGTTTTAAATGAAAAATATTAAACAATTTATTGTAATTCCAGCAAGAATGTCAGGAACCAGGTTACCAGGAAAACCTTTAATTAAAATATTAGGTAAAGAAATAATTCTAAGAGTTTGGGAAAAATGTGTTTTAGTTCATCCAAAAAAATATATTTATATAATTACTGAAGATGAAATAATTGAAAAATTCTGTAATGCGAATGGTATAAATTGTTATAATACAGGTATAGCTGAATCAGCTATTGATAGAGTAAAACTTTTTTCAGATAAATTTAAAGCTCATGCATATATTAATGTGCAAGGTGATGAGCCTGTAGTCAACACACAAGATTTAAAGAAAATTTTAAATTATAGTAAAAAAAATTATAACAAAGTTATATTTGGCAAAACAAAATGCAATAAAAAGGATTTTAATGATTATAGTAAAGCAAAAGTTGTATGTGATAAAAATGGTAAGCTTTTATATTCATCAAGAGCTGGAATACCTTTATCAAATAAAGGTAAGTATGTTTCAGCTGAAAGAGCTATATGGATTTATTCCTTTAATAGAAAATCTTTAATAAAATACTATAATTTTATAAAACATGCAGTGTTAGAAAAAATTGAAGACAATGAGATAATTAGATTTCTAGAGGCAGGAGTAGAAGTTTTTTGTATTGATATGATAGGTGATAGCTGGGCCGTAGATGAAAGAAAAGATTTAAATATTGTAAAAAAGATTATACAAAAAAATTATGTCTAAAGTTTTTATAACTGACTACATAAAAGATTCTTCAATAGAAAAAAAAATTTTAGGAAATAATTTAAGTCAAAATAAAACAAAAAAAATAGAAGTCTTATTAGTATGGCATCAGATAATTAATGAGGAATATTGTAATTATTTCCCAAATTTAAAAGGAGTAATTAGATATGGAGTAGGATATGACAATATAGATTGTGATTTTCTAAAAAAAAGAAAAATTATTTTTTGCAACACACCTGATTACGGAGTTGATGAAGTTGCTGACACAGCATTAGCAGCTATTTTATCGTTTAATAGAAAAATTAATGAATATAATCTTAATTTGAAAGATAAAAATTCAAGATATTTTAATCTTTGGCAGGAAAATACAATTAAATCTATTAAACGAATAAATAAAACAAACATTGGTGTAATTGGTGCTGGCAGAATAGGATCATCTTTGTTGAGAAAATGTAAATATCTAGGATTTAATTGTTTTTTCTTTGATCCTTTTGTTCCAAATGGCTATGAAAAAATTATTGGTGTAAAACGTATGAATAATCTTTATGAGATGTTAAATATTTCAGATTTTGTATCAATTCACATTCCATTAAACAAAAATACAAAAAATATTATTAATGAAAAATTTATTAAAAATATGAAAAAAAAATCATCATTAATTAATACGGCAAGAGGGGGGCTATTAAAAAATACTAAAATTCTATTAAATGCACTAATATCAAAACATTTATCCAATGTTTTTTTAGATGTTTTACCTAATGAGCCACCCAACTTAAATGAAGATCTAATTAAGGCTTGGTTAAATAATGATAAAATAATTGCAAATAAACTGGTTATAAATCCGCATACTTCTTATTTTTCAAAAGAATCATTTATAGAAATGAGAAAAAAAGCTGCAGCAAATGCATTAAGAATAGTCAAAAATCAAATACCGTTAAATGTGATAAAATAATGTTTAAAAAAATTTTGATATTTTTTTTTAATCAATTAATAACATTTAGATTATATTATATTTTAGTAATAATTTATTTATTTTTAATTAAAAAATACAACAACAATTTTTTTAGTTTTTTTTTTTAGAGATAATAAAAAAGTATTAGCATTAGGAGCTTCAAAATATAGAGGTGATTTAAATAATATTTCAAAATTTAAAAACTATGACCTTTATTCTGTAGATCATAGATGGCAATCTTTATTTCGAAGGTATTTTTGTAGTAGTAATGATATTTTAAATTATTTAAATCCAAAAAAAAACTCAGTATATTTTGAAGAAAAAAAAGAGCTTATCTCATTCATGAAAATATTTATAAAAAAATTAAATAAAATTTTTAAATTAAATTTGGTTACTGTAGTTAACTATAGATATATTGATGATTATTTTTGGTTAGAGGCAATAAAAGAAAATAATATCAAAATCGTAATGTTATATAGAGAAGGTTTATTAGCTTTTGACCGCGTTACAATAGAAGTTGAAAATAGACATAAGTTATTTAGAAATTACCCAGTTGATTACATAATTACTCAAAATAACATTTCTAAAGAAGTATTTGTTAAATCTAAATTTATCAATGAAAATAAGATATATGTTTCTGGAGCACTTCGTATGGATGATTTCTTCCAAAAAATTAAAAATAAAAAATATGAAATAAATTTAAATAAAAAAATAAATATTCTATATTTTACTATTCCTGAGAGTTTAAGCTTATTTGGAAAGAATTTTTATAATTTGACACCTGAAAAATATAATTATGTTTTTAATTTCTGGAAAGAAAAAAATAATTTTATTAAAGATATAAATAAATGTATTCTTAACATTGCTAAACAAACAAATACCTTAATAACAATAAGACCAAAATTATATGAAGCTAACAAAAAAATTCATAGTAATATTATTAATGAAGTTAAAAATTACAAAGGGAATAACATTACTATTGATTACTTTACAAATACCCATGATCTAATTTTAAATTCAGATATTATTATAGGAATGCAGAGTACTACAATACTTGAGTCGTTAATTGCTAATAAATTAGTAATCTTGCCTCTTTTTAGAAATTTTAAAAACTCTGCTCATTTCAATGATTTAATGTTTAAAGAATATTTACATTTATTTAAAGTTTTTGAAGAACCAGAAAAATTAATTAATTATATTGCTAATTTTACTAATTCTAAATCAATTATGAAGACAGGTAATCACTTAGATGATAAAATTGAACTGTGGAATAAATATTTTTTTACAAACAAATCCATTGTAAATAAATTATATGAAAACAATTTCAATAAAATTTTAAATTAATATGAAAGATATATTTAATTGGAACAAAGATTTTTCAAATTTTGGATATAATTTTAGTTTTGTTTACATACTTTTCTTTTTCTCATTTCTTTCTTCTGTAGCAGAAATATTAAGCTTAAGTTTTTTTATTCCTATTTTTGAAATATTTCTAAATTCAGATAACATGATTAATGTTGATAGTAATAAGTTATCATATTATTTTCATTTATTTATAAATTTTATTAACTTAGATTATAACTTATTTAATTTATTGTTAGTTTCTTTTATTTTATTTTTAATTTCAAGGTTGTTTATATACTCTTCCTCTTATCTAAATTTTTATTTTGAAACAAAAATTACTAAAGAAATAAGAGATCTTATGCAAAATAATTATTTTCAAGCGAGTAGTGAATATTTTGATAATGTGAATTCTTCAGATTTTATTAATATTGCTCAGGTACAAATAAAACAAGCAATTGCAAAAGTTTTTTTGAAAATTAAATTTGCAGTATTTCTTGTTAGCGCAATTGTTTCCCTTTTTGCTTTAGTAGCATTATCATATAAATTAACACTTTTAACAATTTTTATTACTTTAATACCTGTTATTTTATCATCAATTTGGATAAAAAAATCACGATATGTTGGTAAGGAACATTCTTTATCTGAAAAAGACATTACAAATTATTTAATGGGAAGACTAAAAGCTTTAAAACTTATTTTTTTTTCAAACTCATATAATTTAGAAAAAAAAAATTATTTTAGTTTAACTAATAGAACAAGAAAACTATTACTATTAAACCAAATATTAAAACTTAAGACTCAAGTTTTTATGGAAGTAAGTTCAATATTTATTGCACTTTCTCTTGCTTATTTAGCAATCATTTATCTCCAAATTAATGTCGAAATCATATTTCTTTATCTAATAATTTCAATAAGACTGATCCCAATAATAAAAAATATTCTTTCTACTTATCAGTCTATAAGAGCAAATATTGGTTCTATGGAAATTGTTCAAGATTTTTTTGCTGCATTTAATTTAGAAAAAAATAAATCAAATGTTTTGCCTCAATCAAATTTAGACCAATTTAATAAAATAAAAAATATAAAGTTTTCAAAAGTAAATTATAGTTATAAACCTAACAAAAAAGAAATATTACAAAATATTAATTTTGAAATTCAAAGTAATTCTCTAAATTTAATTGTTGGTCCATCCGGTGCTGGTAAATCAACTATTCTAGATCTAATTTCCACATATAGAAAGCCAACTAATGGAGACATATTAGTCAATAATTTATTATTTGAATATAAATATCAAAATCAAATTAAATCACAAATTTCATATTTACCACAAGATACAGTGTTTTTTGAGTCTAATATTTTTGATCATATTACTTATAATAAGTCATTTGATAAAAATCTTCTAAATACCGCTCTAAATTTATCAGGAGTTAGTGAATTTATTAATTTAGATACTGATCTAAAATCAGTTAAACTTACAGAAAATGCATCAAATTTTTCTGGAGGCCAAAAACAAAGAATTGATTTAGCAAGAATAATTTATGAAAATAGATCAATATTAATTCTTGATGAGCCCACAAACCAATTGGATTATGAAAAAGAAAATAAATTTATTAAAAATATTAAAACTATCGTTAAGCAAAGAGGTTTGATTGCTATCATGATTACACATAAAATTGAATTAGGTCATTTGGCAGATAACATTATATTGATAGAAAATGGTCAAATTATTGCTCAAGGTCAACATAAAGAGTTATTAAGAAATATTAATTGGTATAATAAAAAAATGAAATAAAAATATAATTTTACATCTACTTATTTTTAATTAAAGTTACAAATATATGAAAAAAAATACTTATATAATAGCTGAAGTTGCTCAAGCTCATGATGGTAGTCTTGGTACGGCATTCTCTTATATTGATGCAGTTGCTAAAAGTGGTGCTGATGCAATCAAATTTCAAACTCATTTTGCCGAAGAAGAAAGTACATATGATGAGCCTTGGAGAGTTAAATTTAGTATTCAAGATAAATTTAGATTTGATTACTGGAAAAGATTAGAATTCACAGAAGAGCAATGGATCAAATTAAAAAAATATGCCACAGATAGAAAATTAGATTTTATTTCATCTCCTTTTTCAATTAAGGCTGCTAAATTATTAAAAAAAATTAATGTAAAGTTTTGGAAAATAGCTTCAGGAGAAGTTCATAATAATGAATTATTAAATTTTTGTTTCAAAGATAAGAAACCCATGCTTATTTCTACAGGTTTAATTAATGATTTAGAATTATCTAATTTATATAAAAAATTAAAACAAAATAAAAAAGATTTTGCTTTTTTTCATTGTGTATCAAGATATCCAACTGAGCCAGAATATTGGAATTTAAATAATATTTCACAATTAAAACAAAAGTTTAAATGTAAAATCGGCTTCTCTGATCATTCTGGTAATATTATTTCTAGTCTTTCAGCTGCAACAATAGGTGTTGATTTTATAGAGATTCATGTAACATTTGATAAAAATAGTTTTGGGCCAGATACAAAATCTTCTATTGATATGAAGCAACTTAAAGATTTAGTAAATGGAGTAAAACAAATTGATCTATCTAAAAAATATAATTTCAAAGATAATTCTAAAAATAAAAATAAAGTTATTTTTTCAAGAAGTTTAGCATTAAAAAAACCAATGAAGAAAGGTTCATTGATAAAATTAAGTGATTTAACATTAAAAAAACCAGGTACAGGATTTAAATATAATCAAATTAAAAATATTGTAGGTAAAAAATTAAAAATTAATAAATCCCATCTTTATTTACTTAAGAAAAGTGATTTGCAATAATTCATGTTTAAAAAAAAAAAAATTATTGGAATAATACCAGCTAGATCAGGCAGTAAAGGTATTAAAAATAAGAATATGAGTAAAATAAATAACATATCTTTAATAGGTCATGCATCAAAGTTTTTAAATAAACTTAATTTTATAGATTATAAAGTTATCACATCTGATAGTGAAATTTACATTAAAGAAGCAAAAAAATATGGTATTGATAAAAATATAAAACGATCAAAAAAATTAAGTAATGATAAAGCATCAATCGTTGATGTATTAATAAATACTTTATTAACATTAGAAGAAACAGAAAAACTAATATTTGATTATATTTTACTTCTTGAGCCTACATCTCCATTGAGAAAAACAAAGGAAATTTATGGAGCAATAAAATTAGCAATAAATAATAATGCAGACTGTGTTACCACTGTAAGTGAGCTTGACTCAAAATATCATCCTTACAAAATATTTAAAAAAAAGAATAATAAAATATTTTTTTATTCAAGATATGGAATTAATGTTATTAATAAGCAGCAGATAAAAAATAAATTATTTTTTAGAAATGGATTATGCTATGTAATTAATGTTGAATCTTTAAAAAAAAATAGAAAAATAATTACTAATAATACATATCCATATCTTGTGAATAGAAATGTATCTGATATAGACTCAAAGGTTGATCTTCTATGGACTCAATTTTTATATGAAAATGAATTCAAAAAATAAATCTAGTAATAAAAAAATTTGTGCAGTTATAACCGCTAGAACAAGTTATACAAAAATGAAATCAATTCTTACAGAATTAAAAAATTATAAAAATATATCTTTAAAGATTATTTGTGCTGCATCTGCTGTATCAGAAAATTATGGAAATTTAGAGCATCAAATTAAAAAAGATAAATTAAAAGTTAATTTTAAAATCAATTCATTATTAGATGATAAGAGTTTAAATTCTTCTACAAAATCAGTTGCTCTAGCAATTATTGAATTTTCTGATATTTTTAAACAACTCAAACCTGATTTAGTTTTAGTAATGGCTGATAGATATGAAATTATTTCTCCAGTTATATCTGCAAGTTATCAAAATATACCTATAGCTCATATTCAAGGTGGTGAAATTTCAGGAAATATTGACGAAAAAGTTAGACATGCAGTAACGAAGTTTTCTGATTATCATTTTCCAGCAACTCGAAATGCTTACAAAAACCTTATTAAAATGGGTGAAAATAAAAAAAATATTTTTTTATCCGGATGCCCATCTATAGATATTGCAAAAAAAATAAAAAATAAAAAATTATTTAATTTTGATATTTATAAAAAATATAAAGGAGTAGGTGATAAATTTAAAATAATTTCAAAAAAATACCTAATAGTTATGTATCATCCAGATACAAATCATATTAGTCATATTGAAAAGCAAGCCATTACATTAATTCTTCTTATTAAATATTTAAAAATGAATATTTATTGGTTTTGGCCAAATGCGGATGCAGGTAGTAATATAATTTCAAAAATTATTAGAAAAAATAGAGAAATTAAAAATATTTCAAAAGTACATTTTTTTAAAAATATGGAACCAGAAGATTTTCTTATTCTTTTAAATAATTCAATAGGTATAATCGGAAATTCTAGCACAGGAATTAGAGAATCTTCATATTTTGGAATACCAAGTATTAACATTGGTAATAGACAGAATGGAAGAGAAAGGCATAATAATGTTTTAGATATTGATAATTTAAATAAGAATAAATTTAAGTTAATTAATAATCATTTAAATAAAAAATTTAATTCATCTAATCTCTATGGCTCAGGCCAATCAGGAAAAATCATTTCCAAAGCAATAAGTAACCTAAAACAATTAACATATAAAAAAAAATTCTTATAATATGAAAAGTTATATTCAATTTTTAAGAGAAAAAATATTCAAAACAGAAGAGTTTCTCCAATTTAATCTCTTGCTTAAGGACTTATTAAAATTAAAAAAATATAAATGTAAGCATTTTGGAATAATAGAAAGGTCATATTTATATGATGGCTTAAGTATTTTTTCACCAATTTTTAATAAAAAAAAACTCGTTACTATATTTGATTATAATTTTAAAAATTTTAATAAAAATAGAATAGGTGCACAAAAAAATTGGATTAATAACTATAAATTTGACTTTACAAAATCAAAATACAAAATAATTGATGAAATAGGAAAAGTAAAATTTAATTTTAAAAATATAGACTGTGATATTATTCTTATTCCAAATGTAGTACATCATTGTAGTAATTTTGACGGATTAATTAGGCAAATAAAAATTAAATTTAAAAAAATAAAATATATTTATATTTTCGATAGCTCTATAAGAGAGAGCCATCAATATCCATATGATTTTGAAAGACAAACTCCTAGCTCAATTGATAAAATAATGAAAAAATATCATTTTAATAAAATTTATTATAATGATATAGGAAATGTATTTGATGTGATGTTATATATTATTTCTCAAGGTAGAGTTATTCTTGATAAAAAAGAAAATAAAAATCTATCTAATCAAGTTAATAAATTAATACCATTATTAAAAAATAATAGAAATAAGAAAAAATATCAAAATCTTGGAAGAAAACATGCAAGAATGTATTCTGCTTACTCAATGATATACAAATTAACTAATTAGTTTTAGAATGATATTTATTACTAATTTATTTATTATTTGGAATTAATTTTGAATTTTGATTTTTTATTTTCTTCATTATTTTTTTTAGTAATATTATTATCTATTTTAGTTGTTTTTCTTAAAAATATAAAATTTTACAAGATTTTAATTTTATGCTTTTTTATTAGATTAATATTTATTTTTATTAATATCAATTTTTTTATACTTCCTGACTGTTGTGGAGATGCTTTTAACTGGGAATGGAATGCCTGGAATTGGGCTAAAAATGGATTATCTGAAGTGTATAATGAAGTTGTAACTTTATCTCATGGTAATTCATGGACATATTCAAAATTTATTTCTTTTAT
>MDSZ01029110.1_pt1 | contig 11717 bp, 11 predicted proteins | sample 811201 | NCBI WGS metagenome assembly MDSZ01 (sample SAMN05326647, study PRJNA326480) | marine metagenome | isolation source: seawater | place: Indian Ocean: North | collected 2010 | reverse complement strand
TGGAAGCTGCAAGGATTATGGGTGTTGAGGGATTACCCGAGATGTCGTTTGGATGAAAAGTATGACCGGATATGGACGGGCACTTGCTCAGTTCAAAGCACATATTATATGCTTAGAGATTGCTTCGGTTAACAAAAGAAACCTTGAGGTTGTCTTATCCGGACCCAGGGAATGGCAATCTTTTGAAATTCATGCCAATAAGCGAGTTTCATCTAAGATTGATAGAGGACGCATTCGCATTTCCATCTCGGTTGAATCTCCAAGTAATGACGCTCAAACATTTAATGAAAAAAATTTCATCAGCGATGATGTTGAAAATTTCAAATCCTTACTTGAGAATCTTAAACTTGATACAAAACTTACCCCCGCAGATATCCTTAATTTGTTAAAACTTCGGAACGCAAAAGAAAGCAGTACTTTTAAGATAGATGAAATTTTCGAACTGCTCGATTCCATTCTAGATGATGCATTAAATCAAATGCTGCAAATGAAGGAACAAGAAGGTTTGGCTTTGAAAAATGATATTGTGAAGAGAACTTCAAATATCGGTAAACTTACCGGACTAATCCAGAATGAGAGTACTGGAATGTCTAATGAGTGGCAAAAAAGATTACTGGACCGACTTAATTCATCTGGTATGAATTTTGATCTGGATGATGATCGTATTTTAAAAGAGGTAGCTCTGTTTGCCGATAAATGCGACATTTCGGAAGAAATCACAAGAATTGAAAGCCATCTTGAGCAGCTTGCTCAAACTATTGGCCAACCAGGTAGCATTGGTCGTAAAATTGAATTTCTTCTTCAGGAAATGGGTAGGGAATTCAACACAATTTGTGCTAAATCCACGAAGGTCTCATGTACCCAGTTAGCACTTGATGCACGTTCAGAGCTCGAAAAAATTAAAGAGCAGGCAATGAATGTGGAATAGCAGTTGGTTAGGCTGCACCGCCTGAATCTTCTGCCTCCTTTTTCTTGGCATCAAGAATTGACCAAATGAAATAGCTTGTTGCTCCAAGAAAAATTCCTGAATCAGCAACATTGAAGATAGGGTAGTCGTAATCTATAACCGGCAAAAAAACATCGACAAAATCTACCACCTCCGCAGGGTTGCGGAAAATTCTATCCGTAAGATTTCCAGCAATTCCACCGCAAATAAGTCCGAAAATATATTGTTGGGGCAAGGACATTATTTCCAAGCTCTTCCTAAAAATAAAAATTCCCAAGAGAGCCACAAAGGACAAAATGGTCAAAAACTCCGGATAATCTGAAAGCATACTCCACGCAGCACCAGGGTTTGTAACATAAGTTATCTCCAAAAAGGCATCTCTTCCACTAATGCCATCAATCAAAACAATCGGTTCGTACCTTAATTCATGAGCTCTGGTGACAATCCACGATTTAGTGATTAGATCGAGTATGAATACAATTATCCAAACGATCCAAAACCTTTTGTAACTTAGCACGACCTCTTAAATGGTTATTTATTATTCATCCATCCCAAGTGTAGAATCAGAAATGCTTGCAAATGCTCCAACGCTGGCTCCCCCATCACGAATTTTCCTTTTTTCAAAGAGATCCTGTCCTTCAAGAGAAAAACGGGTAAATGGAACCGCCTTCAAACGGTTTTTCTTGATTGGTTTTTTAGTTTCCTGGCAGATCCCAAAAGAGCCATCAAAAATGCGATCAATTGCATCTTCAATTTCATTAAGTGCATCTTGTTCGTTAGCAACCATCGATAAAGCTACATCACGATCAAAGGTTTCAGTTCCGGCATCACTAGAATTCAGTGACAATTCCCCAGAAGAATCTCTGGCAGAAGCACCAATTGTTTCGCTTGATCTTTCTCCAAGAGCTCCCTTCAACGACTTGCGAAGTTCCATCAGGTCATTGTAATATGACTGCCATTGTTTGGGTACCTTTTTAGGGTCACGAATAGGTTTGGAGGTTAGAGCTGAAATTCCTGAGCCAAAACCAAGAATGTCATCGACTGAAGCAGTATCTAATTTCTTAACTTTTGCAGAAGATTTTTTACTCGCAGTTTTCTTAACCTTTTCAGTCTTGGCTGATTTTTTTTCTTCTTTTCTCGAATCCTTCTTTCTCATTGAAAGAATGCTACGAACATCTTCAAGCGTGAAAGTCTTACTCTCTTTCTTGGAGGAATTCTCATTGGTTGGGCTTTTAGCACTCTTTGAAATGATTTCTCTCACCTTGCTTTCCACCACCGCTTCCTTGGAAGCTTCCTTTTTCGATGACTTAGTTGTTTTCTTGGTTATGGGGACCGTCTTTTTTGCGGTGGCCTTCTTACTCGAGACAGGTTGTTTTTTCGTAGGTGCAGTCTTTGTTTTCTGCTTAACTGCTGGGTCTTTGCTGGTGGGTTTGGCTTTATTTGGACTTTTTCTTTTTTTTGTCATGGGAATATAAAATTTAATTAGTAATTTTTGAAAGAACTTCTGCACAGCGTGGTGAGACCGATCCCCAATTTTCTACTTCAACCAATTCTGGGACCCACCTCCAACTTCTAGGGCATCTAACTCCAGAAGCATGCTTGGCATCAATTTTTATCTCACCGCTTCCTTCATCCCCTTTAATAATAACCGATGAAACAATGAATAGTTCAGTAAGATCTTCACTATTTCTTGTCAAAACATCATAGAGTGGATTTTCATATGGACAAGCAATCACAATTTCAGCATCTAGGGATTGTCCAATTTCTTTTGTGGTCCGTAACGATTCTAAGACTTCATTTATTTTAGAGTCCTTCAAATCAAGTAACATCTGACAGTCTTTGGCTTGACTGGAGTTTATCCATTCTTCCATTACTTCAGGCCAATGTTCTAGAACAAGGAATTCTGAGCTTAATTTTTGATTTGTCCTATGAAATGACCATGCTTCATCTGCTGTAAAAGGAATAATTGGGCCTATGAGCTTAATAAAAGTCTCAAAAATTTCATGTAAGGCAGTTTGCGTTGACCTCCTCCTGAAATCATCTGGATGTAAGGTATAAAGTCTATCCTTGATGACGTCATGATATGTAGAAGAAAGTACTCCTGTGCAAAACCGATTAATAAGCTGTACGGCACGGTGTAATTCATAAGATTCCATCGCTTCAGTTAATTCATGCACAAGTTCTGCAGTTTTTGAAATTGCCCAGCGATCGATAAGGTCCAATTTTTCGGTAGGGAGGGAATGTTCTTCCCAAATGAAGTCGCTTAAATTTCCAAGTTGAAACCGAATCGTATTTCGTAGCGTTCGATAGGAACGTACAACTTGATCCAAAATTTCTTCCGAAAGCGGAATATCTCTTCTAAAATCTTCTGAACATACCCACAATCGGATAACATCTGCACCATATTTCCCTACATAAGAATCTGCAGTTTGTGGCTTGCCATCACTTTTGGAGATCTTTCTGCCTTCTCCATCAACAACAAATCCATGAGTCAAAATTCGCTTGTATGGAGCCTTACCATAAGAAGTCATACTTGTCCAAAGGGAGCTTTGAAACCATCCACGATGCTGATCGCTGCCTTCCAAATAAAGATCCGCAGGCCAAGCGAGGCTGTCATCATTTCGAAGAACTGATCGATGGCTACATCCCGAGTCAATCCATACATCCAAGGTATCCTTGCCTTTGAACAACTCTTTGCCTTTCCACGGATCATCCAATTCATACCCATCAATCAGTGAATCTTCTTCAGAAGAAAACCATAAGTCTGAACCATGCTTTTCAACTTTGGAAGCAAGATGACGAATTAAATTCGCATCAAGCAAAGGGTTTCCTTCCTTATCGAAGAATACTGGTATTGGAACGCCCCACGCCCTTTGTCTTGAAATGCACCAATCAGGCCTAGATTCCAAAAAGCCCTTAATTCGGTTAGACCCCCATTCTGGAGTAAAATTTACTTCTTGAAGCTTCTCGATGCAATTACTCCTCAGATCATTTTTATCCAACGAAACAAACCACTGATCCATTGCACGGAAAACCACTGGTGTCTTACTTCTCCAACAATGGGGGTATTGATGATGATGATTCTCCTTAGCCAAGAGTCGGTTGTCTCTCTCCAAAATTTCCAAAACTTTTTGATTTGCCATACATCCGTTAGCCTTTTCCAAAACAGACAAACCGACCAATTCATCAGGTATCAATCCATCTTTCACATAGCATCCGTTATCATCCAGTGGGCAGTAAACTTCGATGCCATGTTCCAGACCAGTAAGATAATCGTCCAAACCATGCCCAGGAGCAATGTGAACACATCCAGTACCAGAATCCATTGTAACATATTCAGCCTCCAAGACCGGACTTTCGCGCTCTATAAATGGATGTTGACAAATTTTTCCGGCCAAATCCTTACCTTCAATTGTTGTGACAACTTCGGCTTCTTCCAAATTGCATGTCTTAATAAAATGTTCAACTAAAGACTCTCCAACCCAATAGTAAGAATTTTTGGAATGTATCTTAGCATACTTCTCGCGTGGATGGACAGCTACAGCCATATTTGCAGGTAATGTCCAAGGAGTAGTTGTCCAGATTACTATCGAGACATTGACCTGATCATCAATTAGTTTGAAAGGAACGTAAATGGAGGGACTAATATGATCTTTATATTCAATTTCAGCCTCCGCTAATGCAGTTGAACAAGGGATTGACCAATAGATTGGTTTTTTGCTCCTGTAAATCAAACCTTTGTCAACAAAATCTGCAAAAGTCCTCAGAATTTCGGCTTCATAGGCTGGATTCATTGTACGATATTCTTTTTGCCAATCAGCCAAAACACCCAAACGCTTGAACTGGCGACGTTGAGTCTCAATATAACTTTTGGAAAAATCAGCACAAGACTTGCGAAGACTGAGGTTGTCATACTCATGCTTTTTCTCACGAAGCTTTTTGGTGACTTTGAATTCAATCGGAAGACCATGACAGTCCCAACCAGGAACATAAGGAGTGGAAAATCCCTGAGCATTCTTGAAACGAATAATTGTATCTTTAAGAATTTTGTTCAGGGCAGTTCCCACATGAACATCCCCATTGGTAAAAGGCGGACCATCATGCAGGACAAAAGCTTTGGAATCCTTATTTTTTTGAAGAGTTTTTTCATAAACTCTTGAATCTTCCCAATGCGTTATTCGTTGTGGTTCATTTTCCACAGCATTTGCCCGCATAGGAAACTCTGTTTGCGGTAAATTAAGGGTATCTTTAAGCTTATTAGCTTGGTTCATGGGAAACTTCTACAAATAATCTTCGAAGTTGGGTAAGATGGAGTAATAAATGACTAAGTCAAGAATGGATTCAACGCACTCGTTTGTCCTTGCAATTGATAAACACGAAGAATAGCAACCATCACTTCATTTGTGTACGAATTATTTGATATTTTAGGTTCTTATTTGGAGGAATTTTTATTTCCCTGTTTTATTGCTTTTCTCCTCGGGTCAACGGTGCTTGGCTTCTTCTTGCTGACAAAAGGGGGTGATTTGCTTTCTGATTACTGTTCAATCTTTGCAGAAAGACTCGGAGTTCCTCCAGTTATTATTGGACTTACTATCGTTTCAGTTGCTACATCGGCTCCAGAGCTTTTCACTTCGATAGCTGCCATCAACTCAAGTGCAGGAGGATTGGTGCTCGGGAATATAACTGGTTCAAATGTGGCTAACATCGGCTTAATTTTGGGCATCTCATTACTAATTAAACCCATTAGCACTCACAATGCAGTTGCACCACAACAGTTAATTATATTGGCGGTTGCAACCTTTGGGTTCAGTTGTGCCATAGGATTTAACCAAAATTCAGAACTTGGTATGCTTACTGGGCTTTTATTGATATTATTCATCATTTCTTATCTTTTAGGTCTATGCATCACATCACTTAAAAAAAGAAGTCAATTGCCTGCCTCAATTGGAGATTCGGAAAAAGAGCGGCCATCGCTATTTATTGTAATAATAATGATTTTTGTAGGTGGAATCCTTTTGTGGATGGGTTCAGAATCTTTGGTTTATGGCTCTAAAAATCTCGCGGAGCTGGCCAATGTCCCAAGTGAACTCATTGGATTTACATTGATTGCCATTGGTACAAGTCTTCCAGAGCTTGCAGCTTCCATTTCCTTACTAAAAAAAGATGAGACTCAAATGCTTTTGGGAAATATAATAGGATCTAATATTTTTAATATCGGACTTGTTGGAGGAGTGGCAGGCATTCTAGGTCCCATAGAAAGTGAATCACCATACCCATGGATAGATCATTCTTCGATGATCATCTTCACCTTGATTCTAATATTATGGATGCGAGGTAAAAATCTAAGTTTTAAAAATGGCTTAATTCTTTTGGTACTTTACTTCTTCGCCTCTTTGACAACTTGGGTGGCCAACTCCTAATAATCAACTATTTTCTCCTACTTGAAACCTAAAAAAGGTACCAACTGACAATTCACAACCTAATTCTGAAGAAGTTTTGTCAAGTAGATCTTTGACCGATGAATCAGGGTCTTTGACAAACGGTTGTTCTAACAAGCAGGAGGCAGAAAAGTACTTCTCAAGTTTCCCAGCGACAATTTTTTCAATAGCTTGTGGTGGTTTTCCTTCTGCTTGGGCCATGGCGATTTCTTTTTCCTTAGAAACGAGTTCTTCAGGAACTTCTTCTCTAGAAACACAGACTGGAGAGGTAGCTGCAATATGCATGCATAAATCTTTAGCAAGAGAAACAGCGCTTTCATTGCTGCTTAAGTCTTCTGTATTGGATGAAACAATGGAAATCATAACAGCTACCTTGGCACCAGTATGAACGTAGCTTTCAACAATACCATTCGTTACTACTTCGACGATTTGAGATCTTGAAATCTTGATATTTTCACCAATCTTACCAACTTGTTCAGTTCTCTTATTTTCTAGATCGGCTTCAGGTTCACTCAATAATGTCTGAGCAACTTCCTTCGAAAAGCTTATGAAATCCTCATTTTTTGCAACGAAGTCGGTTTCACAATTCACTTCAACAAGAATCCCCTTCTTTCTATCCTCAGTAACAGCATTCGAAATTATGCCCTCCCCTGCTTCACGACCTGCTTTTTTTGCAGCAGAGGCAACACCCTTCTTTCGAAGAATAGAAATTGCTTCTTCTAAATCTCCGTTTGTTTCTGCTAATGCACGCTTACAATCGATAAGACCTGCACCAGTTTTTTCGCGCAAGTCCATGACAGCTTCTTTGGTTATGTTTGACATATTTTTTGTACGCTGAACGAGGTTATTCGTTTTTTGTGGAATCAGTTTCGGGTTCTTCAATTTCAGTAATTTTCTCTTCCTCATTGGAGGAAGATTCTTGTGAAACATCTTTTGCAGCAGGTTCAGTTATTTCGGTGGATTCTTCTTTTCGATCATCAAAATCACTCTCACTATAACCCTCAGGTAATGTCACTTCCGGTTCGTCTTCCTGATCGACGAAATCGGGTTCCTGTGTAATTGGAGTAATGTCTTTTCTCTTCGTTGGAGTTGAAACCCTGTTTGATGCACCTGTCTGGATTGCATCAAGAACAACATCAACTATAATCCGAATAGACTTGGCTGAATCGTCATTACCAGGGATGGGATGAGATAAAACACTAGGATCCGAATTACTATCCACTAATGCAATGACGGGTATTTTGACTCTATTGGCTTCAGCCACTGCGATCGCTTCGTTATGTGAATCAATTACGAACAACGCACCAGGAATACCCTGTAGATTGAGCATCCCTTCAAAATTTCTGTGCATTCTGGACATTTGACGTTTTATCGCAGCGACCTCTTTACCATGCATCTTATCGAGACTGCCATCTTCTTCCATCCGTAAAAAACTTTTATATTTTGCCAAACTGGAGGATACGGTTTCAAAATTGGTTAGAGTTCCTCCCATCCAACGATTAACGCAAAAGGGCATGTTAGTTGCGGCAGCTAACTCTCTTATGGGCGTTTCAGCTTGTCGTTTCGTTCCGACCAGAAGAATTTGTTTACCTTGAGACACAATTTCTTCTATGGCTTTCGATGCATTCTCTAATAAATCGTATGTTTTCTCAAGATCGATAATAGATATTCCATGGCGATTATCGAAAACATATGGTTTGGATTTTGGATTCCATCTACGCAATTGATGTCCAAAATGGACACCTGCGTCCAGAAGATCTTTAACTGTAATGTTCATAATGATTTTTAAAGCCCGAGCCGAACAAGCTTGGGAGAAATAATTTTCTTTTTTGTAGGGTTATAATTTTTGGGAGCAGGGGCAGGATTTGAACCTGCGACCTTCAGGTTATGAGCCTGACGAGCTACCAGACTGCTCCACCCTGCTGCAGAGGCGTATATCATGATTCCTAAATGTAAAAAAGCAATAAAAAACACTTCATTCTCTTCGATTATTTCATTCGTTGCCATAAACAGAATTTTCTGAAAAGTAATGTTATGGCGTGTTTACGTGAAATTGTGAAATTCTGTAATAAGCGGATCTTAGTGGATACAATAAAAGACTTCCCTGGTGCTTTCAACGGGCTACAAGTCGAAAACAACGGTAGCGTAAGTAAAATTGGAGCAAGTGTAGATGCGGGCTTAATTCCATTTAAGAATTCTATTAATGAAAGTATTGACTTTCTTATCGTGCATCACGGTCTTTTTTGGACTCCTCCCACTCCTCTTATTGGCTCCAACTATGCAAAGGTGCAACAATGCTTAAGCAATAATCTCGCTGTGTACGGTGCTCATTTGCCTTTGGATTGCCATCCTGAAATTGGAAACAATGCAATCCTTGCTTCTAAGTTAGACCTTCCCCAAGCAGGAACATTTTTAAGCTATGAAGGGAATGACATTGGATTAACAACAGACTGCCAGATATCCAGAATAGAATTGTCCAAAAGATTGCATGAGCTATTTCCTAGGGGAATCCATAAGATGGAATACGGTCCCTCTAATCCTTCAAAAATCGCCATTCTTACTGGTTCAGGTCAAAGTGCATTTGAAGAATTAGAAGCAATCGGGGCGGATAGCTTCATAACCGGTGAATTAAAACAGCATCACTTTAATTTAGCACAAGAACTAAATCTAAATGTCTACAGTTGTGGACATTATGCAACTGAAACTTTCGGAGTTAAAGCACTTGGAGAAGAAGTAGCTAGCAATTTCGATCTTCCTTTTGAGTTTATCGATACCGAATGTCCGCTATGAATCTGTCATTGCGAAACAACACCTTTTAATATTTAATGAAACCATGGTTAAAATTGGTTTATTAAATGGTCCAAACCTTGATCGTCTAGGGAAAAGAGAACCAGAAATCTACGGTTCGATAACCCTAGATGAAATTGTGAAAAAACTTAATCTCGTTGCGAGTGAATTAGGTTGTGAATTAGTTTCTAGTCAATCAAACCATGAAGGTATTTTGATCGACAAGATTCACGAATGGGGAGATACCGGGTTCTCCGGTCTAATACTCAATCCCGGCGGTCTCACCCACACCAGCGTTGCCCTGCGAGACGCCGTTGTCACCTCAGGTCTAAAAACCGTAGAAGTTCACCTTTCCAACATCCACGCTCGCGAAGATTTCCGACACAAATCCCTCATCTCGGGCATCGCGGCTGCCGTCGTAGCCGGCATGAACCACCATGGTTACGTGTCTGCCCTTCGCTACCTATCTGAGGAAGCCTAGATCTCCTAGAGTCCACCATTTGAGACATATAATTCCTATTGCAGACAATAGTAGGAAATTAGTTTAACGATGATGGCAGAAGAAATAGTTAACTCTGTCATCACTTTACCAAATCGTGAGCAGAGACTATCAACAAACCAGCGTTCTTTCCTAAACCGACCTCGTCGCAATATTCTAAAGCGATTTAAGATCGTTCATCCGAAGAGTCTCATACAATCGTATCACCCATGAAAAAATCGTTACCTTTATCATCGGTGATGATGAAAGCGGGGAAATCCTCAACTTCTATTTTACGCACGGCTTCCATACCCAATTCTTCGAATTCAAGTGTCTCCACTTTCCTAATGCAGTTCTGGGCAAGACGTGCAGCTGAACCCCCAATGCTACCCAGATAAAATCCTCCGTGCTTCTTGCACGCCTGAACGACCATCTTAGAACGGTTCCCCTTCGCCAACATGACAAGGGACCCTCCAGCCTCCTGGAACTTGTTCACAAAAGCATCCATCCTACCTGCAGTAGTTGGACCAAAGGAGCCTGATGCGTAGCCTTTCGGAGTCTTGGCAGGTCCTGCATAATAGATGGGATACTGCTTGAAATAATCTGGCAAACCATGTCCTTCGTTTAATCTTTCGCGAAGTTTTGAATGTGCCAAATCACGAGCAACAATAAGAGGACCGGACAAGGAAAGCCTTGTTCGAACAGGATATTTTGAAAGTTCTTCGAGAATGTTTTTCATTCCTGAATTAAGATCAATTCGAATGGCCTCAGAATCGTCTTCGGGTAAATCTGGTAGAAAACGTGACGGATTGGTTTCGAGCTTTTCCAGAAAAACACCTTCTTTCGTTATTTTCGCCAAGGCTTGACGGTCTGCTGAACAACTCACGCCAATGCCTATCGGCAAACTCGCCCCGTGACGTGGCAGGCGAATCACCCGAACATCAAGACAGAAATATTTCCCACCGAACTGTGCTCCAATCCCGCGCTTCTGAGTAAGCTCAAGAATTTTTGCTTCTATTTCAGGACAACGAATCCCATCTCCTCTGGAATCACCATGAGTTGGCAAATGATCGAGATACCTTGCTGAAGCCAATTTAACCGCCTTTAAGTTAGCCTCTGCAGAGGTTCCTCCAATAACAATCGCTAGATGATAGGGAGGACAGGCTGCTGTACCAAGAGCTGCAATTCTTTCATCCAAATATTCGAGCAAAAGATCCTCTTTAAGCAACGAAGGTGTACCTTGATGTAAAAAAGTCTTATTTGCAGAGCCACCACCCTTCGCCATGAAAAGAAAATTATATTCATTTCCTTCGGTGTGAAGAAGATCAATTTGCGCTGGTAAATTTGATTTTGTATTTTTTTCCTCGAACATGCTCAAAGGAGCAAGTTGAGAAAAACGCAAGTTGTCTGAGGCATACGTTTCCGCAATTCCTTTGGATATTGCATCTTCATCCCCACCGACTGTCCAAACTAGCCTGCCTTTTTTCCCTAGCACTATGGCTGTTCCGGTATCTTGGCACATGGGAAGGATCCCTTCTGCTGCTATCTGTGAATTTTTTAGAAGATCCAAGGCAACGTAACGATCGTTAGGTGAAGCTTCTGGATCTTCCAAGATTGATCTTAATTGCAAAAGGTGTTCACTGCGCAAAAAATGAGAAATATCATGAAAAGCTTCTTTGGCCAGAGCGGTTAATGAACTGGGCTCCAAATGCAGCAGAGTTTCTCCTGCATACTCAGAAGTGCTTATTTTGGAGTTGAGATATTCCAATTTCCTCCAACTTATTTCTTTTTTTTCCATTTGCTGAGACTAGACTAGAAATCCGAGGAGGAGTTATTATCTTGGATATTCGATTTTGGATCAAAATTTGAGATGCTTTTATTATTGTCTATCTTAATGGAATTGACTTGTGCTAATGTTTTCTCGCTTTGTGGACGAGTCGATACACTGATGGGAACTACTAATTCTTTTCCATCTCTTTTGATCGTAAACTCTAAGATGGTTTTCGGCTCTGAAAAAAAACTAACATTAGCCAAGTCTCCTTGGTTTTGTATAAGTTGATTTCCAACT
>MDSZ01271330.1_pt1 | contig 11718 bp, 10 predicted proteins | sample 811201 | NCBI WGS metagenome assembly MDSZ01 (sample SAMN05326647, study PRJNA326480) | marine metagenome | isolation source: seawater | place: Indian Ocean: North | collected 2010 | reverse complement strand
TGCTGTACCATGATCAGGGGAAACCCTAATATATTTAAGTCCAAGAGTAATGTTTATAGCTTCATAATTAAATAAGCTTTTAAAAGGGGCTAGCACTTGATCGTGATACATTCCTGCTACTACATCAAAATTTCTATAATTTTTTATAAAAATCGTATCTGCAGCAAATGGTCCGGAAATTTTTATTCCTTTATTTTTTAATTTTTTTATTGCCGGTATAATTTTATTTACTTCTTCTGAGTTTCGCCTTAGTTCTGCATTGTGTGGATTTAGTCCTAGAATTGATATTTTTGGTTTTTTTTTAAAGTATTTTTTAAAAAATTTATTAATTGTAACAATTTTATTAATTATATAATTTACTTTTAACTTTTTTGAAACTTCTTTTAAATCATAGTGTGTTGTTAAAGGTACTACAGAATATTTTAAATTACTTATTAACATTGCCTCTGAATTCTTAATATTACATTTTTTTGCTAAGTATTCCGTTACTCCATTTTTTCCAGCTAAACTTAGTAATCTTTTATCTATAGGACAATTTATTATAGCCTTAACCTCTTTTTTCAATCCAAGTTTGTGGGCGATATTTAAAGAGGTCTTTACATAAGTAGATGAATTTTTAAAAGGTATTTTAAAACAATTCTTAAATTTAAGATTAACATCAATAATTTTTAATTTATCACTATCATTGTCTAATAATGAATTTACCTTTTTTAACTTAATTTTATACCCAAGTGCTTTGAATTGTTTATTTAATAAATCAAAATTACAAACTAAAAAAATATTTTTTCTGTTTTGTAGACTTATTTTTTTCCAAGTTTTAAATATTATCTCTGAGTTTATACTTTGAGGATCTCCACCAACTATTATAATTTTTTTTTTTCATTTATATTCAATAAAAGAATTATTTTTTATTTTAGATAAATAACTTTTAGAGTATAAACTAAACAATTCATTTTTTTTTTGTTCAATTAATCTTTTTTTAATTACTTCGTAATTTTCTTTTTGAATTTCACCTTTCCTTTTATTATTCAATTTAAGAAATAGGATAAAATTTGACGACACTATCGGTTTTGAGATCTCGCCAGTATCCATCTCACTCACAACACTTAGAATTTGATTGGAAAGTCCTTTTGAATTCAACCACCCTAAGTCTCCTTTTTCTATTGAAGTTGATGACTCACTAAACTTTAAAGCAGTGTTTTCAAATCCAATTTCCTCAAATTGATTTTTTATAAAATTTATTTTATCATTTTTATCTTTTTGACTTTCAAAATTTATCAATACCTCTGAAAGTCTAAATTCAATAACTTGCTTTTCACTCTTTCTCATAATAGAAATTTGTTTATTTATTTCAGTTTCGTCAAGTTTAATTTTTTCACTATATAGATTGAAAATGAGCTGACGCCAACCAATCTCAATTTTTAAATCTTCAACAAACTTTTCATAGTTAAGATTATTTTGATTAAATTTATTTTTTAATTCTTTAATATTATTTGAGGATATTGATTTAAGCTGATTACTTACGTCAAGTTTATTGTAGTCGATACCGTATCTATTGAGTTCATTTTTTTTTAACTTAAGATTTGTCAAAGTATTCATCACTAATGCTTTTGATTTGTTGACGTTAGATTGAGTTACGATCTCATTAGATAGAAATAAAGTTGTTAAAATTTTATTTTTAAGTTCAAAAGAGGTTATCACCTCATTATCTATTTTTGCAATAATTTTATTATTAATCGCAAATAAACTAGAAAAGAAATTTAGAAAAAATAATATAAATAAAAAATATTTCAATTGAGAATACTTCATCGATTTATAGACGGTGTTTCAATATTTCCAAATGGGACTAAAGTTATCTTAAACATAAATGAATTTTCGGACTCTATCTCCGAGTCATTATAAAACTCTCTTCTGTAAACCAGTCCTGCTCTTAGACAATCATTAATATATTCATAACTTAAATCATAATATTCCGACGAATTTGTAATTAAATTCCTTTTTGCCTCTAAAGAAAATTCTTTATTATTTTGCAAAAATGCGATTTTAGTTTTGAAATATTCGTCATTTCCAATATGTTTCATTTCTTTTAAATAATTAAAGTCAATTTTAAGTAAGTCTAGATTAAGAGTAGAAGCTATCTCACTATAATTTAAATCAGAATAATTTTGGTCAATTGAAAAATTATAATCAAAATTTAATTTTTCATTCAGTTTCAGACTCGAAGTACCAACCAAGTCTGAAAGTTTGTCATCTAGACTTGTAACAGACGGCATATTTTTATTCTCTTTTTCATTAATTATTTGACCAATTGATAAATTAAATTCTTTTTCTTTTCCAAGAATTTTATAATCAAAACCTAAAGTAGCACTTAATCCACTTTCAAAATTATTTGTATTATTAAGTCTGTCTAAACTATAAATATCTAGAGGGTTAATTCTAGATCCTGATAACTCTTTTCTCATACTTCCCGGCGCATACCTAAGAAGGAATTTCGGAGTTAAAAAACTTTTAAAAAATTCACTATCTACTTTTTCAAGTTCTACACGCGCAGAATAACCAAATGCACCAAATAGCTCGTTAGTATGGTCCTCTTTTAATTTATCTACGTTTGTTGCCTCGTAATTAACATTTTTAATTTTAGCATTAAGCTTACTTTTTATGCCATTGTTATGATTTATAGTTTTAAAGTTCCAGTCAAAATCATTCACTAAAAATTTTTCAGTCTTATTAGTATCAAAGTTATGGATTTTAAAATTAGACTGTAAATCTAAATTACCTAAAGTATCATTACTGAATAAATTTGTATCAAAATTTATTTCAGGAAGGACATATTCATATTTATCATTGTATTCCTCTTTTAAAGTTTCATATATACTTGAATTTAAACCTAAAAAAAATTTGTCACTCTCCAGAGTATAATCAATAGAATTTTCTAAAGTATCTTGATTGAAATCTACTAAGTTTGACTTAATTCTATAAAGTTTTAAATATTTATCATTAGATACATCCTGTACAGAAACACTTAAACTACCTTCAAGATTGTTTCTCAAAGAAAAATTTTTAACAAATTTTGAGAATAAATGTGATTTCTCTCCAGGTTTTTTTGTAGAAGATGTTTTTTTATAACCAGCTGTATACCCGAAATCTGCTAGTAAATTAGAATTTGAAAATGCTTGATGATACTCACCCAAAAATAAAGGATTTTCTGAAGCATACATCTTACTTGTAAAAGTAAAGTTCTTATCAACATTTACAGCCCAAAAATAAGGTATTGCAATACCAGAACCTAAGTTTTTTGTGTCAGAAAATGATGCTGGTAAAAAACCAGACCTTCTTTCTACTGTTGGGTCTGGGTGAGAAAGTTTTGGAAAGTAAAAAATTGGTATATTGTAAACTTTAATAATAGCATTATCATAATAAATTGTTTTCTTTTTTTCGTCATGTAGCATTTTAGAGGCTTGAACAGTCCAAGGAGGACATTTGTCATTTTCTCTGTAATCACATAATGTAAATATACTTTTATTGAAAGATCTTTTTTCCTTATTCAAACTAATTGTGTTTGCAAAAACTCGAGGCTTATTATCTTTATTAATTTTTAAATTTTTTTGATTTAAAAAAGCCTTAATATCTGTTCCTAGAATTTCTTTTTTCTTTGTATCTATATAAATCTGGGAAAATTCATAATTGTTATTTAATTTATCTTCTACTTTAATATAACCAATTGATTTAAAAATATTTTCTTTTGTAAGATATTTAAAATTTTCTAAAGTGATTATATTTCTATCTTGATCTGAAATTATTGAATTCTTATTTGATATAATTAGAAATTTCTTATTATCTAGTGTGATATCCTCACTTTCAATAGTATAATTTTCAGAAGTAAACACTTTTGTGGTACCCTTAGTTTTCAAAATTTTATTTACTTCATCATATTCTGCATATTCAGCTTGTATTTGATTATTTTTACCATCCGAGGCAAAAACTTTATTTTTAAAAATTAAATAACCTTTTTTTTTATTATATTCGGCATAATCACTTTTAATAACTTTATTGTCCTCAGTAATAACTTTTACGTCATTCTCAAAAATTGAAACCTCTTTGTCTTTATCAACAGTAATATTTTTTGACTCAATGAATAAGTTTTCAGTCATTCCATTCACAAAAAAGAAAAAAGAGAAAATAATAATTAAAAAACTATTTTTCATTAATTTGTAATACTCCTACAAAGGTGAATAAGCTTAGTGCAATAATTGGCGCCCAAATAGCTAAAATTAAAGGGATTCTTTCAGTTTGACCAAGTGCTAGTGATAAATCTTTGAAGTAAAAAATGAGTACACTTGCTATTAGACCTATAATGATAAATTTAATATTTTCTGATCTTTTTAAAGTGTTCATCGTTAAAATGGAAGCTAATGCCGTCATCAAAAGTAAAAAAAATGGCAATGAAAGTAGTGTATGTAAGCTTTCGTTTAAAAAAATGGTATTGTAACCGCTATTAATAAGATCTTTATAATTAAATATAAGATCTAGAAAAGACATTGTGTCAAAATTTTTGAATAAACTCGTGATTTTTTCGTAATTATAAATAGAATTTAATTTGTATTCTTTAAAAAGTTGTTTTTCAAAAATACCATTAACAGGTTTTAGAATTGTTACCTGACTTAAGGCCCATTTATTATTTTTGATATTTGCTTTTTCAGCTATAATTTTTTCAATTAGGTTTGAATTTTCATTTAAATGAAAAATGACAACATCTAAAAGTTCAAAACCATCAGGTTTTTTTGCAGTTATTATTCGTTGTTTTTGCTCGATATTTTCTTTAATCCAAAGACCATTTCGATTAAAAGTGACTAAGTGATCAATATCCTTTGAATAGTTAGATTTAGTTTGTTCGTAATATTTTGACATGGAAGAAGTTAAAGGGTTAGCAAAAAATAAAATTATCCAGCCAAGAAAGAAAGATGTGAATGCAAGAATAAAAAATATTTTTAGGTTCGAATAACCAAATACTTTTAATGTTAATAAATCTTTATTGTTTCTTATCTTTAACATAAACCACATGCTAGAAATAAAAGTTATAAATGGCAAAATTTTAATTAACATACTTGGAATAAATATACTTGTAAGCAATAGAGGTATAAAAATGCTGACATCCATATTTTTAAAAAATTCAATTTCCTCAAAGAGATTTAACATTACACCAAAACAGTAAAAAATAAGAAGAACAATGAAAAAAGTTTTTAAAAAATTTTTTAGAAGGTAATTAAATAAAATTTTATTCATAATTAATTAAATTCCTTATTAAATTTATTGGATAAAATCACGTAAATACTTAGTAACATTATTAATGGTAAAAAAATAAATGTGATTTTCATCAAATTGTTTATTCCAGTGTACCTCACAGTCAATTCAATAAATAACAATAATAAAAAACCATAAATAAAAATGCTAGTTTTATTCAAAAAGATTCTTTTATTTTTTATTAGCATCAATGAACAAATTAAAGTTATAACCGGTATATAAAATGGAAGCACTAATCTTCTGTTTAAAACTGGTATTATCTCTTTTTTTAAATCCTCATCACATACTCGGTTTATGAAGGTTTCATTTAAAAAACAGTTTAAAAGAATTAAAGTAGAAGTTTCTTGTAATTTAGGTTTTTTAATAGTTGTTGTAGTTAAATCACTTAAATCGATATTTAATTGTTCAAATTTAATTATTTCACTTTCTTTATTATCTGCTTTTGATGAAACTATTTGGCCATTGAATAAAAACATTTTTCTTTGTTCTACAATACCACTTTTCGCAACTATTGTAGTACTTGTAGTTTTTGCGATATTGGATGACAAACCTTTAAGATTGTCACCTGTATCATGTAAAAAGATATTTTGAATTTCGTTATTTATTTTCTTCTCTACAATAAAAGTGAATCCAGAAAATGAATCACTGAATTGCTGGGTCTTGATAGTTGGTAAAAAAGTATTCAATGACTCCTGACTTAAAAGTTGACGTGATTTATTTAATGCTAAAGGAGTTAAAATTGTAGAAAAAATTATGTAAAATATTAAAATCATTATTGAAGTTCCTAATAATAAATTTACTACATGAATTTTTTTTACACCTGAAGTCCATAAAATAATAAACTCGCTATCCTGTATATGTTTCAAAATAAAAATTGTAAGAGCAAGCAAAAATGAAAATGGTATAAATTTTGGTGCTAAACCAAACAAATTTAATAATGAGTACTTAAAATATGTTGATACAGGATATCCGCTTTCTACTATTAAATCTAAAAAATTAACAGCTCTTACTGTAAGTGCAATTATTGATAAGCCAAATAAGATGATAAAAAACGTTTTTAATATCTCTATAATAAAGTTTAAATAAATTTTGTTTTGAAGCATTTCGAATATTGTATATAATTAATGCATCCATTTAATAAATTCAACTAATGGTTTAACTATGCGTAATTACCCATTGAAATAAGATATATTTGGACTTATATACCTTTCAGTTTAACCAAAATTTATTAAAATATTTATGTCAGTAAAAATAAGCTACAAAAAAACAAATTTTAAGAAACAACAAGCAAATTTAGTTTTATTTACAAACGAAAAATTCAGTACAACCAATTTAAAAAAATATTTATCAAAGTCTGAATTCTCTTATATAAATGATTTATTAAAAACTTCTGATTTAAAAAAAAATTTGTTTGTTTTTGAGGTCGGATCAAAAAAAAAAATAATATTAATTTCAATTAAGAATAACTTAAAAACTTCAGACATAGAAAACCTAGGAGCTGAATTTTATGGACGGATAAATTATGGAAAAAATAGTAATTATAATTTGATTGCCGATAGCGTGAATGTAAAAAATAATTACTTTTTAGAACATTTTCTTCACGGTCTTAAACTAAAATCTTACGAATTTAAAAAATATAAAACAAAAAATGACTCAAGAGTTCTAACTATTTTTGTGTCAGGAAAAAATATACCTTCCATTCGTGCTCAGTTAAAATTTAAAGCATTAGAAGAAGGGACTTTCTACGCAAGAGACTTAGTATCTGAACCTGGAAACATTTTACATCCAGATGAATATGCAAAAAGATTAAATTCCCTAAAAAGAGATGGATTAAAGGTAAATATATATGATCAAAAAAAATTAAAAAAAATGGGTATGCACGCTTTGCTCGGCGTTGGTCAAGGTAGTGTAAGAGGCTCCTATCTTGTAACAATGGAATGGAACGGAGCAAAGAACAGCTCAAAGCCTTTAGCTTTTGTGGGAAAAGGTGTTTGCTTTGATACTGGAGGGTATTCTTTAAAACCAGCAAAATTTATGGAAGATATGACTTATGATATGGCAGGATCTGCTACTGTTGTTGGATTGATGAAGAGTCTTGCACTGAGAAAAGCAAAAATAAATGCAGTAGGTGTAGTTGGTCTTGTTGAAAACATGGTTAGTGGAAATGCTCAAAGACCAGGAGATATTGTTAAATCTTTTAGTGGCAAAACAATTGAAATATTAAATACTGATGCAGAGGGGCGATTAGTTTTAGCTGACGCTCTTACTTTCACTGAAAAAAAATTTAAACCTAAATTTATTATTGATTTAGCAACTCTTACAGGGGCCATAATAGTTTGTTTAGGATCGGAATATGCCGGGCTCTTTTCTAATGATGATAAACTATCTAAACAATTATTTGAAGCTGGTGAAAAAGTTGAGGAAAAAGTTTGGAGAATGCCGCTTCATAAAAACTACGATAAACTTATGAACTCTAAAAACGCTGATGTGCAAAATATTAATTATGTAGGCGGCGCAGGATCAACAACAGCGGCACAATTTTTGCAACGATTTATTTTAAATAAAACACCGTGGGCTCACTTAGATATTGCTGGTATGGCATTTTCAAAATATGGAGGAGCTTTAAATTCGGGCGGAGCAACAGGTTTTGGTGTTAGATTATTAAATCAACTTGTGGAAGAAAATTATGAGTAACCATGAGCAAACTCTCTCAATAATTAAACCAGATGCGGTAGAAAGAAACCTATCAGATAAAATTAAAGATTTTTTTATTCAAAATAATTTAAATATTAAGGATAGTAAAAAATTACAAATAACCAAGGATGAAGCAGCTGAATTTTACAAAGTTCATCAATCAAAGCCATTTTATAACGACTTATGTTCTTATTTATCTTCTGGACCAATTGAAGTAATGATCTTAGAGGGGGAAAATGCAGTTTTAAAAAATAGGAAACTAATGGGCGCGACTGATCCTAAAAATGCTGATGAAAATACAATCAGAAAATTATATGGCATTTCCATAGATAAAAATTCAGTGCATGGGTCAGACTCGTTAGCCAATGCAAAAACTGAGATAAATTTTTTTTTCAAAGATTAAGCATTACTAAAAACTTTTATAATAGCCTCAGGAAATGCAATATATTCCATTTTCTGTGTTTTTCTTTTTAGAGAAATCTCATTTTCATTATTTTCAATAAAAAAACTTTTCTTTAGAATAATTTTTCCACCATCTAACTTTGAATTAACATAATGAACTGTACAGCCAGTTTTTTTTTCTTTTTTTTCTAAAACTCTTTTAAAAGTATTCAGACCCTTAAATTTAGGTAATAAAGAAGGATGAATATTTACAATTTTTTTTCTGAATGTAATTAAAAATTTTTTTGACAAAATTTTCATATAGCCAGCCAAACATATAAAAGATATCTGATTTTTAAAAATTGAATTAATTATTAATTGTTCAAAATTTCTTTTTTCAGTATTAATAATCAAAAATGGAATTGAGTATTTTTTTGCATACTTTAAGCCATAAGCATTTTTATTATTACAAACCACTAATTTAATTTTTATAGGAAAGTTATAATCTCGTGACCTTCTTATTAGATTTTCTAAATTTGAACCTTTTCCAGAAATAAAGACACAAGTATTCTTTTTTACCATTTTAAAGAATTTTTAAAATTAACTTTTTTTATGTTCTTAGATATAAAACCTATTTCGTATGGCTCATATTTTTTAGAAAAATATTTCTTTATCTTTGAAACGTTTTCTTTTTTCGCTATTAAACAAAATCCAACTCCACAATTAAAAGTTTTTAACATTTCCTTGTCAGATAAATTTTTACTTTTTAGCCATCTAAAAATGTTTATTATTCTTATTTTAGAAAGATCAATGTCGACTGAAAGGTTTTCAGGAACTGATCTTAATAAATTTTCTATAAGACCTCCACCAGTTATATGTGCAGCAGAGTTTATTAAATCTTTGTTAGCAATATTTAAAATTTCTTTTACATAAATTTTTGTTGGTTTTAACAATTCATATTTTATTTTTTTGCTTGTTATATTTTTTTTTAAAATAGATCTTACTAATGAATAGCCGTTAGAATGAATACCACTTGAGGGAATAGCTAGGATAACATTATTTTTTTTTACTTTCGTTTTACTTAATATTTTTTTCTTTGATACTATGCCTACACAAAAACCAGCTAAATCGAATTTATCTTTTGCATATGTTCCGGGCATTTCTGCAGTTTCACCACCAACTAGACTACAGTTTGATAAAGAACAGCCTTTAAATATTCCATCAAGAATTTTTTTAGTTTTTGTTAGTTTCAATTTACCTAATGCAATATAGTCTAAAAAAAATAAAGGTTTAGCCCCTTGAACTATTAAATCATTTACACACATTGCCACTAAATCTATTCCTATTGTGTTAAATTTATTTAATTGGTTAGCTAATTCAATTTTGGTTCCAACTCCATCAGTGCAAGAAACTAATACGGGGTCTTTAATATTTAAATTTCTTAAATCAAATAGTGAACCAAATCCACCAATACGGTCTTTGTTAAATAAATCTTTCCTTTTTTTGACATCTTTTTTTGATATTTCTGAGATATGTTTTACTAATTTGTTAGCTAACGAAATATTTACACCACTTTTTAAGTAACTATTTTGTATTTTTTTCATTTATAAAAATGATAATTAAGTTTTATGAAATTTAATAAAATTCTAACCCTTATTTTAATAATTTTTTTAAAAACTGGAAATGTTTTATCTGAAGAAAGCATATTTAATGTTAATAATATTGAAATTAATAATAGAGAAAATATATCTATTGAGAACTTAACTAAAAAAGCTATAAAAAAAGGTTTTGTATTACTACAAGAGAGAATTCTTGTCCCGAACGACAGGGTCAAATTATCAAATTTAGAGTATAAACAAGTCAGAGACTTAGTTCTATATTATCAAATTAAAGAAAAAAAAATAAAAGAAAGAAACGAAGATACTGTGATTTTCAATGTTTTTTTTGATAAAAAAAAACTTCACAATTTATTTTTTATTAAAGATATTTATTATGCTGAGATTGTAGAAAAAGAAATTTATCTCTTACCTATATTTAAAAAAAATAATAGATATCTCATTTATAACAAAAACTACTTTTATGAAAATTGGAATAAAAATCCTGAAAATGATCTAATAGAGTTTATCCTCCCTTTAGAAAAAATTGAGGTTATTGAAAAAATAAATCTTAATGAAAATAATTTATTATCTTTAGATTTATCTTTCTTATTTCAGGAATACTCAAACAAAAATTTAGCACTAGTTTTAATAGAGGATAATAATTCTAAGGTAGAAAAAATATTTCTTAAAACAAATATTCAGGGAAAAAAAATTAATAAAACAATTTTAGTAAAAAAAGAAAACTTAAGTGAGAGAGAATTTTATGAAAAAATTATTCTTGTGGCAAAGGAAGAGATAACAAATTTAATAAAATTTCAAAATTTAATTGATATTAAAACCCCTTCATTCTTAAATGTTAATTTTGTAATTGAAAAAAAAAACAATCTAGCACAATTTAATGAAAGAATAAAAAAAATTGATTTAATCGAAAACATATATGTTCAACAATTGAATAAAAATACCGTAAAATTGAGAATTAAATTTTTAGGAAAAATAAATAAATTAATTGATCAATTGAAAATTCAAAATATTATCTTACAAATTAAAAATGAAGAATGGGAAATTAAAATACTTTAATGAGCCAGCTTATATTTAAATTTCCTTTTAAAACTAAATATTTTGAGCAAGATTTTTATGTTTCTAACAACAACTTTTCTGCTTATAAATTGATTGAAAGTTGGCCAAATTGGTCAGGGAAACTATTGAATATTTATGGTGCTTCTGGATGCGGCAAGACTCATTTATCAAAAATTCTTGAAAAAAAAATAGATAAAATTAAAATAGTTGACGCCTCAAAAATTAACGACGAAATAATTTCTGAAATGGAAAATATTAGTTGTTTAATTATTGATAACTACAAAAGCAATATCAGCGAGAAATTATTTTATTCAATAATTAATCAATCAAAACTTTTAGATAATTTTATGTTAATTAATTCAGTTTTGGCTTTACATAAAATGTCATTTAAACTTAAAGATTTAAAATCTAGAATAAATAGCTTTGTTTTTATAGGTATAGAATTGCCTACAGATGATTTGTTAAAAGTAATAATTTCTAAAACATTTTCTGATAAACAAATTAATATTGATCCAAAAATATCTGACTACATCATAAAAAATGTGGACCGATCTTATGAAAAAATGTTCGAATTTCTAAGGGATGTTGACGAATTATCTTTATCTTCTGGAAAATCGATAAATATTAATCTAATAAAAAAAGTATTAAATAAATGAATAAATATAGA
>MDSZ01257666.1_pt1 | contig 11718 bp, 9 predicted proteins | sample 811201 | NCBI WGS metagenome assembly MDSZ01 (sample SAMN05326647, study PRJNA326480) | marine metagenome | isolation source: seawater | place: Indian Ocean: North | collected 2010 | reverse complement strand
AAGTGCATTAATAAAATGTATTCAGATGGTATTGTCACATCAGCTTCCAGTTCATAGACATAACAACCATCTTTTTCTTTAAAAGAATTTTGGTTTTTAAGTAATTTTTTTATTTTCAATTTTTCTGAATCTAAAAGAGTTTTAAGTTTTTTCATAGTTTTTGCTAGCTTATTTTAAAAATTCAACGGCTTTTTTTCCAGAAATAATTGAGCCTTCGATAGTACATGGTAAGTCATTTTGCGTCCAATCACCAGAAATAATAAGATTTTTTGGTAAATTATCAATTTTTTTTATTTTTTCAAAATTTTTAGGAGATTGAAGAAAAGTTGCATTTTTTTCTTTTATTATCCTAAAGCTAGGCATCCCTATTGCTTTATCTATTAAAATGCAAATTTCCTCCCAAACTTGCTTAGCGATAGATTCATTAGAAACGTTATCAAATACATTCGCATTACTTACTGTTACTGAAAGATATTTTTTTTTAACAAATATCCATTGAGATTTTGAATTTATCATTCCAATAATTTGGTTTTCAAAATATAATTTAATTTTACTAGAAATTTTAAAGTGTACATTAAGAATAGAATTGAATTCTTCAGGATAATTATTCTTAGGAAAAATTTTACTAAAAATATTTAGTGGAAGAGCGCTTATTACCTTATCATTTTCACCTATCTTTATTTTAGAGTCATTGAAAATCAAGCTGGTGATATAATTATTTTTAATTTCTACACTTTTCAATCTTTTTCTGAAATTTACTTTGCTGCGTTTTGTTATGTAATCTATTGCAGGTTGAATGATCGTTTCGTTCCAATTGTTGAGAGGTTGATAAATATAGCATTTTTTTTTTCCAGAGAAAATTGTTTGCTTTAAAACATTTGATAAGATTTTTGCCTTTGCATCTTTTATTGAAGTGTTCATTACCGCTAGAGTTAATGGCTCCCAGAAAAATTTCTTTAAATTTGCAGACTTCGTAATGCTTTCTACCGAATCAAAATTTTTTACAAAAAGAATTTTTAAGATAGATAAGTATTCATAAATAGTAATCTCTGGAATTCTTTTTTTTTTTTCGAATATTAGATTAAATAAAGATAGTCCAATTTCCCAATTTTGTTTATTTGATTTGTTAAAAAAAAATAAATCTGGCTGAAACGTTTTAATTTTATCAGTAGACTTGATTAGTTTGCATAAATCATAAAAGCTTTGATTAGCAGAAAAAACTAAATGATTTCCATTGTCTATTTCAATTTTAAGATTTTTATCAAAAAATGATCTACACCTTCCTCCGGCAAAACTTGTCGCTTCAAATACTTCAACCTTTTTTTTTTTTTTGCTTGCCCAACAAGCTGCAGACAAACCAGCTAAACCTGAACCAATTATATATATTTTATTTTTGATAATCTTTCCTTATAAAAAAACTGAAAAAGATCGAAACCTTATCCCAAACTGATAACTTGATTCTTTTTTCAGTATAGATAAATTTTTTAAACATTTTTTTATGAATCTTTTTATAAAATAATTTCATCATCTCCGAAGCAACTATTTTTTTTTTATCAAAATATTTTGACTCAATATTAGATTTTTCAAAATACATATCAGCATCATTTAAAATATCTTGAAAAATATTTTGTAAATACGGACTTTTTTGGATATTTTTGATATCTTTTTTAATAGAGTACTTTTTTAAATATTTTTCAGAAATATAACATCTTCCTCTTGTAATATCTTCACTAAAGTCTCTAACTATATTTGTTAACTGAAAGGCTCTACCCAGAAAAAGAGCATAATTTCTAGCGGATCTTGGTAATTCAAAAATTTTTATAGATAAGTAACCCACTGCAACTGCAACTCTATCACAGTAAAGTTCTAATTTTTCATGGGTTGGAAAAACTATTTTTGAATTAGAATCCATTCTCATCCCGTTTATGATTGATAAAAAATCTTTTTTCTCAAGTTTAAATTCTTTAATAGAAAAAAGTAATTCTCTTTCAACTGAATTTTTTGTAGTTTGACTCTTAAAAATATTTAATATGCTATATTCCCATTCTTTTAAAAGTTTTTCTCTTTTATTTTTATTTTTGATATCGTCAGCAATGTCATCTACTATTCTACAAAAAGCATAAATAGCAAACATTGCTCTTGTTTTCTTTTTAGGTAAAATTTTCATTCCCCAATAAAAAGAACTACCAGAGTTTTTTACAATTTTTTCAATTTCAGATTGATCGCTTTGGGGCATTTGAGAAGATTAATCTATGCTCTTTCCAACGATATTTTAGCAGGAGTAGATATACCCAATGCATTGAGCACAGTGTTTACAATGCTCGTAGAATCTATACCACATTCAATATTTTGTTCTTCTGGTTTTCCATGGTTGATAAATTTATCTGGAAAAAAAATTGGTCTAAACTTCAGTCCATTATCCAGTAGACCTTGTTTCGCTAAAAAACTCATTACTTGTGCAGAAAAACCACCTATTGAACCATCTTCAACGGTCACAAGAATTTCATGATTTTTAGCTAGATTCTTAAAAAGTGTCTCATCTAGGGGTTTAACAAACCTAGAGTCTACAACAGTTGTTGATAATCCATAAGAACTTAATAGGTCAGATGCTTCTATGGAGTTCTGAACAGTTGTACCCAGAGCAAGAATACAAACCTTACTACCTTGTTTAACTACATTAGCTTTACCAATTTCCCAAATTACAGGTTTATCTTTGATTTTAATTCCTATTCCTTCCCCCCTTGGATATCTAAAAGCTGACGGTTTGTTATTAATTTCTAAGGACGTTGCAACACAGTCACATAGTTCATCTTCATTACTAGGAGCCATTAGTACAAAGTTTGGTAAGGTTGCTAAATAAGTTATATCAAATGATCCGGCATGAGTTGCTCCATCAGCTCCAACTTGCCCAGCCCTATCTATAGCAAATCTTACAGGTAATGATTGGATTGCGACATCATGGACTACCTGATCATATGCTCTTTGAAGAAAAGTTGAGTAAATTGCTGCGAATGGTTTTAATCCCCTAGCGGCCATTCCAGCAGCAAATGTTACCGCATGTTGTTCAGCAATTCCAACATCGAAGGTTCTTTGTGGAAATTCTTTTTGAAAAAGATCAAGACCTGTACCGGATGGCATAGCGGCTGTGATAGCTACAATATTCTTATCTTTTTTAGCGTGTCTAATAAGTGAATTTGCAAAAACTTTTGTATAACTTGGAACTGAAGATGATGATTTAACTTGCTCCCCTGTTACAACATTGAACTTACCTACACCATGATATTTATCTTCAGATTTTTCTGCTGGTTCATATCCATAACCTTTTTTGGTAACTACATGAAGAAAAACCGGCCCATCCCATTTGGCACTTTCTAAATTTCTTAGAACAGGAAGAAGGTGATCTAAATTATGACCGTCTATTGGACCAACATAAAAGAATCCTAATTCTTCGAATAAAGTTCCACCAGTTACCATTCCTCTCATATATTCATCAGCTTTTGCAGCAATATTTTGAAAACTTTTAGGAAACTTTTTTGCCATTTGTTTCGCAAGTGTTCTAGCAGATTGAAAGGTTTTACCAGATAATAATCTTGATAGATAAGCACTCATCGCCCCAACAGGAGGGGCTATCGACATATCATTATCATTTAGTATAACTATAAGTTTTGACTTCATTGATCCAGCATTATTCATTGCCTCATAAGCCATACCAGCACTTATAGCACCATCACCAATTACACATACAACGTTATGGTTTTCTTTTTTTAGATCTCTTGCAACAGCCATTCCAAGGCCTGCAGATATAGATGTTGACGAGTGTGCGGCGCCGAAGGGATCAAACTCACTTTCAGAACGTTTAGTAAAACCATAAAGCCCACCTGGTTGTCTGATTGTTCTTATTTTATCTCTTCTCCCTGTAATCACCTTGTGAGGGTAGCATTGGTGCCCGACATCCCATATAAGTTTATCTTTGGGAGTATTGAAAACACTATGTAAAGCAATTGTTAATTCAACTACGCCCAGCCCTGCTCCTAAGTGTCCACCAGTAACTGACACAGCGTTCACAACCTCATTTCTTAACTCAATGCAAAGTTTTTTCAGGTCTGCATCCGAGAATTTTTTAAGATCCTTTGGATAGTTTACTTTATCTAATAATTGAGTAGTTGATTCCATATTATATTTTTTAAATGATAATCCCTAAATTAATCTAACACTATTCCTTTGATAAAACAAATAATCAAATCAATACGTGATAATTTAATTTTTTTTGCCAAAGGATCATCTTTTTTTAGCAAAAAACATAACCTTTTTGCAATATTTAAAATAATAAATGTTTCTTTTCTTAAGCGCCAGTCTTTAATTAAATTCAGTCCATTTCCGACATCAATTAGTAATTCTTCAGTTTTTGATATTATTACATTTTTTAAAAAAATAAAATCAATTGGAGACTTTTCTTTTTTTAACACCTCTATTTTTAATGAATATTTTTTGAAATAATCAGTTGGAATATACACTCTATCATGTATTTCATAATCATCTTTACAGTCTTGAATATGATTTATAATTTGTAAAGCTGTACAAAGACAATCTGAACTTTTAAATATTTTTTTTTCATTCTCTAAGTTTTGGTTATTTATTTTATACGTAAGATATATAAAAAAACGACCAACTGGATTTGCAGAATATCTACAGTAAGAGATCAATTCACTCCAATTTTTATACCTCTTTTTGGTAGCATCTAATGTGAATGCTTTTAAAAGCATTCTTGAATAATACTTTGATTTTGGTAATTTTTTAGATAAATGGACAATTTCATCTAAAAAATCTATTTCATTTTTTTTTGAATTTTCAATAGATTCATCGAAAAAATTAAGAATTTTTAATTTTTTGAGAGGAGACAATTTGTTATTATCGGCAATATCATCAGAGATTCTTGCAAAGGCATAAAATGTTCTTATTATTTCTTTAACATCTTTTTTAATAAGCCCTGAGGCAACTGGAAAATTTTCATCCATGAAATTTTTACCAGACAGGTAGCTTAATATTTCTTTTTGTGTAATTTTTTTAATAACTCCTCCCTTTCCATTTGTTTCCCCTATTAAAGTGATAATTAAATGCAGAAGAACAGGTCATCATAATAAATAGAGATGAAAAAAAAGGTATTAAAATCAAATACCTTTTAACTACATTGTAAAATTTCATTACAGGAAGAAAGACAACAGAAATTAAAAATATTATTATAAGATTAATAATAATTAATTTTTCTTCTAAAGCATAAATAGCAAATATTAAAAAAATGTAGGGCGCTAAATAAATAAAGAACATTCCTAAACAACAACTTATTAAAATAATAATAGAGAAATTTAATTGTTCAAATGCAGTTCTTGAAACCATTTTCCATATGTCATTTAAATTTTGGTAGCTTCTCCTACTTTCTACTAAATTTGTGAGACCCAGCCAAATTTTTCCTTTTTTTTTTATGATTTTTGCAAGATTGCAATCATCAATAACTTTATTTTTAATATTTTCGTAGCAGTTTTCCTGTTTAAAAATTTTAGACTTACATAAAACGAACCCTCCGGCAGCTGCTGACAAATTATCTTTTGGGTTATTTACTCTCCCAAAAGGAAATAATTTTTGAAAAAAGAAAATAAAAGGGGGTATTAATAATTTTTCCCAAAAGTGTCTACAACTTAATTTTGCCATTAGTGAAAACATTACTAGATTTTCAACTTCTAGAAATTTTATTGAATTTTTAATAATACCTTTATCTAAATAAATATCTGAATCAATAAATAAATAATAGTCAAAATTTCCTTTATTAGCTTCATCAACTCCTTGTTTTAAAGCCCAAACTTTTCCAACCCACCCGGTAGGAAGTTCTTTGCCATCTAAAATTTTTATATATTTATAATTTTTATTAAAATTTTCTAAAACTCCTCTTGTATTATCAGTACTGTTGTCATTAATTGCTATTATATTGATATTTTTTAAATCTTGATTTTTTATAGATTGAAGTGTCTTTTCGATATACTTCTCTTCATTCCTGGCTGGAATAATTACACAGATTTTTTTATCTGAAAATTTTGTTTTAACAATGTTTTTCTCAAAAATAATGGAATTTGACCAAAAGAATTTATCTTTCAAAAAATTTTTTCTTCCATGAAAAAGAATGATATAGATCCAGGTAAATAAATTTAAATATGAAATTAATTCAATCAATGCCATAACACTCAACCTAACCAAAATTAGGCAAATATAATAGTTGTAAAAATACAACAAAAAATTTTTTTTTTATGAAATTGTTTGATATTAAAAAGAAAATTAAATATATTATGTATGATTATTAGACAAAAAATCTAAATGATTAAAATTTAAGCAATTTAGGAAGGAAAACAAATGAAAAAATTTTTTATTGTAACTGCATTAGCCACACCATTAATGTTTACAAACGTAAAAGGCTATGAATTTCCAGATAAACTACCTTTTGGTGAAATTTCAGCAAATGTAGGTTATTATTCGCAATATGTTTGGAGAGGCGAGCAACAAAATGCTGGTCAATCAGCCATACAAGGTGGTTTTGATTACAGCGTTTCATTAGTAGATACATATGTAGATTTTTATGTTGGGATTTGGGGATCTAACGTTTCTGGTGGTACGAATTCTCTATCTGGAAATGAATTAGACTACTATGGAGGTTTAACAGGCGCCGTTCCTGGACTCGAGGACTACTTAGCATGGGATGGAGGTATTCTGTATTATGACTACCCTGGTATGACTGATCAAAATACACTTGATGGTGCAAGAAATGTCGATTTTGTTGAATATTACGGATCTTTGAGTGCTACAATTCCAACTCCTGTAACAGATTTAGGTCTGTCATATTATTATGGATTCTCTCCTTCCGGGTTTCAGCAAGATAATTATGATTATCAAAATGTTAGTCTAGAAATTCCTGTACCTAGCACACCATTTACACTCTCAGGCGGAGTTGGTTTTACTGGTTCAGAAATGGAAGGTGGAAATGCATATACGGATTATATCGCTTCAATATCTACTAGTGCATTTGGCTTAGACCTTGGGTTAAATTACACAACTGTTACAGGGTATGGAGCTGATCAAGAAATTGACCAAATCACCTTTTCAATTGGTAAGAGCTTTTAGTTAGATTAAATGTACTTTGGGAGTTTGTTTCCGCTCCCAAAGATATATTTTCTGCTAATATTAAAACCAGTAAACTCATTATTATCAAAGAACCCAATTGATGTACAACCCCCAGACTAATAGGAACAAAAAACAATAAAATTATAATTCCTAGGGAATATTGCAATATAATTCCAACAAGTAATATCTTGGTAAGTGTATTAATGAATTTGTTAGAATTAATCTTAAGTATATAGAAACAACTAAAAAATATAACAAGTAATGTTGTGGAAGCGAGGATTCTATGAAAAAACTGTATAAACCCTATATCATTCAATAAATATAGAATATCGTTATGATTTCCTTCGATTAGAACTGGTGGCAGAAAGTTATCACCCATTAGCGGAAAATTATTATAAGCCCATCCTGCTTTTGTTCCTGCTACAAATGCTCCTGTAACTATGGTTATTAAAACTAAAATAATAGAGATATATATTGGTAAATTACTTAACCTATTTGAATCGAATTTTGAGGAATTCTTGATTTTTCTTATCAAAATAATTTTTCTCCATAAATAAAATAGTAACAGCGAATAGATAATGAATGCAACTAGCAAATGTAAAGATAATCTAAAATGACTCACATCAGGGTTTTCTGTTAAACCACTTCTCACCATAAACCAACCCATGAAAGCCTGAAAAGCACCTAATGCAAGCAAGGATAAAAAGTAAATTTTTTCAGAAAAGGTTAATTTATTTTTAACCCAAAAGTAAAGAAATGGAATTGAATATGTAATTCCAATTAACCTGCCCCAGATTCTATGAAAATATTCCCAGAAAAATATTCTTTTAAATTCACTTAATGTCATATCATAGTTTTTATAGATAAATTCTGGAGAAAGTTTGTATTTATTAAAAGCTTCAATCCAATCGTTACTTGTTATTGGTGGAATCATTCCAGAAATTAACGACCATTCAGTCATAGAAAGACCTGAATCTGTTAGTCTGGTAATGCCACCAATAGTTACCATTAAAAAAATTAAAAATAGATTTACAGTGATCCAATAAATCTTTGGTTTATAATGAATAATATTTATCATTAATATTTAATATGTAATTATTTCTTAATTTAAAATACATAAATATTATGTATAATTTTCATTTTTACATATTTTATTGACAAATATATGGTATATGTCAATTATAATAAAAATTAATTTTTATGATAATTCAAGAAGATACTGATATTGAGAGTCTTAATTCAAAATTCTCGAATAAGAAACCAGAATATATACTGGAACATTCGATTTCTCATTTATTCAAAAAAAAAATTGCATATGTTTGCTCATTTGGAACAGAGTCAGCTATAATTTTACATTTAATATCCAAAATAAATAAAGAGCTACCGATAATAATTCTAAATACTCGCTTTTTATTTAAAGAAACTATATCTTATAAAAACCAGCTTATAAAACTTTTAGGACTAAAAAACTGTAATGAGGTTTTTCCAGATGAAGGCGATTTGAATAAATTTGATAGGAATAATAATTTATGGAAATCTGAAGTGGATAGGTGTTGTAATATCAGAAAGATAATTCCTCTAGAAAAGTCTTTAAAAAGTTATAATGCCTGGATATCAGGAAGAAAATCCTATCATTTAGGAGAAAGACAACATTTAAAAGCCTTTGAGTTAATAAATAAAAAGACTGTCATTAATCCGCTTTTTAACGCTACAAGAGAATTTATTGAGGAATACTTTTCATCAAACAAACTTCCAAAACATCCTTTATTTAAAAAAGGTTACTTATCTATAGGTTGTACTCACTGTACTATCAAAACAAATAATTTTAATAATCCCAGGCAGGGAAGATGGTCTAAACATTTAAAGACAGAATGTGGTATTCATTATACAAAAAAATAAGGATAAAAATTGGAAAATCATCTTAAAAAACTAGAAAACGAAAGTATTTATATTTTTAGACAAGCATACAGGTCCATAAAAAATATTGCTATGCTGTGGTCATTAGGTAAAGACTCAAATGTGATGATGTGGTTAGCTTTTAAAGCATTTTTAGGAAAATTACCATTTCCAGTTATTCATGTTGATACAAAAAAAAAATTTAAAGAAATGTATGAATTTAGAGATATCTACGAAAAAAAATGGAACATAAACTTAATCAAAGGTAGTTGCCCCAATATCAATGAAATTGATTCATCTTTACCTCCGGCAGCTAGGTCTGCAGCTAGAAAAACAGAGGGTTTAAAAAAAGTTTTAGCCGAGCATAAATTTAAAGGGGTTATAGCCGGAATCAGAAGAGATGAGCAAGGTACTAGAGCAAAGGAAAGAATTTTTAGTCCACGTGATGAATCAGGAACATGGGATGTAAAGAATCAACCTCCCGAATTTTGGGATCAATCTAATTTCAATTACCCAAACTCTGTTCACATCAGAATTCACCCTTTACTTGGTTGGACCGAAATTGATATATGGAAATATATTAAAGATCAAAAAATACCGATAGTAGACTTATATTACTCTAAAAATGGACATAGATATAGATCCTTGGGAGATAAAGATATTACTTTTCCAGTAAAAAGCGATGCCAATACAGTCGATGAAATAATTGAAGAATTAAAAATTACTAAAATTTCCGAAAGATCAGGAAGAGCTATGGATCATGAACAAGAGGATGTTTTTGAAAAATTAAGAACAAAAGGTTATATGTAAATGGATAATTCTAATACGCCAAGAGTTGTAACTGTTGGTCATGTAGATCATGGTAAATCTTCTTTTATAGGAAGACTGATGTATGAATTAGGACAGGTGCAAGAAGAAAAATTTCAAGAGTTAAAAAATATTTCTAGCAAAAGGGGTATAGATTTTGAGTTTGCTTTTTTACTTGATGCACTTCAAGATGAAAGAAATCAAGGAATAACAATAGATACAACACAGATTTTTTTTAAAACTAAAAAACGCAACTACATCTTTATTGATGCTCCAGGACATAAGGAGTTTTTAAAAAACATGATTACTGGAGCATCTTCAGCAGATATAGCTCTCTTAATAGTTGATGTTTCTGAGGGAATTCAAGAGCAAACAAAAAAACATGCATATTTACTTAAAATCTTAGGATTTGATAGAGTTATAGTTCTGCATAATAAAATTGATAAAATAGGATACTCTCAGCATAAGTTTGAAAAAGTGGAAAAAGACTTGGGAGACTACTTAACAAATCTTTCAGTAAAAGTTCATTCTTCAATTCCAATCTCCGCAAAAAATGGTGATAACATAACTAAAAAAAGCGATCAAACAAAATGGTATTCGGGTGAAAGTGTCGTTAATGTTTTAGATAATTTTAAAACGGAAAAAACTGATGATGATGATGACCTAAGATTTCCTGTACAGGATATTTATAAAATAGATGACAAGAGAATTATTGTTGGGAGGATCGAAAGTGGAAAAATTTCTGATAAAGATTCCTTAATATTCTCACCAACAAATCAAATAGTTAAAATCAAAAGCTTAGAAAGTTGGCCATCATCAAAAAAAGAGTACAGTAAAGGTGAATGTATTGGAATTACCCTTGAAGATCAAATTTTTGTTGATATAGGTAATATAGCCTCAAGTCCCGAAAAACCTCCAAAACTTATGAATAGATTTGAAGCTAATGTATTCTGGTTAAGTCAAAAAAAACTGAAATTAAATTCAAAATATAATTTTAAGATTAATACTGGTCAGTATCAGGTAATTGTAAATAAAGTAAAAAAAATTATTGATACTAATAATTTGCAATCAAAAAAAAATAATAATGTAAAAAAAAACGATATCTGTGAGTTAGTATTTCATTCTTCTCAACTAATTCCAATGGATGACTTTTTAAATATAAAGACAACTGGAAGATTTTGTTTGTTAGATGAGGAAGAAATAGTTGCTGGAGGAATACTTAATCTTAGAAACTTTCCTGACCAAAGAGAATTTGTAGATAAGTCTCAAAAAAATATTTTGCCTGAGAAATTTTTTGTAAATGAGATAGATAGGTCTGTAAACTTTAAACATAGACCAGGTATAATTTGGCTTACAGGATTGTCAGGTTCTGGAAAAAGTACAATTGCTAAAGCTGTTGAAAAAAAATTATTTTCAGAAGAATTCAATGTTTTTACTTTAGATGGAGACAATATGAGGTTAGGTCTAAATAAGGATTTATCTTTTACCCCTGAGGATAGAACGGAAAACATTAGAAGAACTGCAGAGGTTGCCAAATTATTTTCTCAGGCTGGTTTTATTGTAATTGTTTCTTTAATTTCTCCATACAGAAGTGAAAGGAGAAAGGCTAGGGATGTTAGACCAGAGATTTTTAGGCTTATATATACTAAAGCATCGGTAGATGACTGTAGTAAAAGAGATGTAAAGGGGCTTTATGCAAAAGCAAGGTCTGGTGAGATTAAAGATTTTACAGGCATTTCTTCTCCTTATGAAGCACCTGAGAAACCAGATTTAGTTATAGATACAGCTAATGATCAAGTTCAAGAAAGTGTTGATAAGTTATATAATTTCATAAAAAAGGAATTTGGTTTT
>MDSZ01125609.1_pt1 | contig 11718 bp, 9 predicted proteins | sample 811201 | NCBI WGS metagenome assembly MDSZ01 (sample SAMN05326647, study PRJNA326480) | marine metagenome | isolation source: seawater | place: Indian Ocean: North | collected 2010 | reverse complement strand
AATTTTGTTTTCAATTAAGAATTGATCTTTTTTTTTGAAAATTTTTACTAATTTTTCACTTTTTAAGCGAATTTTATAAAAAAAAATATTTTTTTAAAAAAAATTTTAAAAAAATTAATAAAAAATTATCTTTTAAAAAGTTTTTTAACTTAAATATTATTATTTTTGCTTTAGTTAGGGTTTCCTTTTATGTCAGTTGTTAATTGTTGATAAACCATTACTGATAATGCATTTAAATTTCTCATAACTCTTTCATAATCCCATGCAAGGTTAACATCATTACAATTAAGCTCTCTAAAATAATAAACTTCTGTTAATGGTAACGCAGGTGTAAGTTCCGTAGCAATAATATTTAGTTCGTTAGTTTTTTTTTCAATAGTAAAATTATATCTACAAACGTTTGACGTTGCCCAATACAAAAGTGTTGTAATAATAATTCCAATTATAACCATCATTTTACTTATACCAAGCATAAAAAATTAAATTATAATGAATCAACGACAACAATAGTCAGATCATCTTTTTGAATTCGACCCGACTTAATTATATCTTCAACAATCTTATTTAATCGTTCGTAATTTGGGTTTTGTTGATACTTTTTAATATAATCTTTAAATCCATCAGACTCTAACATGTTACCTTCAGTGTCTTTTATTTCTGTGATGCCATCAGTAAATATATACATAGAACTATTTGAAAAATTAATTTTTGTTTCATTAAATTTAAATTTGGGAGCAATACCTAAAGGTGGTCCGGCATCCTCAAAATTTGAAAAGTTTCCCTCATTAGAGTAAATTAAAGGTGGTTCATGTCCAGCATTTGCTAAAGTCAATTCTTTTTTATTGCTATCATAAATCCCAATTAACATTGTAACAAACATCCCTCTAGAAGTTGTCTCACAAATTTCGGCATTTAAAATATTTAACAAATCTGCTGCAGAATAATTTGTTTTACTCAGACACCTATACAAACTCGACGCCTTCGACATTAACAAAGAAGATTTAATTCCTTTTCCTGATACATCGGCAACACCAAAACCATAAACTCCTTCGGATAGTTCTGCAAAGTTATAAAAGTCTCCCGAAACAACTTTAGCTGGGATATTTATTCCTGCGATAGGAAAATTTTCTTTTTGATTTTTAGATAGCAAAGTTTTTTGTATCTCACCAACTATTTCAATTTCTTTTTGCATTCTATTTTTAACTATTAAATCTTTTGCCATCTTTGCATTATTTATTGCCAACGCAGCTGGCCCAGATAAAGTTTCTAAAAGTTTTCTATCATTCTCCTCAAACAATTTGTTATTTGTTTTTTTGTTTAAGCAGTGAATAACACCAATACATTCATCTGATACAATTAATGGTGAACACAAAACAGAATAAGTTGTGAAGTTTGTTTTGTTGTCTAAATCAAAATAAAATTCAGCTATTTCTCTAATATCTTTTCTTACATCACCTACCCTAATACATTTTTTCATAACTGCAGCTTTACCCATTACCCCTTGAGTAATAGGGATTTCGAAATCTTCAAGATATGCTTGATGTTTTGATGCAATACATTGAAAGGATTGCTTTTTTTGATCGATTAAAAAAATATTTGCTGCTTGGGCATTAATTCTTTTTATGATGAGCTCTAATGAATTATTTAATGTTTCTTTTAAATCAAGAGACATTGCAAACTCTTGATTCATTTTAGTTACTAATTCTAAGTCTTTGCTACTAGTATCCTCAATTTTAGTTGTTTCCTTTTTTTTTACGCCAAAAAACATGTTATTTAAAAATTGATATTCATTATTTTTTTGATAATTTTGAAGTTGATGGAAATCATTATTCATGCGCCTAATTTCTATTTACACCTAGCAGATGCGATGGTGTTGATCCAATACTGCATTAATGGGCTCATAGAATTTTCCTCTCAAATTAAACTATAAATTGTGGTCTATATTATAGTATTTATATTTGGAAGTATATGGGGAAGTTTTAGCAATGTCTGTATTCATAGAATTCCAAATAATATAAGCGTTATATCAGGTCGATCTCACTGTCCATCATGTAAAAAAAAGATTAATTGGTATGATAATATTCCTTTATTATCATTCATTTTTCTGCGAGCTAAATGTAGAGAATGCTCGTCTAAAATAAATACAAAATATTTTATTGTAGAATTAATCTCTGCTTTAAGTTTTATATTAATATATTATTTATTCGGTTTAACCTTAACAAGTTTATTATTTTTTATTTTAAGTATAGGTTTTATAATAATATTTTTTATTGATTTAAAACATCTAATCATTCCAAATGAAATTACTTATCCTCTAATGCTGGTAGGATTTTTGAAATCATTTGATCCAAAATTAAATATCTATTTGTTTCCTAACTTTATTAATTCAATAATAGGTGGTGTATTTGGTTATATAATAATTTGGTTAATAATTTTTATTTATAAAAAATTGAGAAACAAAGAAGGCATGGGGCTCGGTGATGCCAAGTTACTTTCTGTAATTGGTTTTTGGTTTGGCTGGATTTCAATCCCTTTTGTAATCTTTTTTTCATCTGCAGTAGCTCTAATGAGTGTCGTACCAGACTTAATTAAAAATAAAAAGAAACTTTCTTCACAAATACCTTTTGGTCCTTACCTTATAATAGGATGTATTATTTTTTTATTTTTAAATGAGAAAATTAAATTATTTCTATCCTAAAAACCAACATCTCGCCAACCACCTGAGTTAGATAAGACATCTCCTGCAATCGCCACTATTTTGTATAAGGTATCTTCAATCTCGCTTGGTCCAGCTACGTTTGCAAAAAGTGTGTTGTCAAAAACTACTAATTCTGAAAGTACACCTGGTCGAACAAACACACACGCTTGATTGTTTGCTGGGGCTCCTGGAATTAATTTATGAGAATTATTCGTTCCACATTCATCATCAGATGCACATATAAAAGCATTTCCAATTGAACATCTATCAATGCCGCTACCACGTGCTGGCTCATAAATTGGAAAATATACTTGGCCTTGGAATAAAGTTGGTGGAGCTGAAGTCTTTCTCATTGTATTAGTGGTATTGAGATCATTAGGAGGTAAACCATCTTGTTGATCAAGCTTAATATACCAAGCATCTTCTGCGTCACTAGGACAAAGATCACCTTCTGCATCTCCAGTAACATTTTTACATTCTGCTGTTGCAGAACCATCAGGATTATCTACTGAGGCTGCATCATTTGCACCTTTGTGAGCTAATTCAACAAAAGTAGGATCAGTTTCTCTTGGAATGATAACACCATTTAAGTGTTTGAAAAATGGATAATCTTTATCTCGAACACCATAAAGAATATTATCCATAGTACTACTTCTTGCTGCTAATTTATTAAAATTTCCAGTCCCTCCCCATAACCAAAAATCTTTTGTAGTAACTCCTATACCTGCATCCATTGAAAAATAGGTATATCTAGCATTTTCTTCGTTTGCATTTAATCTAAACAAAGTAGTTTGATCAAACAAAGTGGCTCCATTTTTTGTGGAGTCAGTCAAATTAATTTTCGTTATTTTTCCCTCGTGATCATTAATATATACCATTGCACCTCGCCAAGGCACACCAAAAGCTGTATCGGGTGTTATGACAATTGGATCTGTTGGCACTGAATTGTTAATATTGCTTCCATTAGGAGTTTCTATAGAATTATTTCCGACAGGAATTGTACCTGGGGTCGTGTCAATAATTGTAATAGGTCCTTGATTTTGCGCTGCACCATAAATCCTAGCAGGATTTTCCATATCATCGAGTTCAACTAGATATACTGCAGAACCCGCACAACGATTGTTTGCTGCCAAACCTCCTCCCATAATTGCAACATATTTGTCATACGATCTGTCAAGTTCTTCTCCTGGAATATCTGAAGGTAATCTTACTACTCTTGGTGTAGACCAAGTTTCTCCCAGTTTACTATAGTCATATTCGAAAGGTATACCTGTAGCAGCGGTACAAGCAGTTTGGACGTAAAATTTATCTGTCAACCTCTGCTCCATCACACTTCCTCCAGGATTATAAATAATATCATCATTAAATGTTATCTCAAATAATCCATTAATCATTCTTGCCTGTGCAAAATCTACTGATACGTTATCTCCATTCTCGTCTAATTTTGAGACATTTATCAAACTTTTGTCAATAAGTTCTCCATCAGCAACGTCTAACTGAATATTATCAAAGGTATATGTTCTACCAATGAAACAAGTATTTGTTCCATCCACTGCAAAAGATCCACTAATTGTTTCATCATTTCTTTGACAGGCTGCTATAAGATCTTGTTGATCGGTGTCGTCACGTGGAGGATCCTCATAAAAACCATCTGCGGTTAAGGCTTCATCTAAATTGACACTAGCCTGTAATGCTTCTCTAGATTCTTCTATATTAACAGAGTTAGTTGCATATGCTCTCTCAGTTATATTTCCATCTTCATCGGCAATGTAAACAGTTTTTGCAATGTAATCGTTGTAAACTGAGAACATATGTAATGGTCCCCTTGAGGGCTCTACAATTGGGTATGTCACATCTAAAACAGAAAAACCAGCACCACCCCTACCATATGGAACAATAAGAATAGTATGCCAAGTTGGATCGTCCTCTAATTCTCCTTGTGAGTTTAAACCTCTCATTAAAACATCATGAACAACTGGAGATCCATCAACACCAAACATTGCATTAGTACCCCCCTCGTCGTTAGGGCCCTGCCCATCATATCTTGGATTTATGACAATCGGCAATTTTCCAGCGATAAAAGGTGGAACGAATGCCCACTCCTCTCTACCTGTCTCGGAATTAATTGCATGCAATACACCGCTATTAGAACCAGCGTATATTATATTTCTTCTTGAGGAATTTTGAAGTTTGAAGTTTTGATAGCCGTTAATAGCTCTAAAATATCCCTCCTGATTATTATCATTGAATTTTGTGCTACCATCTGGAGGACCAATCTCAATTAATTGTGAATGATAAATATCACCTTGAACCCAGCTTCTAGTTTCAGTGACATTACAATCGCCGTCATAGTCAAAATAATCTTGACCTCTTATAAAATTAATTAAACCCTCAAGTTCATCATCTGTACCACTTTCACCAACATGTAAACCTCTATCTGCACAACTTGAAGTAGGATGATGATAATCAAGTAAAGCGAAATTTAATCTACCCATCAATGATAAAATTGCATTTTTATTTGCATCGTCTGTCTTCCAATTATTCCAATCTGTTTTATAATCTAATTCACCTCCACCTGGCAGAACAGTCCAAATATTTCTACCATCATCTGTTGTTCCTCCCCCATCGGCAATTTGATTGAGCAACTGTTCATTTGAACTCCAATTATCTTCATGTTCATCTCCTTGAAGAACAGTTGTATCAGCTAATAATTCTGATCGATATATAGATCCTTGCCATTCTCCAAATTGAACGTATTCAAATTGTGCTTGATACAATGAACCTCCTTCCTGGATTGTTGCAGTAATTGATGGTGCTGTAAATGAAAGCCTCTTTGCAAGTATTTGTCTTATAAGGGCTTGTAATTGTGTTCGTAAATCTTGTGGAGTATTAGCAACAATTGTTGGTACACAGTCATCATCTCCAGCGTTTTCACACGAACCTATTTGAGCTAAAGAGTTAAATAACCGCATTCCCCTAGCACTTATTCCACCACCATAGGCAACCATTAATGTCTTAACTCCAGCTTCTCTTAAGGCCTCAATTCTTTCTCTAGTCCTTCCACGTTGACCATTAGTTCCTGTTTTAGTCATTTCTCCATCACCGATGACAATTACATAATTTAATTGACACTCAGCGCCAGGATCCCAAGCATCAAAATCATTGAAAAAGTAATCATGCGCTATTTGAGAAAAAGCCTCTGAGTCTGTTCCCCATTCTACTCCAAGTCGTGAAATCACATCTAAAGTCTGATTAGCACCTCTTTCATTAATACCTACATTTAAACATGAATTTCTAGTACATATCATGCTTCTAGGTGGATCAGCAGATCGATTAAGACCTCCATAATAATTACATGGATTATTATTACTATGACACCAAGCTCCACCAAAAGGTCTCGCTCTTCTTCCTAAATTGCCATGACCAGCATTCCAGTGTCCAAAACCAAAATTAGCTCCACTAATTAATGCGCTATCGCTTAAAACCGCGTTTAAAGCATCTTTTGCTCCAGTCCATCTTGTTATTTTAGGTCCACCAATTTGATTTTGCCACATTGTATTTCTATTTGCAGTGGTGAATCTCGTTTCAGATAACTCATCAACATAAGAGCGATTTGAAAATAAAATTCTATCATTAATTACCCTTACACCATTCAAACCCAACATTCTTATACTATCCGCTGAGATTTCACCTGGGTTTCCATCATTTCTCATATTGCTCGTCAATCCAGCTGTAACTTGTATAGGACAATTTCTATTGTCTGACCATTCAAACTTATGAATACGACCCACATTCCAATCGCCTCCATAAAAAACATCTTGATTTGTATCTGATAGATCAAAAGTAAGTATACGAGAAGGATTGCATTGTCTTAGAGGGGTTTCGGTATTCATAGGCAGACCATTTACTTGATCGGGTAATTGATATCCATATAAAGTACCAGCATTACTAATGTAAACCATTGTGGCTTCATCATTTACTCTTATTCGTGCTGCATTCCACACTCGACCATATACGTCTCTTCTTCCTCTACCTCTGCCGATCATTTCACTACAGCTTGCTGCAGATAAACTACAAGTCGCCAAGAAAGTTCCTCTTCTTGCTCTTTGAGTATAACCCATAAAATAAATAACTGGTTCGCCATCCTTCACAGCAAAATCGAAACCCATAATCTTATCTCTATTACCTGAAATTACTAAACGACATTGATAATTTGAGTCGAGACCAATAATATGTGGAGCTCCCCAATTGTTATACATTCCAACAAATAGTAAACTAGCATCATTTAAGGTTGTTCCCGGAACAGTTATACCTGTAACAAAATCGACTTCATGGAAAGAACCAAAATTCGGTATTGCTACATTTGTTTGTAAACCATTGCTAACTGATAAACCAAAGTCACATGTTCGAGTAGTGCTAGTCGTTACTCTCCAAGTCCTAACTGAGTAGTTGCCGCCTGTGTCGTTTAATCCATTAAAGTTAATTCTTTCACCAGCAGCATTAAACTTGAACATTCCCCCACCTCTTCTATCAACAGATGTTAAAATTTTATTTCCATCAGCATCAATCGTCATAGATGATATTCTGGGTAGACCTGTTCCTATTGTACGATTCATACTTGCTGAACTATCTAATAGAAATAAAATATTTGCCGGTACGTCTCCACTTCCTGAGCCTGGAGGTAACGGTTTTGAATAGGCAATTTGATTAAAGCTATAAACGAATAAAAAGAGAAAAAGTAATCTTAAATTTCTAATCATTGAAATACCTCTATAATATCACCCCCGATCATATAATCAGCGTATTCAACAGAAGAAATCTCCAATGTTTCAAATATTCCGTCAAAGCCCATTACTTTTCCGTATATTACTGAATTACTATTTGAACTTAAATCTACAGCACCCACCCAATTGGCAAGCTTAGCCTTTTCATCCTTTAAGCCGAAATTATCTTGAGCAAATTTATAAATTGCAAGATTGTTTTGATCAACATCTAGTCCCTCAATTTGAATTCCTATTAATTTTTTTTCTTTTACATAAATATTCATAAAAGAATTTTTTAAAAGATCATCTTTACAAAATAAAGAGGTGTCAAAGGTAAATAACAAAGTTGAGTCCTCATAGTTATCGTTAATTGTAATACTTAAATCTTCATATTTATTTTCAATTTCAGAGATCTTAGTGCCCATAGTAATTTTTGTGAAATCACAAGAGTATGAAATTGAATTTGAATTAAAGAACAAAAGAAGAGTTAAATTTATAAAATATAAAAATCTCATTATAAAATATTACTTTAGGATCATATTAAATAAATATTCAATTTTGTCATTTATAACCATTTTGGGTTTATGTGGATAATATTACTAAGGTTTCTAAAGGAATCAAGATATCCGGATCTTCAAATTCTCCTACACCAGCACCCCTTGGCATCAAATAACCACATCCATAAATTTTATATACTGTCCCCTGTCTTTGAACATTTGTTGTGGTCTTTTTAATACTGCTACCACCACCAGTAAATTGTGACTTTCCGACATTTATCGCAAAAAATTCTGATCTATATCTTTGCATATGCACAATTTCATCATTGCTTGCATTGTCTTGAATTAAAATAGGCTCAATCAAATCGCCAAAGTTTAAATTAAATTTGTGTGCTGATACCAAAACCTCACCTGTATTATCGTCACGTAAAAGATTTCTAAAACTGTTAGTACAAGGAGTTTCTGGTAATTCGTATATATTTAATGGTGTGCCTCTACCAGCTGGCCATCTATTTACAGAGTCAGTGTGTCTAGCAAAACCACCATTTAAATTTGCTTCAGCTCTTAAACTTTCTGTATAGCCTCTAAAAAAAGCCATTTCTTCTGCAGTAGCCGTTTGCGGGTCAGGTTGTATTAATCTATCAGATCCAGTTGGATCTATCCAAGGGCCAATCATTTCATTTATTAAATGTTTCTCAGCTTCAACTAAAGCATGCTCAGCAACATAAAAAGTTTGCTGGTACTCATCACTACTATTATTGCTTTGATGATCACTTGATGAAATTACAATCAAACTCCCACCCATTAAAGACATCACTAATAAAAGAACAAGTGATAATACTAATGTAAAACCTTTCTGATTATTTTTATCCATTAAAAAAGTCCCTCATCTACTATATTTCTTGTATAAACAGTTACTGCTACAGTATCTCTTAGATACCTATCAGTATAATTATCTTTTGATCTAGAAAATCCAAATATTTTTCTTTGAGCACCATCTCTCGCTTCAAATCTAAAAAACTCTTTTTCAGATCTAAAAGTTAATTTAATGTCTATTGATCTGATTTTATATAAATTAGCCTTATTACTCTCATTAGTTGGCTCTGGAAAAGGTGATATCCTTTTGCCGTCCCGATCAATCGCAACAAACTCCATATCTTCAACAAAGTCTCTTATTAGTTGATGATGATAACATTCTTCACATCCATCATCTTGCCCTATCCACCTTCCAGTTGGGGGCCATGGGTCATTGGGTGTGGCTCTTCTTTGTTGCCAATATATCTTTGACTTATATACTCCATATCTTAAGTTTTTGCGCTTAGAAACATTTTCAGGATCTTCAGGGTCTGGATCAAACGTAGGTCTAGCGTAATAAGAAATTTTGTATTTCTTATAGGGTTGATTTTCATCATTCTGATCGAAATCGTCATATACAATATGAATCTTATCACAACATAAATCTCCAGGATTATTCTTAACATTACTTATCTCAAGTGCATTAGCGTCTGGAACAAAACTTACATGGTCTAACCCCTCCTCTATTATAATTGGTGCATGGCTGTCTTGTATTGTATTTGCATCTACGACTTGTAAATAACTTTCCTCTGGAAAATCACGAGAATTTGTTCCAAGATAATACTTAAAACCTGCCATTCTAACATCACGAATTAGTAATTCTATTAAGTCCCTGGACGATCTACTAATGTGGGCTTTATCTACAACTTGACCATAAGTAGCATTAACTATTGAATAAGTTGTATACATTGCAGCCATCATCATTGACGATACCACTAAACCAATCAAAATTTCGATCAAAGTAAGGCCTAATATATTTTTAATAAGTTTTTTTTTCATTTAACCTGTGGGCGTTCCTAGCGGGCCTCCATTATCATTTTGATCTCCACCTGCTGGTTCATTTTCTCTTTTTAAATCATAATCTGATTGAAAATATAAATATTTTCTTTTTCTTCCATCGTTCAATAATATTTCTACTCTGCCGATGTAAAGTGGTTCATCAAAAACTTCTAGTGATTGAAGAGCGCCACAGCTTGCCCATCTGCAAATCTTAAACATTTGCAATCTTTTGGTCTCTTGTGTGCTTTTACACTTTAAAAATCTATTTTGATCAAATATCAAATTCCATTTGTTTTCCTTATTTCTTCCAGCATCAACGTTTTGAGACTCGTAAATATTTGATGAATTATTATTTTGACCCCCACAATTTAAGTCAGCATTCCAAGTATTTTGGGCTAAATGCTCAGAAAATTTTAACACATCAGAGGCGTCACTACCATCAGTCAATCTTACAGTGCCATCAGGACTAATTATAACATTATCACTATCCGAGCCTATTGAATATAATGATCTTTTACTTCCAAGAACATCTTCAGCTATCATTTCTGTCAAATAATTTGCTTTGGTTCTTTCTCCTGAGTTATCAATCGATTGGACAGAAAAATTTGTCATTTGTAATATAGCAATAAATCCAATACCAACAATAGCAGTAGAAACTAATGCCTCTAAAATTGATAATCCAGAAATTTTAGATATATTTCTTCTCATATTATTGTTTAACCCAGTTTCCAATTCTCTTACTCCATTTTTCAAGTTTTAAATTACCAAATCTTGACCATTCAAGGGAATATAGGTATTCATGTTCTGATGCTGGTTGATTAGTACCCCTATTAAGATCACATTGTGCTCTTTGATCAGATCGATCACAAAAAAATAAAAAATTGTCTACAACGCCATCAAGTTCAAGTTTACCATTTCCACTATACCACCGATCATTTTTTGCAAAACAAATTGCTCCAATACCCGCAGTTCCATTTGGATTAGGCCCCCAGTTGGTTGAAATACTCTCTGCTTTATGTAATCTCACCTCAATCTTATCCGTATCAAGCTCTCCATCTCTGTCTGGATCAGGGTCGTCTGTCCAATACCCTGGATCTGAAATATTACATCTATTACCTTCATCTGTCCACCAGGTACTCTCTTGATTGCTTATTAGTGAACCAAAATCTGCCGCACTCATTCCCTTTGATCTTACAATCAAACCATCAGTTTGATTATTTACTTCGACATCAAACTGAACAAAAACATATTGTCCTCTTTGAACTTGTGCATTTATTCCCTCAATTAAAGATTTAATACGTATAACATCATCTCTTATTTCTCTATCTTTTCTCCACTTTGAGAATTGCGGATAACCAATACCTGAGATTAGCCCAATGATTGCAATAACTACAATCAATTCAAGAAGATTAAATCCTTTAATTTTCTCGTCCCGCACTCGCATCTATTTTTCCTGCTTTTACTAAATCTTCTAAGGATTTAGTCATGGTTATCATACCGTCTTTTACAGCAGTTTGCATGATGCTTGGGATCTGATGAATTTTAGATTCTCTTATCAAGTTTTGAATTGGAGCTGTACACTTCATCACTTCGAAAGCACCACAACGGCCTTGACCATCTTTTGTTTTGAGAAGTCTTTGAGTTACTACCATTTTTAAAGATGTAGAAATTTGTGCACGAATTTGAGCTTGTTGTTCTGGTGGGAAAACATCAATAATTCTATTGATGGTACTAGGTGCACCACTTGTGTGCAATGTGCCAAATACTAAGTGTCCAGTTTCAGCAGCAGTTAGTGCAAGAGAAACTGTCTCTAAATCTCTCATCTCTCCAACTAAAATTACATCTGGATCTTCTCGAAGAGCAGCTTTTAAAGCTGTTGCAAAAGTCTGCGTTTGTTTACCAACTT
>MDSZ01072708.1_pt1 | contig 11718 bp, 5 predicted proteins | sample 811201 | NCBI WGS metagenome assembly MDSZ01 (sample SAMN05326647, study PRJNA326480) | marine metagenome | isolation source: seawater | place: Indian Ocean: North | collected 2010 | reverse complement strand
GGAGGAGATGCCGGTGTCCGGGTGCACTTGCTTCAAGACCTTGTAGATGTAGATCTTGTAGGTCTCGACCTTCTTCTTGGAGGACGTCTTGGCGCCACCTTTGACGGTTTTCTTTGCTGGTTTCTTGCCGGCCATGTTGTATGTTAACGCGTGCGAGTGTGTTTGTGTTTTTGAATTATGACGACCAAGGGGACGAATTCGAGGTCAAATTAAAAAAAATTTCGTCCAAATTTCATGTTTTTTTCTACTTTCGTACTTTTTCTTTGAAAAAAAGCAGAATGTACACGCGCATATATCTCACACCAATGAATCAATAGACGCAAAACTTGGTCTAGACGATCACGCGTGTATTCATTAGCACGCACACAAGTTATCATATCGATTAATTCTTTTATTGACATCGTGGAATACGATGGCGTCGAATTCGGCTGATTTACCTTCAGAAAGATGCCCTTTCCATTTGATTTGTAAAACCCTAAATACAAAAAAGAGAAGAAAGAGCAAATTTGAGCACAAATGCATCATAAGTTGCCCCGCGTTACGAACAAGTAACTCGACTCACACACTTTCTTAATTCACATTAAACACTCTTACACTACTATCTAACATGTCTGGACGTGGTAAAGGTAAATCCGGTAAAAAAGCCGTCTCGCGATCCGCGAAAGCTGGTTTGCAATTCCCGGTCGGGAGAATCGCGAGATACCTCAAGGTTGGCAAATTCGCCACCCGCGTTGGCGCCGGCGCCCCGGTCTACTTGGCCGCCGTCTTGGAATACTTAGCTGCTGAAGTTCTCGAACTCGCTGGTAACGCTTCTCGCGACAACAAGAAATCCAGAATCGTACCGAGACACATCCAGTTGGCCATCAGAAACGATGAAGAATTGTCCAAGTTGTTGGGTACGGTCACGATTGCTTCGGGTGGCGTGTTGCCGAACATCCACTCGGTCTTGTTGCCGAAGAAGAGCAAGAAGTAAACTCATGCGCTAATCAGTAGAGAGAGAATGCACACACACACACAATATATCAGTAGCTTGTAACATTATTATACTTCCTATCGAGATTTCTTTCAATAAAACGCTAAGAACAAACGTGAGCACTTTTTCCCCTTCTTTTGTCCTCAAAAATCTCCTCCACCCGTGGAAAGATATAAAAAAAAATACTCCAAACGACAATGGGCGGCAGCCCCTCGAAACCCTCTGCCGATTCCGGTCGAAAAGCCGTCTTGCGAGCCGCCGCGATCGTCAAGAGCAGTGGTAGTAACGCGAGAAAACTTCCGAAGAGCGAAACCGAATCGCAAAAATTCATGTCTCGACCGACTCCAGACCAATGGAGAAATGCGATTGAACCAACAACGAAAGGGGCGATTAATTCCGCAGATGCGTTCAATAAAAAAAACGCGGACTTAGTCTCTAACATGCACAAAATCATGAACTCGAGTTCTGGAAAGATTACGGAGTCTGTGGTTAACACCGTGGGTAAACGAAGGGAAAAATTGATAAATGAAAATGGACGGATGAAACCAGAGGAGATTTATGGATTGGTGAAAGCGGTTTCGTTTGGGAAGGAAAACGACGTCGAGAAGATCGCGAAGGAACATAAAAATCTACTAGATAAGATGGACGCGAGAATAGTGAAAGAGTTTTTAGCGGCGCCGAAGTTGGAGAAAGTGATGATGCGGGAGAGGCAGAAGCTGAGGACGGTCGGAACGTGGCCTGAGACGAATAAGACGTAAAACTTTTCATTCTTCATATATGCTAGAATGTCGTTTAGTTGTATTAGTTATAGTTATTGTGGTAGTGGTATGGTACCAACCTAGGTAGTATCTAGATAGTTGTTATGAAGTGGCCGCACCTTTTTCTCCTTCCTTTTTCTTCCCTCGAATGATTTCCACCGCTTTTTGAATCTTGACTTCCATCCTCTTTCTTCTCTCTTTCGTGTTTTCGTCCTCGTTGTCTTCGTCTTCCATGAGCATTTTCAAAGCCTCCGCTTTTGAGATTTCCGTCGTTTGCGCGTCGTTGATTTCCTCGAAGGATCTCACACGTTCTATTTCTTCCTTCTTTTTGTTCCCTTTCAAGACTAAATCGGTCACTTGCTCTTTTTCCTTGGCGGTTTTCGCGATGTATTCTTCAACTGTGTTGCGACATATCAAACGGTAGACGTGAACGGTTTTCGTTTGTCCTAATCTGTGCGCTCGGTCCATAGCTTGTTGATCGACTGTTGGGTTCCAATCGGATTCAAAGAATATAACCGTGTCCGCTGCGGTTAAGTTGATACCTAATCCACCGGCGCGAGTTGAAAGCATGAAGACGAAGATGGAGTCATCGGATTGAAATCCAGACACCACTGCCGCACGATCGGAAACTTTCGTTGAACCGTCTAAACGAACGAATTTGTGCTGTCTAGCTCGTAAATATGTTTCGAGTAAATCGAGCATGGTTGTCATTTGCGCAAAAATTAAGACTCGAGACCCGCTCGCTTTCTTTTCGTATAAAAGTTTGTCCAAAGCGGCGAGTTTCCCGGAATCTGCCATGGCCAACGCTAAATCGTACCCCGGATTCGGTAATTCCGATAAAGAATTACCGTGGATGTGCATCGTTTCGTCCAACAGCGAGACTCGGTCGGTTCGGTGCGTGAGCGCCTGAACCTTGTTCAACATCACGTTGTTTATGGAAGAGTTGACCGCGAGATTTTTTCTCTCGTATTCGCTCTCCTGGACTGATGAAGGAAAGACATTTGAGTAACTACTATTCAAGGAAGATTTCCATTTTTGGTGTCTTCGAGTGAGTTCCATCGGTGACGTGGACTCCCAGAGCGCCCATCGAACGTAATCGGACATTCGATCTTGATTAGCTTTCATCGAGTAGTGCGAATAATCCGAACAGTACTCGTTTGGTGGTTTCGACAATACTCTCGGTTGGTACGCACGATTGACCATACGAATAAAAGGGATCGTATCTTTGATGATGTCCTCAAGAACGTAACAATTGACAGCGCCGTGTGGTAGTAATTGTTGTTGTATGCGCTTGTTGATGAACTCCTTTGCACTTCCTACACCACATACATTCAGCATTCTTCTGTTTGTTTTACTTTTCGAACTAGAGTGTTCGTCAAAGTGTAACGCTTTCAAACCTTCCGTTTCGTAAAAAGATGATCGATGTTCACCGCCGCCGTTGGAGGTGACAAATTTAGCCGTCAACGCGTCTTCGTCTCTTTCAAACAAAGCTTGGGCCCACTCAAAACACGTGTTGTGCATTCGCAAGAGTCTCATGGATGATTTCGTCACGACGTTAAAGTCATTCCTAAACAATTTCTCTTTACTGGAAAACAAAATACCAAAATCTCTGAACGCGAGTTTTGGCAACGGAACTTCGATTTCACTTCTCCATGCGCGCACATCCACCAGTGGTTCGGCGGTTTTTAATAACGCGTTGATGTTCAAACGCACGCCACCAATGCCGTTCTTTTCCGTTGTTTTAGCTTCACTGCCGTCCGCTCCGGTTGCAGTCGTACCGTCTCCAGAAATTGGGGATTTGCTTCCGATGTAACATCCCGGTGCGCCGCCTAACCGCGAAAACGCAAATGGTTCCGAGTTAGATCGCTCCTCGAACAAATCCGGGTGCGAGCACACTTTTCTAAGTTGGATGATCGTACCCAAAGGGTTGTAATCGCCCGCGTTGATTTGCTCGAACGCAACGGATTTCTTAATACTCCTATACATCTCTTTCTGTCGACGACTCATCCCGCACTTTATCACGTGTTCCTCCTTCGCGACCATTTCGCCTAAAACGTCTGTTTTCAAACGTCTCAACATGAACGGTTTCAACACGGCGTGTAATCTCGCCAACTGGTGTTCGTTCAGCTCTTTACCATTAGTAACGGAACCTTCGACGCCTTTCGAAAACCATTCGGCAAACTGTTCGTGCGAATCAAACAATGTCGGCATGATGAAGTGCAGCAGCGCCCAAAGTTCTTGCATCGTGTTTTGCACGGGCGTACCGGTGAGCAACAATCTATTTCTGCATTTAAAACCCAACAACGCTTTCCAGCGTAAACTCGAACTATTTTTGATCGCTTGGGCTTCGTCCAAAACCATGTACTGCCATTTAATCCTATTCAAATATTTCTCATCTTTCAACAACAAATCGTAACTTGTGACAAATACGTGACAGGCGGCGTCTCTCGTGCTTTGCTCATTCCCACCAATCGCCTGTCTCAAAGTTTTCCGTTCATCTTGCGAGCCCCAATAAGGGATAACGTTGAAATCCGGAATGAACTTCTTTAGTTCGTTGCACCAGTTCGGTAACGTCGACGTTGGTGCGGCGACGAGAAATGGGCCCCATAAGTTTTTGTTCTCCGCCAAGTGCGCCAACAACGCGATGCTTTGAACGGTTTTTCCTAAACCCATCTCGTCGGCTAAGATGCCATTGATGCCGTTGTTGTATAAATTCGCAATCCATCGCAAACCTTCCAACTGATAGTGTTTCAACGTCGCATTGAGCATTTTCGGTTGTTCGATTTTATCCACATCCATCGCCTTAAAGTCAGCCTCTTCTTCGACTTTGTTCTTCTCTCTCGCGTCTTTCGTGGATTGGTCAAACTCGTTCATTTTCGATTTCGTTTTGCGCAATTCCTCCAAAGCAGATTGTTTAGCCTCTTCGGCAATTTTCTTCCTCTCTTCTTCGGATAACACGGAGTTTGGATTTTGCGCCACGGCTTTTGCGATGGCTTGCTCGCTTTTCTCCCGAATCAGCTCTTCTTCGTCCTCAGTGGTTTTCTTCGTGACAAAGTGTGCGTATAATTCGGACTGGTTCAACAAAAACTGCAACCGTTGCTCTTGCATTTTCGCCTCTTGCTCTTGTTCTAATCGTATTTTCTCCTGCTTTTCTCGTATTTTCCGGTTTCTCATGTAATCCTCCGCGTGCTTTTCCGCCGCTCTCCAAAACGACGAAACCACGAACGAAAGTCTTTTTAAGTTTATGGTCGGACTGGTTTTCATCATTCGTCTGCGAAGTGCGTTTCTTTTCCTAACTTCTACCGCACACATGTGTGCTAATAAACGCGCGCGTCGCAGTTCCACGTCTGTTCGTAACATTGCAATGCTTTTCGTTCCTGGAACTTTGATGACCGCAATCCGTCGCCATAACTGCTCTCTGTTCGTTTCCTTCCGTTTCTCCTCAGTCGGCCGAAAACTCGTCGCGAGTTGCGCAAATTCAAACGTTTGCTCTTCGCGTCTTCTGTGTAACTCGTCGCGTATGCCGTTTCTACGCAGCGTCGTTTGCGAGCGTTGGATCTCGCGCTCTTCTTTGGACAATCGTCGAATTTCTTCTTGTTCGATTTTAGCGAATTTATCGATCCAATACGCTTCCACTTGGACTAAAGGCGCGTTAGATCGCGCGGCTGCTTCTTGGACTATTACAGGGGTAAACTTCGTCAAAAACCGTTCGTCTGCGGCGTCATTATTCTCACCATCTCCACCACGAACAACCCCAGAGGCGGTCATTTTCAAAAGGTTCCTTGGAATGCCTTTTCGCAATTCATCCGCCGGATCTTTCTCCAATCTAGCTCCTGCTTTTCCACCTCCACCACCGCCACTTGCTCGTCTTCTACCATCTGGTTCTTCCGGTGGAATCACCCGTTTTCTTCGTCTCACGTTATTCGCCAAAGCAAATGCCTTATCCTCCTCTCTCTTCTTCGCCAACGCGTCTCCGCTCGGGATCTCCGCCAATTCTGAATTGTGCACCAATTGAAACAATGCCAAAACTCTCTGGTGCGAAATCGTTCTATAATCTATGTGTCCCGCGTTGTTCCGCATAATCTCAGGTAACGCGAGCTCTCGTAATCCGGGTAAATTTAAATCGTACTTTAAAAAGTCGTACTTGTATGGCAACTCGAGCGTCTGGTCGTTACCAAGTTTGATGCGCTTCTTGTATGGCGGTTTCCAATCGAGCGGGAATTCTTCATCATTTTCTCCTTCTTCCTTATCTGTATGTCCTTCTTCTCCATCAGTGCCAGTCGTTTTGGTTGTCGCTTTATCTCCTTCTTCATCTTCTCCTCGATGCGTCGTCGTCGTCGTCGTCGTTGGTTTTCCTTCCTTCATTCCTTCAGGCGAGCGAGTCATCGGCGTATCTTTTCTCATCCCGAGTAAACTCGCGGTGCCTTCCGCGGTCCGCTTCGCTTTCTTCCCTATGAATCGTTCTTCCGAGTTGAGCTTATTCCCGTTCGCGTCTTCCGTCGGAGGGATTGTCGTCGCGAATTGTCCGTTCATATTTCTAATTTCTTCTTCGTCGTCCTTCTTCTTCTTCTTCTTCTTCTTCCTCTTTCCGAAGTCCGAACTCGAAATCTCAAAACCTGTTACCGACCGGACGAAGCGTCGTCGCCGCGCGACGTCCCCCGAACGCGCTCTTCTCTCTTCTCTCTCTTCCCTCTCCCTTTCGTGTCGTCGTCGTCGTTTTCCTCGTCGTCCGTCGTTGTGTCGTCGTTCGAACGACCACCAAAGGAGAAAAAAAAGGACCTCATTGACTCCTCCTCCTCCTCGAAGGTCTTCCTTTTCCGTGTTGTCCTTCGTCATAGTTCGTCTTTGGGAGAGTCTCTCCTCTCTCTTTTCGCCTCCTTTGGGGTCTTTTGCGTCGTCTTTTTGGGTCGTCTCTCTGACTATAAAAAATTTTCTTCCCGAAAGGCCTTTTTTCTACCTACGAGTGGAAAAAGAAGAAGAAGAAGAAGAAGAAGGCGAGAAAAAAAAAATCGAAGGAGGAGGAGGAGGAGGAGGAGACAAAATCGACTTCTTTTTTGATTCCCCAAAGATGGTGGTCATGGTCGCGGAGGACGGGCCGACGACGACGACGACGACGGTGAGCGTCTCGTACGCGTCGCCGTCGATATCGATAATTTCGCTCCACTCGGAACCGGCGAACGCGATGGACGTGCAATTTTGGACGGCGTTGCGGGACGCGTTGGAAAGCGTGGAATCGAATCCAACGGCGCGCGCGTGCATCTTTCTTTCGCGGTTGAAACGAGATATTTTTACCGCCGGGAACGATATCAAGGAGCTGTACGCTCCAGAAACGACGGCCGAACGATACTCGGCGTTTTGGAGAATGCAAACGACTTTTCTCACCCGACTGTTGGTGTCACCGTTGGTGACTATAGCTGGTATTCGAGGCGCCTGCCCAGCCGGAGGCGCCATGTTATCGTTATGTTGCGATTATCGCGTGCAAACGTTGCACAAAACGAGCACTTTCGGTTTGAACGAGGTGATGTTGGGTATTCCTGTGCCGAAGTTTTGGGCGATGCGGTTTTGCGAGGTCACTTCGAGCAAAGCGTTGGGAGAGAAGTTGTTGTTACGAGGCGCATTGGCGAAACCGAGAGAGGCGTTGAGATATGGGTTGATCGACGAGGTGTGCGAGGAAGGGATGTTAGAGAAACGAGTGATGGAGATTGCAGAAAAAATGAAACAAGTGCCGCGAGATGGGTACGCGAAGACAAAGGTAAATTTGAGAGGAGAATTTGCCGAGCAATGGTATCGGTACGGATGCGACGAAGAGGCGAGGGACGGTTTTCGAATGTTGTGCGAACCAGCCATCGTGAAGCAGCTAAAACGGGTTTTAGATGGGTTGAAAAGAGGAGCAGAAGCAAAAAAAGCGTCTTCGAAGTTGTGATGTTCCTATCGCATTTAGTTTTAGTTTTAGTTGTAGTAGGATTCTGAGGTAGGTATTATAATCGACTATATAGATACAAAGTTGGATGATTATTTTTCGCTTGTCTATGTATTCTCCATTCTCTTTCTCGCGCAAGGGATAACAAAACATATTTCTTATATTTCTTCTTCTTCCTTCTTTAACTTACGCCGACGTCTTCTTCTTCGCCGCCGTGGCTTCGTCGATCAAGTAGACCAAACCCTTGAACGAAACGTCGGAGTGGTTCGTTAAACTCATTTCGCACGTTCGCGAGGTGGAGTAACCATCTGTGCATCCCTTCGGCAAGTCCAAGTACTTCAAGGAACCGCCAGTCAACTCCGGGTATCGCATACCGCGGTCACCGGCCATGCCACAGCACGGAATACCGGAACCAGTCACTTCTTCCGCGCACTTTTCGGCGAGTTTCGTAAACGTTTGTTCAACCCCGAGCTTTTTGGACGAGCATGGCACGTGGATGGCAATGTGTTTTTTCACTTTGTTGAACTCGAGCTTATCGAGCAAGTGGTTCGCGATGAATTCCGCTGGCTCATACAAGGAAAATCTCAAGGCTGGGTTTTGCAAGGAACCCTTGATTTCCGCCAAGCAAGGAGAGGTATCGACGACGATCGGGTACTTGCCGTTTTCCGACGCTTCTAACAAAGCTTCTTCCATCTGCGCCGCTTTCGTAATCGCAGTGTCTTTGAAGCCTCTGGAGTTGAACAACATGCCGCAGCACTGATCACTCAAGTCTTTCGGGTAGACAACTTCATAATCTGCTTTAGATAAGATGGACATCATGGCATCCGCGACGCCTTCCAAGTTGGCTTCGGCTTTACTTGGACCCATCATTCTCGTCACGCAGGACGGAAGATATACAACTTTCCTTTCGATGCCGGCGTGTTTCTCTTTCGCGTGGTTCGGTTCCGGTAATTTCGGCGCACCTCGCGGCATGTGAGGGTTCCATTCCGGAATCAAGTTACCAGAGACTTTGTTTAGCCCGCTAGAGACGGTTTTCAAAACGCCATCGCCCAAAATAGAGTGGAAGCCAGAGACCATGTTCAAGAACGGCGGGACGACGCCGGAGAAGCTCGCAAAGTTTCTCCCGAGCGACGCGGCGACCGAAGAAACGTTCTTGGCTTGCTCTAACTCTCTCGCACGAATTGATTTCACGAGAGCACCGGTGTTGATACCGACCGGGCACTTCACTTCGCACATACCATCGGCAGCGCACGTGGAGTCTCCAGCGTAGGAGAAAATGTCCAAAAACTCGTCCAATCGCGCTTGATCTTCCGTGCTTCTGTTCTCCATCGCTTGTAAACGACTAATTTCGCGATATACCGTGATTCTTTGTCTCGGAGTCAATGACACGTCTCTGGATGGGCAGTTAGATTCGCAGAAACCGCACTCCATGCACATATCAACGATCGGGTCCGCCACCGGCTTCGGCTTCAAAAATTTTTGGTGGACGTCTGGATCTCTGTTCAAAATAACGCCCGGGTTCAACACATAATCAGGATCAAACATTTCCTTCAATTCCCACATGATTTCGTACGCTTTCGTACCCCATTCCATCTCGACGAACGGCGCGACGTTACGCCCGGTGCCATGCTCGGCTTTCAACGAACCTTTATACTTGACCGCAACAATCTCGCACATTTCTTGCATCATCGCCGCGTACGTCTCCACTTCCTTCTCCGTACGGAAACCTTGGGAAAAGACCAAGTGCAAGTTACCTTCCAACGCGTGACCCATGCAAGAAGCGTCGTCGTAGCCGTGCTTTTCGAACATAGCCATTAAATCTTTCGTCATTGGTGCCAAAGAATCGACTTCACACGCGACGTCTTCAATCAACACGGATGTGCCGGCTTCGCGACCGCCACCGACCATAGGAATCAACCCTTTTCTCACGTCCCAATAGACACCATACACAGCCGGATCCTTCGAGAACGGGTACGTTTCTTCTCTCGGGTGCAAAAAGTTCAAGTTCGCGCTATCCAAAGAGTCCGTCACCGCTTTAATGTTTTGGTCTAACTCCGCGTCGTTTGGGCCTCTGCACTCGATCAAAAGCGCTGCGCCGTACTTCCCGGCTTCCGGAATCGTCGGCACCAACGACATGATTTTCTCGTGCTTCTCGCACTGACGCAAACTGGCTTTATCGAAAATCTCAACAGCATCGACCGTAGTTTCGCGTCTCAACACTGCCGCTGCGTTGCACGCGTCGTCGACGTCTTTGAACATGATGAAACAACTTGCCTTATGCGGATGGTCGACAACCGTATTATACGTCGCTCTCGAGACGAAACCGAGAGTACCTTCACTCCCAATCATCAATCTCTTGATAATTTCAATCGGATCGTTCGCATCGTTATCTACTAAAGCGTTAATGGAATAGCCAGTCGTACATTTAATCGCAAATTTTTTGTTGATCAGCGCGGTCAGCTCAGCATCCGCTTGCACTTTCTTCGCCAAGTTGCTCACTTTCGCACACAAATCTTGGTGCGTTCTCAAGAAACTCTCTCGAGACGCCGGATCCGCGGTATCCAAAACCGTCCCGTCCACAAACACAATTCTCATATCTTCCAAAGTGTGGTACGTGTTCTGTTTCACTCCGCAGCACATGCCCGATGAGTTGTTCGCGACGACCCCGCCAACCATACACGAGTCGATCGAAGACGGATCCGGACCCATCTTATATTGCACCGCGTGCCCTCCTTTCTTCTTATGAGCTTGTAAAATTCTATTTACTTCACCCAAAATTAATCCAGGTTCTAATGTAATTTTTCTCCCATCCTCGTGGACGGTGTAATCTCGAAAGTTCTTCCCGACGTGCGACAACTTCAAGAGCACCGAATCCGAAACCGCTTGCCCACTCAAAGATGTCCCAGCCGCTCGAAACGTCACCGGAGTCTGATGTTTCTTCGCGTACGGTAAAATCTTTTTCACTTCTTCTTCCGAGTGAATTTTCACGACCATTTGCGGTAACAATCGATAAAACGAAGCGTCTGTCCCGTACGCGTACGTCTTCACCGCATCCGTGATTACTCTCTCCTCCGGTATGGCCAACTCGTTCTTCAAATCGCTCTTAAAGTTTTGATATCTCCCATCGTCCACGCGCATCCCATCCGCGTTTTGGTAGACAACTTTCGAGCCTTTCACGTCTTGAGGGACCGGGTAGACGGTACCACCGATGGAGTAATCGATGTTGGGTGAAATTTTTGACGCGGTCGCTGCTTGCGGCATGGCTGCGTTGCCACGTCTCGCGACATCCAACGTCGCGCTGCCTTTCGAGGACGCCGACCCCAGAGGGGAACCCCCCCCGTTGATCTTCGCGACCACTCTCTTTCTCGACGCCGAGGACGCACCGTCGTCTTTACGCCCGCCCGCGATGCCTCTCTGGTGCGATCTTCCATCTCCGTGTCGCTTCGCCTCCTTCTTCACCGCCCTGCTGGACGACGACGACGACGATGACGACGATGACGTTTTGGACAACGTCGATATCCCTTTCTTTTTGTGGCACAAACCTCTCGATGACGTTGACGCGATGGCGTTCGACGATTCTCTCAGCAACTCGATCACGGCCCCCGCGGCTCGGTGGTTCGTCGCGCAACGCCGCATCGTCGTCTTCTTTTCTCTCTTTCACCCGTAGTCGTTTTTTGTCCTCCGAAGTGACGACGACGTTCGGTCGCGCGCGGATTCACAGAGAGGCGATTGGATTTTTTTTTGTGGATTGTTTGCACCTTTTTTGGGGGGAGACGGCGAGCCCCCCACGTCTTCTCTCCTTTTTGCGTCTCTCTTTTCCCGAGTGCCGAGGTGAAAAAGTAAAAAATCTCCTCGAAAAAGGTGAAGGTGAAGACGCCACGTCCTCAAAAAAAAAAGCTTGGGTCTTTTTTTTTTTGCTTGGCGTGTGTCCTCTCATATCGAAACTTTGCGTTTTTTTCATATCCAAAAATCTCATTTTTATCATTTTTATCTTCTCTTTTTCATTTTTTTTGGGAGAGACTTCGGACGACGACGACCAATTTTTTTTTTCTTTTTTTTTTGTGGTC
>MDSZ01271844.1_pt1 | contig 11721 bp, 13 predicted proteins | sample 811201 | NCBI WGS metagenome assembly MDSZ01 (sample SAMN05326647, study PRJNA326480) | marine metagenome | isolation source: seawater | place: Indian Ocean: North | collected 2010 | reverse complement strand
TCAGCAGCTCTAAAAATTCGAATAGCAATTTCACTTCTGTTTGCAGCTAGGATTTTACTAATCTTTTTCATAAGACCACCATTTTTATTAAAGAGTAATTCTTAATGTTTAATCCGTGATCCATCTATATCTTCCTATCTTATTTAGCAAGAGATGTAGGGAAATTAGGCATTTTTTAAGGTTTGGAAGCAAATTTTTGTTCCTTAATTTCAATAATTAATATCAATTTTAGGTATGTGCAATTATGTCCCTTTATCAGGTTAATATTTTTATAATAATATAAAAATTACATTATGAATGAAAACATAACTCCGTATCAAAGTTGCTCAAAATCTGTATTTCTTATTTTAGGAATAATACTTATGGGATGGAGTGCTCTGTTCTCAATATTTCTAATTAGTCAAGGTGCATGGCCTGTTTCAATTTTTTTAGGAGTTGAGTATCTACTGATTGTTTATTTAATTAAGTTATATTTTAAAGAAAAAAACATTAAAGATGAAATCAGTATTAATGAGAAAGAGATTTCAGTTAAAAAATTTAAAGGGGATAAATTATTAAAAACATCAACCTTTAATACTTATTGGTCAAAAATTTTTTTCACTAAACATAAAAATCAGTCTAAACTTTCTATAAGGGAATCAGATAAAGAAACTGAGGTAGCATCTTTCTTACACGCTGACCTCAAAGAGAGTTTATATTTAAGAATGAAAAGGCAGCTTACGTATTATTAAGTAAATATTAAAATAAAAGATCAGTCATATTAAATAAGCCATTTTTCTTTTTTGAAATAAAAATAGCTCCTTCAATCGCTCCCTCTACAAAGATAGACCGATTATTAGCTTTATGGACTAGATCAATTCTATCGTTGGTGCCGATAAAACTTACTGTATGTTCACCTGCAATCTCACCGCCTCTAGTAACGGAAAAACCAATGTCGCCTTTTTTTCTAGATGATAGTTTTTTTGTACGATCTAAAATTTTTGATTTATTTAATTTAATTTTTCTTCCCTCAGCAGCATATTCACCTAGAGATAAAGCAGTTCCTGAAGGTGCATCCTTTTTATGTTTATGATGTGTTTCAGCAATTTCAATATCATAATCAGTATCTTTTAAAGCCGATGCGGTTTGCTGAACTAAATTAAATAATAGATTTACTCCTAGACTCATATTAGACGACATAAGTATAGATATTTTTTTTGAATAATTTTTTACTTTCTTTTTTTGAGCGTCCGTCATTCCTGTTGTGCCAATAACAACTGCTGTTTTGTTTGCAGAAGCAATTTTTAGATTACCCAAAGTAGACTCAGGTGTTGTAAAATCAATAAGAACGTTTGCTTTTTTTATTAATTGACTTGAATTAGCAGTAACCAATTTTGAAGACTGTATGCCTGAAACTTTATTCAAGGGTTTGTTTATATCTTTGTGGTTTTTGTGTTCAAAGCCTCCCACAAATTCTAAGTTTTTATTTTTCAAAACTTGTTTTGAAATTTCTTGTCCCATTCTACCAAGACAACCTGCTACTGCTATTTTAATTTTTGCCATAAAAAACTTCTTATACTTTGATGAATGAGGGTTGAAAAGAAATTAAGTTAAGTCTTCCCAAACCTCTTTTAATTTCGAGAAAAACCCTTGGGATTTAGGACTGTGCTTCTTTGATGTGCCTCCCTCTTTTTCAAATTCCATAAGGATTTCCTTTTGTTTTGAATTTAAATTTACGGGTATTTCTACATTAGCTTCAACATACATATCACCTCTAGCTTTTTGACGTAAAATACTCATTCCCTTTCCTCTTAAACGAAATTGGGTTTCAGATTGTGTTCCTGCTGGGATATTTAATCTTGCTTTTTTACCCTCAATTGTTGGTACTTCAATTTCACCACCAAGAGTAGCTGTTGTTATTGATATTGGAATTTGACAAAACAAGTTTTCATCTTCTCTCTCAAATAATTTGTCTTTTTGAACTTCAACAAAGATATAAAGATCGCCGTTACCTGCTCCTCTTTGACCAGGTTCTCCTTCGCCTGCAATTCTAATTCTTGTTCCTGTATCAACTCCTGCTGGAATAGTAACTGAAATTGTTTTTTGTTTTTTTACTTGCCCGGTTCCAGAACACTTCAAGCATGGGTTCTTGATGCTAGATCCTTCACCACCACAAGTTGGACATGGTCTTTCAATTGAAAAAAAACCTTGTTGTGATCTTACTTTTCCCGCACCTCCACAAGTTGAACATGTGCTTGGACCTGACTTATCGGCGCTACCAGTTGAAGCACATAAATCACATCCTGCATAACTTGGAATTCTTATCTGAGGTTTCTTTCCAGTAAATGCTTCGTAAAGAGAGACCGACATGTTGTAACGTAAATCGCTACCTCTTTGCGGACCTCTTCGCCTTGAGGATTGTCCCCCAAAACCACCACCAAAAAATTCTTCAAATATATCTGAGAAACCTCCAGCAAAATCTCCAAAACCTTGTGCTCCGCCCATCCCACCTTGTCTAAATGCATCATGGCCATATTGATCATATGCTGATCTCTTTTCTGAGTCTTTTAGTACTTCGTAAGCCGCCGACGCTTCCTTAAATTTTTTTTCTGCAGTTTTATCATCCTTATTACGATCAGGATGATATTTCATTGCCTGTTTTCTATAAGCTTTTTTTATTTCATCTTCACTGGCGTTTTTTTGAACACCTAATATCTCATAGAAATCTTTTTCGGCCACTTCGCCTCCTTCTTAGAATTTGGAGTGTTAGTCTTTTTTATCTTCATCTACCTCTTCAAACTCAGCATCTACAACTTTTTCATCTTTTTTATCATCAGATGACGGCTCAGCCCCGGATGGATCAGTTTGAGGGGCAGCTCCCTGTGGATTTTGTTTGTAAATTGCTTCACCCATTTTTAAAGAAGATTGAACTAGAGCTTCGGTCTTAGATTTAATTGCTTCTATGTCGTCTCCATCTTTAACTTTTTTAAGCTCTTCAATATCTGCTGTAATCTTATTCCTATCAGCTTCTGGAATTTTATCTCCGTGCTCTTTTAAGTTCTTTTCAGTCTCGTTTATTAAACTATCAGCATGATTTCTTGTATCAACAGACTCTCTTTTCTTTTTATCAGATTCAGCATTTTCTTCTGCCTCTTTTACCATTCTTTCAATTTCATCATCTGATAAACCACCAGATGCTTGAATTTTGATTTGTTGTTCTTTTCCAGTTGATTTGTCTTTAGCTGATACATTGACGATACCATTAGCATCTATATCAAAGGTAACTTCAATTTGAGGCATACCTCTTGGTGCAGGAGGTATTCCCACTAAATCAAATTGTCCGAGCAATTTGTTATCAGCAGCCATCTCTCTTTCTCCTTGGAAAACTCTAATGGTAACTGCACTTTGATTATCCTCTGCAGTTGAAAAAACTTGACTCTTCTTCGTGGGAATAGTTGTGTTTTTATCAATAAGCCTAGTGAACACTCCGCCCAAGGTTTCGATACCAAGTGATAAAGGAGTAACATCTAATAAGAGAACATCTTTTACATCTCCTTGTAATACACCTGCTTGAATTGCTGCTCCTGATGCAACTACCTCATCTGGGTTAACGCCTTTATTAGGCTCTTTGCCAAAAAAGTTTTTTACAATCTCTGTTACTTTAGGCATTCTAGTCATACCACCAACTAAAATAACGTCATCTATTTCTGCAGCTTGAAGACCGGCATCTTTTAGCGCCATTTCACAAGGTTTTAGGCTTTGATTTAATAATTCACCAACAATTGCTTCCAGTTTAGCTCTTGATAGTTTTATTGTTAAGTGTTTGGGACCAGATTGATCAGCAGTTATAAACGGCAAGTTAACTTCTGTCTCAGTTGAGCTAGAAAGTTCGATCTTTGCTTTTTCAGCAGCTTCTTTGAGTCTTTGAAGGGCCAGTTTGTCTGAACGTAAGTCAATTCCATTATCTTTTTTAAATTCATCAGCAAGGTAATCAATTATTTTAAGATCAAAGTCTTCGCCACCTAAGTGTGTATCACCGTTTGTTGACTTAACCTCAAAAACCCCGTCTCCAATTTCAAGAATTGAAATATCAAAAGTACCTCCGCCAAGATCGTAAACGGCAACAGTTCCAGTTTTCTTTTTGTCTAAGCCATAAGCGAGCGCTGCTGCTGTCGGTTCATTAATAATTCTTAATACTTCTAATCCTGCAATTTTTCCTGCGTCTTTGGTTGCTTGTCTCTGAGCATCATTAAAATATGCTGGAACCGTTATAACCGCTTGTGTTACATTTTCACCTAGATATGACTCAGCTGTTTCTTTCATTTTTTGAAGTATGAACGCACTTATTTGACTTGGGCTATATTTTTCACCTCTAGATTCTACCCAAGCATCACCGTTGTCACCTTTAACAATTTTGTATGGTACAAGACCGCTGTCTGATTTAACGTTTTCATCTTCAAATGTTCTACCTATTAATCTTTTAATAGCGAATAAAGTATTTTCAGAATTAGTAACAGCTTGTCTTTTTGCAGACTGTCCAACTAGTTTTTCACTAGTATCTGTAAACGCAACCATTGATGGAGTTGTTCTTCCACCTTCTGAGTTTTCTATTACTTTTGCCTCTTTGCCGTCCATTACTGCAACGCAAGAGTTTGTAGTACCTAAATCAATACCAATTACTTTCGCCATATTTATTAATCCTCTTTAGTTAATATTTCGTCTACTTAGTGTGACTACATAGAATATGGGAAAAAAGTTCTAAAATACAAGGATTGGCTATTAATATATTTGAATTATCTATATTTTCTTGGGATTTTATAGCTTTTTTTGGTAAGTATTAGTCAGATTTATCAGCCATCTCTTCATTATTATTGTTATTTTTATCAACATCTTCGTTATTAGTCGATTTTTTTGAAACACCGACCATAGCTGCGCGAAGAAGCCGATCGTGCATGATATATCCTGATTGAACTTCCTGAACAACAGTTCCCTCATCTACATCCTCTCTTTCAATTTCCATCATAGCTTGGTGAAAATTATGATCAAATTTTTTGTCTATAGTTTCAATTTTTTTAACACCATGTCTTTCAAGAATATTTTTAAATTCTTTTAAAACCATCTTTAGGCCTTCAACTAAATTTTTTATATTTTGAGAATACTCCTCTTTTTCTGGAAGAGCGCTTAAAGCTCTTTCTAAATTATCAGCAGGAGATAAGATATCTCTTGCAAGATTAATGCTCCCAAACTTAATGGTTTCAACCTTTTCTCTTTCAAATCTTTTTCTAAGATTTTCCATTTCAGCCAAAAGTCTTATTTTTTCTTCTTTTAGTAACTCTATTTCTCTTTTAGAGTCTTCATTATTTTCTGTCTCTATGTCAATGTTATCATTTTCTGAGTTTAAAGTGATTTCATCTAATGTTTTTTCATCATTGATTTCGGTTTTATTTTTATTATTATTAGAATTATCTTTTTCTAAATCTTCATTTTTTTCTTCTTTTTGATTCATTACTCAATTACCTTTCCAATAATTTTAGACGTATAATCTACCAGTGGCACAATCTTTGAATAGTTAAGCCTGGTAGGCCCAACAACACCAATTGCCCCTATTATTTCTTGATCGTTATTTTTATATGGGGCCATTACCATAGAAAGACCAGAGTGTTTAAACAAAAAATTTTTTGAGCCTATAAAAATTTGTACTCCTTTTGCTCTTCCAGCAGTCTCTAAAATTTCCACAAAACTTGATTTTTTTTCTATTTCATCAAAAAGATTGCGTATTTGGTCTAGGTCTTTAGAAATAATTTCATCTTTTAATAAGTTAGATTGACCATGAAGAAAAATATATGGATTTTTAATGTTTGGAGGAGTTTCAATAATTCCTTGATTTATTAATTTTGAGGAGATGGACTCTATTTCACTTTGAGACTTTCTAATATCTAATTGAATAAATTTTTTAATTTGAGAGATGTTTTTATTTGAAAATTTTGAAGTAAGATAATTTGATGCCTGAATTAATAAAGAGGCGTTATACTTTCCATTATCCTCAATTATTCGATTTTCTACCTCACCATTTTCATATGCTAAAATTAACATTAATTGAGTTTTGTTTAATCTAATAAACTCGAGGTGCTTTAGGTTTTTTTGAAATTTTGGTGCAATTACTATTCCTGCATAGTTAGACAATCCCGATATAGCTTTAGAGGCAATATCTAAAACTTCTTCATAAGATTTGCCCTTTGTAGAGCACTGTTGTTTTATATTTTCTTTGTCTGTTTTTGATATTCTGCCAAATTCAAGAAGTCCATCAACAAAGAACCTCATACCTTTTTCTGTGGGCATTCGGCCGGCTGATCTATGAGGGGCAAAAAGAAGTCCTTCTTTTTGTAAGTCTGATAAAATTGATCTAATTGATGCAGAAGACAAATTTAGACCTCCCATTTTCATTATTGTCTCTGAACCTGCTGGTGAACCTGTTCTTAGGTACGACTCAACTAGTTTTTTAAATATTAGCTTAGATCTATCATTTAATTCAGCGTATAAGTTATCAACCATTATAATTTATGTTTTAAAATAATTTTTATCTACTATTATTAAATTTAAATGAGAAAAGATAGATCGTTTGATGAAATGAGAGAAATTTCATTTGAAAAAGGTGTAAACATTCATGCTGATGGATCTTGTCTAGTTAAGTTCGGTAATACTCATGTTTTGTGTTTGGCTACAATAGATGAAAAGGTCCCACATTGGATGAAAAATAGTGGTAAAGGTTGGATAACCGCTGAATATGGAATGTTGCCAAGATCAACAAATACCAGAATGGATCGTGAAGCAGCAAAAGGCAAACAATCTGGTAGAACTCAAGAAATTCAAAGACTAATAGGTAGAAGCCTTAGATCAGTAGTTAGTTTAAGTGACCTTGGTGAAAAACAAATAAAGATAGATTGCGATGTTATTCAAGCAGATGGTGGAACTAGGACTGCTTCAATAAGTGGTGCATTCGTATCACTGCACATGGCAATAAATAAATTAAGAAATAATTATAATATACAAAAGCCAATAATTAAAAATTATATAGCTGCTGTTTCAACAGGAATAGTTGAAAACAAACCTTTACTAGATCTCAATTATAATGAAGACTCCTCAGCAAAAGTAGATGCAAATTTTGTAATGACTGCTACAAATGAAATATCTGAGATACAGGTAACTGGAGAAGAGTCCTTATTTAATGATAATCAGTATAATGAAATGTTAGGTTTAGCAAAAAAAGGAATAAGTGAAATTATTGAGAAGCAAAAAGAAGTACTTTCAGAGTAACAAAAAAATATTATTTTTTTCTAATAATGCAGGTAAAACTGAAGAGATAAAAAAACTTTTTAAAAAATATAAAATTAATCTGTGCTCACTAGCAGATTTCAATTTAAATTTAGAACCAAAAGAAACCGGTAATTCGTTTGCAGATAATGCTAAAATAAAATCCCTTTTTGGGTATGAAAAAATTAAATTACCATGTTTTGCAGATGACTCTGGTATATGTATAGAGGCGCTTGGATGGAAACCAGGTGTATATTCTAAAAGATTTATTGAAAATTTCAAAAACAATGATGAATGTTTTAAATATATATTTAGAAAAGTTTTAGCAAGTGGAAAAAATAGAGCTTATTTCCAAACTTCAATCTGCCTTACGTTAAAAAATAATTATCATATTGTTTTTGAGGGAAAAATTAATGGTAAAATATCAACAAAAATTATTGGTAAAAATGGTTTTGGATTTGATCCTATTTTTACACCAGATATGTATCAAAAAACTTTTGGCCAAATGAAAAGTTATGAAAAAAATTCAATAAGTCACCGATCAATTGCTATTAATAAACTTTTGAACTTCCTTACTAATTAATTTTTTTTGCAACTCCTTCAGAAATTCTTAAAATATCGAGGTCTCTTTCAATCTTGCTTTCTTTAAAATAAAACTCTCCGTCTACTCCCTCAAATTTAATTGTGGAACTATTTAACAATTCTATTGTTTCTTTTACTGTAAAATTTCTAGAATAAATAAAATTTAACAAACCCAGTAAATCATATGGAAGTGTTGATATTCTCATTAAATTTTCATCATAAATTTTTTGGTATTTGTTAATTAGATCCATTCTTTTGTTTATTTCAACCCCTGGGAATATTGTTCCTTGTAATGATGGTTCAATAAAAAAATTTTCATCATCTATAACCCCAGTTCCAACAAACTGAACAATATTTGGGTCAATGTCGTAGTATGGCAGAAGAGGCGCAACTTGTAATAAATTTAATCCATAATCTGCGATTAAAATATGTGTAAATTCGTAATCACTTGTTGTTTTGAATTTCTCCAACTTTTTAAGCCTATTTTTTGAAACTTGATCGTTTTTTGAATAAAGAATTTGTTTTTGTCTCTCTAATTCATATTTCCTAAGCTCATATTTTCCTAATTCTTTAATTGCATCTCTAACATTAGACAAATCATTTTTGTAGGAAGCTCTATTTACAAGAATTGCATCAGTTTTATTTATGACACTATCTATTAAGGAATTAATCATATAACCATATTCATTTTCAGGATAAAGTAATGCGACTCTTGAATCCGTATTTATGGATAAAAATATTTGCTCAAGTTCATTTCTTGGAAAAAAGTTTATTAAATAAACACATTTTTTTGCTAAATTAGAATTAGATGCAAAAGAGAAAAAAATCGCTCCTTGATCACAATAATTTAAAACTATTTTTGTGTCATTATTATTAATTGGTCCAATAAAAATTTTACCACTAACTACGTCTTTTAGTAATATTGAATTCAGCTCTTCTTCATTTTTATAAACTTTAATATCAAAGGTAATTTTTGATAAATTCTTTTCGTAGACCCCTAGCTCAATTACATTGATAAATTGATTTATTATTTTTTTATTATTTTTTTTGGAAACTAAAATAGTAATATTTTTTTTTATATCATAATCAAATAAATTTTGGTTTTTTTTAATATTTGATATATTTTTGACTTTATTTTTTCTTGTGGGCTCATTTATAACTTCGTTTTTTGTTGACTTATCTTTCTCTATGTAAATTTCTTGTTTATTAGAATAATTTACTGGAGCACATGAAATTATAAATATAAATAGTAAAGAGATGATTAATAATGATTTTGGCCTGTATATTGTTTCAACACCCATAGGAAACCTCAAAGATATATCTGAAAGAGCAATAAATACAATTAAAGAAGTTGATTTTATTATTTGTGAAAACCCTTCTCATTCTCTTAAGTTACTTAATAACTTTGGCATTAAAAAGAAGCTTATCTCTTTGCATGATCACAGTGAACTAAAAATAATAAAAAAGGTTGAAAAACAATTATATGAAAAAAAGGTTGCTTTAATATCAGATGCAGGCTCTCCATTAATATCTGATCCTGGATATAAACTAACCAAATATTGTATAGATAACAACATAAACGTAACATCCATACCTGGTGCAAACTCAATAATACCCTCTCTACAGCTTTCTGGAATTCCAATTAATGAGTTTTATTTTGCTGGTTTTTTTCCTAAATCAGATAAAAAAATGTTAGATTTCATCGAAAAAATATCAAATTTGAATATCACGTCTGTTTTTTTTGTATCAAATAATAAAATAAATATTTGTTTAGATATTATTGAAAAAAAAATGAACGAGAGATTAGTGAGTGTTTCAAAAGAATTAACTAAATTAAACGAAAAGACATATCGCGGAGATCTTCAAGATATAAAAAAAAATATTAACTCTGAAGGTGAAAAAATTAAAGGGGAGTTTGTTGTGGTAGTTGGCAATAATTCAAATAGAAAAATAGATAGTCCCGATTTAATTGAATATGAACATGAAATATTAAAGCTACTATCAAAATTTTCTTTGACTGACGTCGTTGAAATAGTACATAAATTAACAAATATTTCAAAAAATAAAGTATATAAATGGCTTTTAAAAATAAAAAAATCCTAAGTTTCTCTTTTGGCTTGGTAATATTGTTTTTATCATTAATTAATGCAGGGTGCTCACCAACAAATATTTTGGCAAGTGGTGGAGCAACTACAATGGTTGTTGCTGAAGGTGAAAGATCTCTAGGTACTGTTGTAGATGATGCTACTATTAAAGTAAATATAGCTGCAAAGTTTCTTAATGCTGGTTCAAATTTATTTGTGGACATAAACACAACTGTACTAGAGGGCAGGGTGTTGCTCACTGGTCTTGTCGACAATCAAGAAGTAAGAATAGATGCTGTAAGATTGGTTTGGGAAGTTGATGGTATAAATGAAGTAATAAATGAAATTGAAATTGGAAACAGAGAAACAATAAAAGATTATGCAAATGATTTGTGGATAAACACACAGGCAAGGGGGCTAGCAGCAAAAACAATTGGTTTAAGGGCTGTTGCTTATAACTTTGAAACAATACAAGGTAAAATTTATTTAGCAGGTATTACAAACGACGCTGAACAATTAGAAGTTTTAATAGAAACACTTAAAACAATAAAGGGCGTTAAGGAAATTATAAATTACGTAATAATAAAAGAATAATTATAAGTGAATTTTTAGTTTTTCACCACCAAGTATATGAATATGAAAATGTGGCACTTCTTGACATCCATTTATTCCTGAGTTGGAAACAATTCTATAACCATCTTTTTTTAGACCAAGGTTTTTAATAACATTTTCAGTTTTTTTAAAAAAATTTGATACTACATCATTACTATAATTAGAAACAAAGTCAGCAAGATCAGTACACTTTACTTTAGGAATACCAAGAATATGTATTTTGGCTTTCGGATTTATATCCTTAAAAAATAAAACGTTTTCATCCTCATAAATTTTATCACATGGTATCTCACCTCTTAATATTTTTGCAAAAATATTTTGATTGTCATACATACTATTTTCTTTTTTTTAGTTCCTTATTAATTTCATTTAAAGATATTTTCTTAGACTTAAGCATAACTAATAAATGATAAATCACATCTACAGCCTCTTCTATTGTTCTTTTTTTTGAGCCTTTTAAATAATCTATTATAAGCTCTGTTGACTCTTCTCCAAATTTCTGAGAAATCTTCTTGGGTCCCAACTTCAAAAGTTTATTAGTATAAGAGTTTTTATTTTTATTTTTTACACGACTTTCTATTACATTAAATAATTCTTCAATACTCATCTCAACTACAATCTTACTTCAATATTTTTTTTTAATAAATAATCTTTTACTTCTTTAATGCTGAATTCATTAAAATGAAAGACTGATGCGGCTAACAACGCATTTGCTTTTCCTTTTATTACACCATCATAAAAATGTTCCATTTTCCCAACACCACCACTAGCTATAACTGGTATTTTGATAAATTCTGAAACTTTTTCTAATAAATCTAGATCAAAACCCGCCTTTGTTCCATCTCTATCCATTGATGTAAGTAATAATTCACCGGCTCCAAGTTTTTCAACTTTTTCGATCCAATCTAAAGCGTATAAGCCAGTATTTTTTGTACCTCCGTGAGAATATACATACCAATCATTATCAAGTTTTTTTACATCCACCGCCACAACTATACATTGATTTCCAAAAAATTCTGATGATTTTTTTACTATTTCAGGATCATGAATAGCTGCGGAATTAATTGAGATTTTATCTGCACCCGCTTTTAATAAAGATTTTATATTTTCTATTGATGAAATTCCTCCCCCAACTGTTAGTGGGATAAATACT
>MDSZ01161304.1_pt1 | contig 11722 bp, 8 predicted proteins | sample 811201 | NCBI WGS metagenome assembly MDSZ01 (sample SAMN05326647, study PRJNA326480) | marine metagenome | isolation source: seawater | place: Indian Ocean: North | collected 2010 | reverse complement strand
TGTTCCGGCGCCTGCATCTACAGCCAACTCATCGGTAGTTGCAATCGAATCGGTTGTCGATGCTGTTATAACGTCATCGCCCGCTCCAGTGGTTAACACGGTATCGACTGCAGCACCTATTTCACCGGTGAAGTTACCGGTCATTGCCGATGCTGTTATCGTATCGAGCTGAGCGTCTAGCGCACTTAGGTCGACATTTCCAGCTCCCGTCACTGTTAACGTACCAGCGGTAGCAGCCGTGGCCAGTGCCCCAGTGATCGTTAAGTTTGCTGCGGCGTCAATAGTGATTGCAGTAGCAGACGCTGCATCAAAGTTGTCGAAGGATGATGCGGTACCAGTACTTGAAATATTTACTGTTGCGAGTGCCGCACCGGTCAAGGTGATGTTCTCGTCAGCGCCATTGCCTGCGGCAGTTACGCCGTTAACTTCAACACTTGTCGCCGTATCTTGAGCATTATGAATAAGCCCAATACCGTCGTTTGTAACGTTACCCTCTAATGCGATGTCTTGGATTGAGAAGTTAGCAACCCCTGCACCAACGGTGATATCGAAGTCGCCGTCACTTCTAACAAGGTTCACTGTTGTAACACTCGCGAAGTTGTTAACGGCCATATTGAAATCAGCGTCTTGGTCAAAGATCGTCAGAGTCTCAATACTTGAAAGCGTCGGTATTGCTGGTGCTGCACCGGCCGAGAATATCTGGAACGTGTCAGTTCCGGCGCCACCGCTGAGAGTATCAGCAGAAGATACTGTTACTGTTGCGCCAGTATTATCACCGATAAACGTATCATTATTGTCAGTACCAGTGAACGTATCAACGCCTGTTGTCAAATTGAAGGTGCTTCCATTTGCCACAACGGCTGCTACACCCGAACCTTCACGAGCCTCAGCTTGTCCAAACGCAATAAAGTGGTCTAGTGCAGAAGCAAACGAACCTGCAGTGACCGCTGCGGCAACGTCCGCATTTGCAGCCAGATAGGCAGTGGCATCGAATGAAGCATAGTCGGTTGACGGAGCTCGGTTTTCTTTTTCACCAAATTCCTGATAATGCGCAAATACATTTGGGAATATGCCCGACGCGACGGCGTTCAGCACGTCTGCGTTATTTATTGCATAATACTGTGGGTTGAACGTCGCATTTGGAGCGCGGAGCTCTTTACCACCAAACAGATTGAAGTGCTGCAATGCTGAGCTGAAAAACCCTTGCGAAATTGCAACAACTACGTCTGCGTTGTTTGTGAGATAATAATTCTCGTCGAAAATTGCGGAAGCTGACATTTGTTATCTACTCCTCATAATATGATTTACCCGCGTTAAATTCCATAAACTATATTTGAGCGACCGCCCCCAAAAAAGGCCTTTGACCTACTTTGAGAGATACCGCTCTTATCGACTGCCGTTGTAATGCGACGAATCAATATCGTACAGTAATTACTATACCTTAAGATATAGCGCAAACATTTTTTGTATTTTTTTGGCAAAAATAAATATTTTTAGTTATTTAAGCTGTTTTCTTCAAGCGATGACATATGAACAGCGTGCCCCTGAAGAAACGATATAGCTCCCTTACGGCCCATCAGATCAACAAGTAAACCTCCATAGCAATTCGCCAACGCACTTACCACTTCTTGGGCAGTCCCCTCTTTTTTGGCTTCAGACAACGCTTTTTGCAGGGCTGGCTCGATTATCTCGACGGCTATCTTTTGCACAGTAGCTTTATTCTCTTTAGGTGCTGCTCCATCATCTTCGTGCTTTTCTTTGCTGCTCATACCAAAGTTCCTTATTATCGTTTGTTTAGTTTGGATTCTCTCATTATCCAGAATTCAGTTAGCACAAATAGTTTACTCTTCGTTGAGCCCTCTTGAAAAGGCATCACTGAGTGGTTTGATCAAATAGTCTAGTGCAGTTCGTTCTCCTGTCTGGATTAAAACATCGGCGGGCATTCCCGCTGTCAGCTTAACATCTCCCAACTTTACTCTTTCCTCTAACGGAATTTCTATCCTACTTAAAAAAAATGGCTTATTGGCTATAGAATCGATTAGACGGTCACCTGAAACTGACACGACAGTCCCGAAAATTGCTGGCGTCGTCCTCGAATTCAGTGCTGTAAGGCGAACTTCGGCTCTTTGGCCAATCGCAATACTATCGATGTCTGTAGGCATAACTTGAGCATTAACCACCAGATCGTCGTCTTGTGGAGCAATTTCCATCAACGAAGCACCAGGTTTTATTACTCCGCCAATCGTATGCACCTGTATTCCCTGAACAATTCCAGATCTTGGTGCTCTTATCTCTATTCGCTGGAGTATATCTTTGGCGACGAGAAGACGCTCATTCAAATCCGAAATTTGTAGCTGCACATCTCTCAGTTCCCTTACTACGTCTTCCCTGAAACGTTGCTTGACCATAGTAACTTGATTTATCGCCTCACCTTGCGCACTCTCAGCTCTGGCTATAAGAGCTCTATCGTTGCCGGCAGCACCACGAAGATCCGCCATAGCGCGCTCTACGGCGAGTATCTTCGTTTTTGGATAAAAACCTTTGGCGTGTAATTCGCGTAAACCGACTAATTCATTTTGAAAAATTGTTAGCTGCTCAACCCGAGCGGCCCTTTGGACCTTAAGTCCCTTTATTTCACTCTTTAATTGTTCAATTCTTTGTTCAAGGATAGTTATATGGCCTTCACGAGTTTCCCGTCTCGCAATTAAGTTTTTCTCTTCGGATTCTATTGCCTTTTGAGCTCCCGGGTCCTCTGCCAGTCGATCAAGAATTGGTCCTCGAATATCAATTGAAGGGCCATCGATTAACTCCGTCTGCAACCTCGCCTCTAATGCTAAAGCCTGATTTAACTGGTCATTATGTCGCTGTACTGTGGCTGAAGCTTGAAGTGGATCGAGAGCTACAAGTAGATCACCCTGTTTCACAAGCTGCCCTTCGGTTACATGTAACGAACTTACGATACCTCCTTCAAAATGCTGTATCGTTTTTCTCTCGCCTTTAACAGTTAATGTAGCAGCAGCGGCCACTGCTTTTGCGAGTGGTGCAGTCGCCGACCAAAGTCCCAAGCCAAAGAATATAGTTACAACTACGAAGAGCCCAAAAATCACAACATATGTGCTACTTGAGGAAGGCCGTTTTATTTGATTATTTGGCTCGTCGGACATTCCCATGTCATTAAAATTTCCCTTAATTTGTTCCATCTTTATTTTAAGCCCTAACTTTTCCTTCAGCTCAAGTTTGTTCAGCGATTTGCTGGGGTTGGGGTAGAACTGGGAACGGGGTTTGCTCTACCACCACCCAATTCATTCAAGATCTGCTCCCTCGGACCAAATTTAATCAATTTTCCATGATTCAAAACGGCAATATTGTCGGTACTTGCCAGCAACGATGGTCTGTGGCTTACAACCACAACCGTAGCCCCACCCTCCTTTGCTGATAAAATAGCTTCTGCTAATGCCTTTTCTCCAGCGGCGTCTAAATTAGAATTAGGTTCATCCAAAACTATTACTTGTGGCATTTTGTACAATGCTCTTGCAAGAGCAAGTCTTTGTCTTTGCCCCCCGGATAAAGCCTGCCCACCTATCCCAATATTCGTGTCGTAACCATTTGGCAAATGAAGAACAAGTTCGTGAACCCCAGCCTTCTTGGCTGCAGCCACAATTTCCTCTGGCTCGATTTCTTGGAAACGGCAAATGTTTTGAGCAACCGAACCACTAAATAACTCTACGTCCTGGGGCATATATCCAATATTAGGCCCTAATTTACCTGAATCCCAATTATCTATATTTGCTCCATCGTACCTTACTGCCCCCCTAAAGGTAGGCCAAACCCCTACAATAGCCCTTACAAGTGTAGATTTTCCGCAGCCGCTTGGACCTATTATGCCTGTTACCGTGCCGGGCTGGAGGCTCAAGGACACATTATTTATCACAATCGCTTCTGATTCTGGAGGCCTCACAAATAAGCTTTCAACCATAACGTGGCCCTTCGGCGCAGGTAGATCCATAAATTCTTTTTGTTCAGGCTGGGCGTCTATCACAGTAGCAAGTCTGGAATAAGCATCTCGTGCCGAGACAAAGTTTCTCCATTGCGATACAGCCAATTCAACGGGCGCCAAAGCCCGCCCCATTATGATTGATGCGGCTATCATGGTTCCTGGGGTTATTTGATCTTGAATTGCCAGATACCCACCTGCCGCTAAAATAATTACCTGCAAGCCCATTCGTATAAAGCGCGAAGAAGCGACAAGCCCGCCAGCCCTATCGCTTGCCGTTGTCTGAAATGTCAATGCTTCGTTTCGACTTCTTGTCCAGCTATTCTTAATGCCCGCCCCCATCCCCAACGCCTTTACAATTTCAGCGTTCCGAAGACTAGCATGCGCGTCATTAGAGGCTCGTATTGTGAGTTTATTTGCCTCAGATAGATGAGAGCGTGTGAGCCATTCATTCACGGCTGCTACTGCAAATACAAGAATTGCGCCAACAAGTGCGATGAACCCTAAAATGGGATGGAGTATAAAGCATGCCGAAATAAAAATCGGAACCCAAGGGGCATCACAAAGTGCTATTATAGCGCCTCCACTTATGAAATCTCGCACAGTGTCTACATCGCGGAGCGTATGTGAAGAAGCTAAATTGGGTCGACTTAAAGCGGTATTAAAAACAATGTTGAACATGGGCCCACTTATTAACTCGTCGAACTGCAATCCAACCCTGACCAATATTCTTGATCTCACGCCCTCTAAAAGCCCATAAATAACCAGGAGGCCCACAGCCAAAGTCGTCAAAACGATCAAGGTTACTTCACTTCTACTCACAAGCACGCGGTCGTAAATTTGCAGCATGTGCATTGGCGCAACGAACATTAGCAAGTTAACAAATAAACTAAAGAAAATTACTATCCCAAGTTTTGGAAGACATAGCCGAATAGCCTGTCGAAGTGGATTAGCATTATCAACCATTTTTGCTATAGCCTTACTCGCAATAGAAGCTGCGTCCCCAACGCGCCTAAGCTCTCTTGGACAAACCAAAATACAGAGAAGCTTATTAACATAGAAGGGATCAAGAAGGAACCATCATACTTGGTATTCTCAAAAACTAAATTACTGTTTCCATAGGCATACTTTCTACCACGCCCAGAAATGTCAAAGTGCCTGTGCCAGCAAAGTCTAAAACCAAATCGCCCTTATGATTAATTTCATTCTTAGCCGTCAACAACTCTTCAGATGACAAAAAGAACCAAAGCAGGTCTTTTCCTAACTCAAAACCTGAGATTTCGGCATCGCCGCCTCGATAGAAAACCACGTCTATCGCTGTAGTAAGTTCCAAGATTTTCTCTGGATTCCTAAAGGAATGCCCCAAAATTGGGGCTTTAGTTGGAGCAAAACTGTCGTCTTTTGGCAACAAGACATCAAATGATGTTTTATCGATGTGCCTCTCTGAATTTTTTGGCGCATCTAAAATGCTTTGATTATCAATCAATTCAAGTTTTGGAAATATTGTTTCTGCTGTAAAGGTTTGTAATCGCACCCCATCGTCTTGCAGGTTATATTCAAACGAGACCAACTGAAACCCTCCTGTCACATCGAGGGTTATTCCCACCCCGTTTTTTTCTGGGTCCGTATTAGCCTCAAGAGCGAAGTACCCTTCCCTAAAGAAGTCAGATAAGATCTGGCTACTATCAGAAAAACTCGCACTCACAGAATTTGTTTCATTATCTAAGGAGACTTCCTGGACGAGCCTATATTGCGTCAGTTGTGTGGGTTGTATAATCCGGTCATCAATTTCGCCATTGCTATTTAGAAATAGTCCGCTGCCTTCAAATACTTCTTCACTAGTTCTTTCCAGGTTCGTTGAGGCTTCCATCAACGTCTTCATTAATCCTAAATCACTATCCGTATTTACTTCCATATTATTAGCCGACACGTTAGTGAGTTCCTCGTTTAATACCACAGCGCCGGTATCATTTCGAAAATTTTCGAAATTATCAGCCTCTTTTACAACTGCACCATAAGAGGTATCTCGTGCAGATACCGATGGTACACCGGCATCCGTGTCTTGTGCTTTGGGGTCAATGTCTGCGTTTACATAAATCCCGTTAAACTTTTCGACAAATTCAACTGTTTCAGCATGATCAGGATCTTGAATTAACATATCATGTGGTATGAGGGCCGCACCCAGCACGGAAACATTGTAATTTGAAACGCTGGTGTCGGAAAAAATATTTTTCAATGGCTCTGACTTTAAAATGGAACTTAATAACCACAAGCCGCCTCTATCTTCCTCAACATTTGATGATGCACCCTCCAAAATCACTTCTTCTAAAGTTTTTGCAACTACGCCATCTATGGTCAATATATAGGCCGCAGCCAGGAAGGCCGAGATCGCCGCTGTTGGATGCAGTAACAGGCGGCTCCCATTTGATTTTTGAGGTATAACAGCTGGATGAGAGGCGAGCATCCTATCTACGATTTGCCTTACATTCTTTCCCTTATAAACCTCGTGATTTAGCGAACTGACCGCTATAAATTCACCATCAATTTTAGCAAAGTGCGCTATTACATCACCGGTCGCGGGTCGAATAAAAACAAACCATGGGTCACCCTCGTCCGTTAGCCCTAAGTCTACTTCAGTATCTAAACCAGCCTTTTTCAAAATATCTACCGCGCGATAAAAGTCAGCGACTTCCTGATTGCTCCAGTCGCTACGTCGATCTTTTCGCTTTAATAAATCCGGCCTAAATATAGCTATACCCACTGTTCTCGGGTCCCTAGTTTCTATCGCCATTCTTTGGTGAGTTTACTTTTTCTTTACCGACCTTGTAAACCAAATATTAATTCGTACGTGTACGGATCGTAATAGCGCATCAAGGTGGTCGCGAACTCGCTAGGATCAATTTCCAACGCTACAGCCCAATCTGCCAATCTCTCTGAAGGCACTCTGCCACGGCCCGCTTCTATCTGGGATATAAAGGTATAATACTCCATGTTAACCCGTTCAGCCAATTCTCGTTGGGATAACCCAAGCTCGCAACGTTTAGATCGCAACCAAACCCCGGCCTCTTTCCTCAATTCGGCAACCTTGTAGGGTTCCTGTCCTTTTTGCAACGAACCACGTAACATTAGAAGATCCTTAAACATATAATACCAAAATCTTGTTAAGAACTTACTGTACTATGATAAAAAAGTCCAGTGAAAATACGATATTATCCATGGATTGTTTTAATATATCTAAATACTACCTGTGCTAAGTCCCTCGCCGACAAAGAGCAATTGTGGAAATTTTATCAGGATCTTCCATTAAACCGAAAAGTCAGCAAAAGCAAAAAAAGCTTCCCCTTCATAGCGGAACTGAGAGATGCTCATAACAGCGTTCTTTTCAACTTCACTTATTGTAAAAAAATGCCCCCCTGTTTCCAAATTAAAGAATCTGTGAACAGGTTGGGTCGACACGCTATCCGTATCGTAACCTCTAAATCCTATCCCTTCAAACACATATTCTTGAAGGGTCATGACATGGGATTTCTCTTTTTCAAAAGCTGTGAAAAAGTGACTCCCTAATTCTGTATTATAAAACCGATAAACAGGGACGGAAGTTGAAGCCGCTTCGTTTGCCCGCGCTACAGCAACAAATCCGACACCTTCAGAATTTAATGTCTCATTTTGCTGAACCACATCTCTTTCCAGAATATCCGCCGTGAAAAAATGCCCCCCTATTTTCGGGTTAAAAAATCGGTGGACTGCTACCTTCTCGACATCTTTGGCCCCATAAATAAAAACCGCCGCATCTATGTCATCCTGCTGAAGAGTAAAAATAGTTTGCGAATAACTAGCGTTCATTAGCGCAATTGTAGATGACGAATGTCCAATGCCAATAGCGTGCCCAATCTCGTGGATAGCGGTTGACGAAAAGTCAATCTGATTAGGCGGGGAGTCTCCGTCTAAAAACCATTTTTCACTTCGGTCAAAGGCTACTATAACATTTTCAAGCGGTCCAGATGACGGTATGATGGTTGAACCTAAAATCCCTCCTTCGCCATCTATATCCCTCCAACCGAACCTGATATCAACTTCCTGTGAATCTGGGACTAAAGTAAAACGGATATTAGAGATATTTTCCCACGTTGTTAGGGCTTGTGTAATCTCCCTCTGAAAATTCTCTTCCCGAATAAAGAAGTCAAAACTTTCAAACTGTTGTTCATAATTCTGTTCCGCAAAACTAAATGTAACTAGCTCGCCAGATGTTCCAAATGTTTCTAGACTTCCCCATTTTTGATTGAATGTTTCAAAATTAAGTGCTTTCGGCTCACTTTTTGGCATAGATCGGTCAACATTGCTAAATTCTTCAAAAGAGGAAAGATTTAGTGCCGCTAATTTTAATTCACAAAAAACACACATCGCTCGCTCTTTATCTCTTTAATCCTCTTTTAATCAGATAATTACTCTCTGAATACGATAATGGTTTGAGGAGAAGGTGATGCTTATTCATCAAAATTAAAATCAACAACAGGTTCTTGTTGATCAAAGATTTTAGTCCCAAGGTGTCTTAAGCCGTCTTCTCTTTTCTCTCCTATGGCGATAAGATTTAATAACTTGCCCATACACGGCATAGAATAAAAATGAGCATATATAATATCTAGTGCTCTTACTTTTCTTAGCTCCAAAAATTTTTCATTGTCGAGTTGATCAAAAATCGCTGGATTAATCCGCTGCAAACCTGTCAAATTTTTTGTTGCATTTCCGCGCCCTTGGACTTTGAGGTTGAAGTTTTCAGTAAGGCCAAACTCTTCGATGGTCAGGCAGGCTTTTTTGATTATTGATTCGCTACGCTGAATATTTCCCAAAAGTTTAATATACTCCTTCAGTAAATCTGACTCCGTCGCATCATCATTGAAAAATGGAATCCCATCTGAACGATCAACAATCAACTCACTACTTTGTAACAGCAGAACGGCGCCAGCTCCATCTTCTAGCTGCCCTGCCCGAAATGGGAAAACCCTTATAGCTGACGGGATAATGTTCCCAACCCAATGACCGGAGCTATCAACAAATAAATTTTTACCTTGTTCTAGACCCATTACCGCACAAAACTGGAGGGAATTATTATGACGGATAAACACGAGCGGGAACGCACTAGCAGCATCTTGGAGTTCAAAATCACAAATAGGCACAACAATGTCTTGTTTAGCAAAAAGATAATTAGCCTCGCGTCTTAGAGCCTTATTTTTGTGCTTAACCTTAGAAAGTGATGTCCAGACCATTACAGCTTCCTGCGTACAAAATTTGAAATATTTTACGTATAGACAAAGGAGGCCCACAATTCAAATATGTTGTAGAAAATTATGGTGGCCAAAAAGTCTTGTTAAATGTCTGAGGCTTATTTTTGCAATTCGGCCGCACACCCCATGAGCAAGCTTTGCATACCAGAGTGTTTATTAACTGTCAGAAATCTAAAACCCCTGAAATTTTACAGCTTAGCAATTCCGTAAGCCCCATCACAAGTGGGTTATTCTCTTCGCCACCTTGAAAAAAGCTTATCTATTATAGCTAAGACAAGCCTAACGCTTCGCCTATTAAGGATTTTTTGGGCCGCATCCCGCTCAGCTTCAAAGTTGGCGGCAACTTGTCGTTGAAGCGCGAGTTCTTGTCTTATCGCTTCTAAGTCCATTTGTAATTTTTCACCTATTTTAGAAATGTGTTGCAATGCCGAGCTTAATGACTTTACCTGCGGCATATAGGGAGCCAATATCGACTCCAGCTTTAAATCGGGAAAAGTTGCCATACATGTAGTCGTGATATCTTTAATCTCGGCGGAGGACTTTTTTAGGGCAATCATAAACTCTATCTGGCCGACTTGAGTATCCTGAAATTGTTCCAACTCAAAAAATATTAACTCATGAAGTATCGCCTTTTTCAAAATTTCAAGACAACTTTGCGGTGTGAAAATATTTACATGTACATCAAAATACTTTGATTCATTGTGCACCAAATTCGCTGCATCGCTTGCAAATTTTTCGGAAATTAACAAGCGAGAGTCCGCTGGGTCAACGATGCCGTGCCACAAATTATGCCCATTGGCATGCGTAGCCATCGCAAAGTGATCATAAACTGAAGAAATACTTGGACTTTTGGCTTCCGTCAGAAATTGCTCTAAAACATCACCAAATGTTGTAACCGGCCTGTTTACATCGAATGTAAAGCGCTTGTCTGGTATTACTAGTATACAGCGTCCACCCGGTTTCAGGATTGCATGAACATTAGCTAAAAATCTTAAAAAGTTAGGCGTATGCTCAATGACGTGCGATGCTACAACGTAATCAAACGTATTACCCAACGTTGCTTCCACTATATTTCCGTCCCGACAAACAAAGTCTACGGGAACGATCTTTTCCACATCAACGGATGGGTCATCTGCGTATTTTTCTCTAAGTTCCTCCGTGGGCATATGATCTAAATAGAAAATTTCTCCCTGATCTTTCAGCTCCCCTTTAGTGACAAGAGGGACAGTTAAGGGACCAATTTCCAAACCTTTTAATTGATCAACATTTACTGTTTCACGCAGAAATTCCCCGCGTGGGTTGGTATTCATCCTTTCATTATTTTCCATTTCAACCCCAAGGCCATTTTTTTCCGCGGTTAATATCGATTTTATAACCTTCCATCAATGACAAATTGGAATTATACGCGGGATCATTATCAATGAAAAACTTCCATTTATTTTTCATATAAATAGCCTCCCTTTCAAATCTTTTTGCTTTTATTGGATCGGTGTCAGGGCCTCTAGAAACCGATTCGTGATGATATAGCTCTGCGTATGGCGAATACACATTTCGATATCCCGCCTCTGCAACTCTCAAACAAAAATCCACATCATTGAAAGCGACAGCCAGATTGTCGGCATTAAGTCCGCCAACTTCTTTGTATACGGATTTTTTTATTGCAAGCGCTGCAGCTGTTACGGCCGAGTAATTTTTGATTATCTTACTCCTGCCAAATTCCCCGCTGTCTTCTCTTTTAGAATGTGGGTGCGCATATCCAGCGACGCCTCCCATCCCAATTATTATACCGTCATGCTGAACGTGATCATCTGGGTAATAAAGCCGGCAACCTACAGCACCTATATCAGGACGACTTGCGTGAGAGACCAATTCAATTAGCCAGTCCTCATTTATTACTTCTATATCATTATTTAATAAAATCAATATTTCGCCCGTCGCTTCCAAGGCTGCAAAATTATTTATTGCTGCAAAATTAAATTCACCTGGAAAGGTTAAAACGCGAACCCTCTCGTCCTTTTCTACCATTTTGAAATACTCAAAAGTTTTTGCTTCGGTGCTATTATTATCAACAATGAGTATTTCAAAATTTGCGTAATTAGTTTTATTAAGAAGGCCATCCAAACAGACAGAAAGCAAATCCATTCGATCTTTTGTTGGGATAATGACACTTACCTGTGGAACTGGAGTTGGCAAATCATAACGAATCCGGTGATAAGCACCAAGACCTGTTTCTAGTACCTCGGCAGATAAATTTCTACGAACTATACAATCGTTTAAGACCTTTATTGCTCTCTGGTGGGCATAGTCTTTTTCCTTCGCTCCCAACGCGGTAGATCCTTCTACTGCTCTCCAATGATATAAAACATGCGGGATATGTTTTATTTTTTCTGTTTGTTCTGATGCTCTCAGGATTAAGTCATAATCCTGCGCACCCTCTGTCCCTTCT
>MDSZ01177995.1_pt1 | contig 11723 bp, 9 predicted proteins | sample 811201 | NCBI WGS metagenome assembly MDSZ01 (sample SAMN05326647, study PRJNA326480) | marine metagenome | isolation source: seawater | place: Indian Ocean: North | collected 2010 | reverse complement strand
TCTTCGTATAAACCTAAAAAAGTAATAATTTTTAGCAGAGATGAATTAAAACAGTACGAATTATCTAAGAGATTTCCTGAAAGGTCTTTCCCCATTAGATATTTTATTGGTGATGTAAGAGATAGAGAACGATTATATAGAGCGTGTAATGGAGTTGATTATATTATACATGCAGCAGCAATGAAACGAGTAACAGCTTCTGAGTATAATCCTTACGAGTGCATCAGTACTAATATAACAGGTGCTCAAAATATAATTGATGCCTCCATTGATAATAACGTAAAAAAAGTAATTGCCTTATCAACAGATAAAGCTGCTAATCCAGTAAATCTTTATGGAGCAACAAAACTATGTTCAGATAAACTTTTTGTCTCAGCTAATAATTTGGTAGGATCGAAAAAAATTAGTTTTTCTATAGTTAGATATGGAAACGTTATCTCCTCTAGAGGAAGCGTCATTCCATTATTCAAAGATTTAGTAAATAGTGGAAAAAAAAAACTACCATTAACTGATCCACGTATGACCAGATTTGTTATATCTTTAGACGAAGGAGTAGACTTTGTATTAAATTGTATAACGATAGCAGCAGGAGGAGAAATTTTTGTTCCAAAAATTCCTAGTATAAAAATAGTGGATTTAATAGAAACAATGGTAGCAAAAGGAGCCTATGAAATAGTTGGAATAAGAGCAGGAGAAAAACTTCATGAAGTCATGATACCAAAAGAGGAGTCAAGAAATTGTATTGAAATGAAAGACAAGTTTATTATTATTCCTCAATTATTTTGGTGGGATAATAAAATGCTTCATAAATCAATAATAAGTTTAGGAAAAAAAGTACCTCAAGATTTTGAGTATACCAGTGATAAAAATAAAATTTGGCTTAGCATAAAAGAATTACAAGCGATTATAAAAGGAAAGTGAATGCTAAAATATCCTTATGCCCGTCCTACTGTTACAAAAGAAGACGAAAAAGAAGTAATAAAGGCTTTAAAAGGGCAATTTTTAACAGGCGGAAAGATAATTAAAAATTTTGAAAATAAAATTACAAATACCTTTAAATCAAAATATGCAATAGTTTGTAACTCAGGGACTGCAGCTTTACATTTAATTTATAAATCTTTAGGATTATCTAAAGGAGATTCAATTCTAACTACACCAGTTACATTTTTGGCTACTGCAAGCGCCGCAAAAATGTGTAACGCTAATGTTTGCTTTTCTGATGTAGATCCTGATACAGGACTAGTTATCCCAGAACTTCTTGAAAATAAACTCAAAAATCGAAAACTTAATATTAAAATAGTTACAGTAGTACATTTGGGAGGTAGAATTTGTAATTTAGAAGAAATATCTGATATCTGTAAAAAGTATAAATGTTATTTAGTAGAAGACGCTTGTCACGCTCCAGGCACCCATTACATTAATAAAAAAAATATTAAAACGAATATAGGATCGTGTAATTACAGCATTGCTAGTTCTTTTAGTTTTCATGCTATAAAACACATTACAATGGCAGAGGGAGGATGTATTACTACTAATAATAAATCACTAAATAATAAAATACGTTTATTACTTAATCATTCAATGGAAAGAAAAAATTATAAAAATCAAACTTCAGGAAATTTCTCACGTCCCTGGTATTATAAAGTTTCAGATCTTGGATGGAATTATAGAGCAAGTGAGATAAATTCTGCGCTAGGTTTAAGTCAAATAAAACGTTTAAAGAAAATAATTATTAAAAGAAAAGAAATAGCTAATTACTACTATAAAGAACTTAAAGATTTTTCTTATGTAAATTTCCCTAAAAATGCTTTTTCAGATAATACAAATGCATGGCATCTTTTTACCGTACTTATCGATTTTAAAAAACTTGGTTTGTCTAAATCAAAAATAGTAAATGATTTATTCAAAAAAGGCATTGGTACGCAAGTTCACTATATTCCTTTATTTTTACAACCGTTTTATAAAAATAAGGATAAAAATATTTATAAAGGATCTCTAGAATATTATAGTAAAAATTTAAGTTTACCTATGTATGATACTTTGGAAAAAAGAGATATAGTTTATATATCTCGAAAGCTAAAGGAAGTTATATTTAATAATATAAAAAAGCAAACAAAAAAAAATGTAAAATAAATGTCTTTAAATGATGAAATATTAGTTATTGTGCCAGCTAGAGGAGGCAGTAAAAGGATAAAAAAAAAAAACATAAAGAAAATTTTTGGTAAGCCAATGATAATTTGGACACTATCAACACTTTTTAAGTTAATTGAAAAAAAGCGAATACTAGTTTCTACTGATGATGAGGAAATCTCTAAAACAGTTTCTGATTTTGGTCTTAATATTGATTATAAAAGACCTAAAAGTCTAGCTGGAGATTATGTATCAACAATTGCAGTAGCGCAGCATGCGCTTGATTGGTATGAGAAAAAATTTAAAAAAGTTAAGTATGTATTAATAATTTACCCAACAGCAATTCTGATGGAAAGTGAAGATTTAATTTCTGCAATTCAAGTTATGGTTGATACTAAAAATTGCTCTGTAGTATTTTCAGCAGCTAAGTATCCTCATCCTATAGAAAGAGCGTTTAAAAAAGATAAAATTAATAACATCAGAATGTTAGGAAAAGAAAATGCAAACAATAGAACTCAAGATTTTAAACCTGCTTTTTATGATGTGGGTCAATTCTATCTATGTAAATCTGAAATTGTTAGGGTTGGTGGAAATCTACTTAGAAATGACTCGAAATTTATATTAATACCTAGAAAGAGAGCTGTAGATATTGATAATTTTGAGGACTTAGAGTTAGCAAAAGTAATTTTAAAAAATACAATTATTAAAAATGATAAATAAACTTAAAATTGATGATAAATTATCCTTATTAAAGGTTTCATGTAGTGAAGAACATATAAAATTTTTATATGAATTATTAAAAACTAGAGAAAAAAAAAATTCTATTAGTCATTTAAATTTACCAAAACTTGAAAATCATGCAAAATTTGTAGCCAATCATCCATACAGATTTTGGTACATAGTAATAAAATCAAGTATGTATTTTGGAGCAACATATATTTCTGAAACTAATTCAATATCAATTCAACTATTAGAAAATGATGAAAATTCATGGGAAAAAATTCTTCTATACTTAATAAAAAAAATCAAACCACTTAAAAAAATACCTTCAGTTAGAAATGAACACTATACTGTAAATATTTCTGCTAATAATATTTTTTGTGCTAATATAATAAAAAAATTGGGAGGAAAAAAAATACAAGAAACTTACTTGCTTAAGCATAATTGACATGGATACTAAACTTTCTCAAATTATAGGAAAAAACAAGAAACCTTTCATAATTGCGGAAATGTCTGCTAATCATAACGGTTCCTTAGAAAATGCAAAAGAGATTATCAGTGTTGCAAAAAAAATAGGAGTAGATGCAGTAAAGATTCAGACTTATCAAGCTGATAGTATGACACTTGATTCTAATAAATCAGACTTTTTAATTAAGCATGGTATTTGGAAAGGTTACAAGCTATTTGATTTATATAATAAAGCTCAAACTCCCCCATTTTGGCAAAAAGAATTATTTAATCATGCTAGAAAAGAAAATATTTTAATTTTCTCAAGTATTTTTAACCCTTCTGACATTGATCTCCTTATGAGTCTTAATACACCAATATTCAAAATTGCATCTTTTGAATTAACTGATATTCCTCTAATAAAAAAAGTGGCCAAAACAAAAAAACCTATATTTTTATCTACCGGAATGGCAAGCGAGATAGAAATAGAAGAGGCATTAAATGTTATAAATAAATACAGCAGTGCGGAAGTATTATTGTTTCATTGCATCAGTTCCTACCCTGCGAAGGTAGAAGAATATAACTTGAGAATGATAGAGACCTTAGAAAAAAAGTTTGGGGTTTTGGTAGGTTTGTCAGATCATACAATTGGAATAGAAGCATCAATTGCTGCTGTATCTTTAGGAGCTGTAGCAATAGAAAAACACTTTTCAATAAATCATGCTCCAGATGGAGTTGATAGTTCTTTTTCAATAAATCCTTCAGAAATGAAGAAACTCCTTTCTAAGACTAGTGCTGCTTGGAAAGGTTTAGGAAAAGGAAACTTTATGAGAACTAGTGAGGAATTAAAAAATAAAGTCTTTAGAAGATCTTTATACTTTTGTAAAAATATTAAAAAAGGTGGAATTATATCTAAGGAAAATATTGCAATCATTAGACCCTCCCTAGGATTAGAACCTAAATATTTTGATAAAGTATTAGGAATGAGAGTAAAAAAAGATGTAGAAAAAGGTGATAGAGTAATTTGGGATATATTAGAAGAAACTAACTTATAAATTTAATTATTATTAATCTTAACTAATACAAAACTATTATAAGCAGTTTTTGATTTAAAACCCAGTTTTACTAAATAGTCTTGAACTTTTAGTATTATATTTATTAAGTTGCGCAATAATTTGTATTTTAAATTTTTTGTGAAAAGCAATAGTTTTTTTTGTTAATAATAAAGTTGCTATACCTTTCCCTCTGTGCAAGAGATTTATATTTATCTTTTCTTCATCAAAAATTTTACTTCTACTCAGATCAAATCTGAATATCTCTAGCTTATTATTTATATTTTTATCTAAACCTATTAGAATAAGATTGTTATTACTTTTAAATAATTTTTAAACCATTTTTATGTTCATACAACGTAATATAGTTTTTCTTCCTCAAAAAAATATCATGCTAACTTGTCATTTCTCGATTTCCAGATATCTTTGAGGTCATTAATACTTACAGTCCTTATATTAATCAAATCATTCATAATTAAATTTTTTTCAAAAATATATCCATAATAATACATGTTTTAGTTTATAGATATTCCCTCTTTTTTTTTCTTAAAATATGGGATAACTTTATTAGCAGATTTGTCAATGGCCAACTTAAGGGTTTTTTTAGATAGACCAGAATAATTTATATAATCAACATTTTCTACAAGGCTTACACGAGAGTTTAAAATCTTTTTAAGTGATTTATTATAATCTGTTTTAAACAGATCAATTAAAATAATCGGTATTTTACAGTTAATAGCATACCCAAAAGTTGAAGTAGTTGTATAAGTAAATATGATGCAGTCTGACAATTCCCATGCTTTTTCGAACTTCTCTGTTATTACCTCATCAGCATAATGAGACATGGTATTTCCCAGTTCATTAAGTCTATCAGGGTGAGCTTTGTAAATGGTGTAAAAACCTAACTTATTTAATAAATCCAGCACAAGTAATTCTAATTTTATTTTATATAAAAAAAAGCAATATGAATCTCCTATATATCTTTTTGTATTCATAGGAAAACCAACCAACATAATTTTTTTAATATTATTGGATTTTTGTTTCGTCGGTTCAACAATGTTATTTAAAATATTTACAGTTAAAAAATTTATCTTTCTAAAGCTAGGTATTTTAAAAATCTCCTGTTTCTTTTTAAAATTATTAAGAATGATATTATTTTCGAAAACATAATAATTACAAAGTGAAAATAAGTAAGCATTAATCCACTTTTGGTTTATGAGACCAAAATCATTTCCATGAGAAAAATTATACACCTTAGCCTCTGTGGTTATAAATGAAGCCCCTATAATCTTGTGTAACGGGTTTCCACAGTCAGTTATCAAAATTTTTTTTGGGCAAGGCCTTTTTTTTAAGTTGTAATTAATCCTATATAAACTATCTATTCTTTTTAACCAAGCATTCACAACTACATCAATAGAAATATTTTGAATATATTTTTTATCTACTTTTTTTTGTAAAAAATTTAATATTGGTATTATTATTTTCTTTTCATAATTTTTTAAAAAACCTTTTCTTATAAGCTCATGTCGATGATTATTAATTTTTTTTGTACTTATTAGATCTATTGCGTCATAATGAAGATAGAATTCTCCACTTTTTTTTATATAGTTTTTTTTCAAGTTTGTATAACTTCCTATTGACAAATACTTATTCTTTTTAATCAGATAAGGTAATATTTCGAGTATATTTAAATGGGAATTAAAAATAATTGCTTTTACTATTCTTCTAATAATTCTTTGAAATTTATTAAACTTAAACTTTCTGTCTTCATACTGTAATGATATTTTTTTCCAGTTAGGAGATAGGTAATCGCTAGATATACCAGTACATTTTAGATTAATTTTTTTTTTAATTGAGTAATTTTTTATGTAATTATAATGTATAATATTTAATAAAATACCTATAAAGTTAAAATCACATAAGGCTATGGAATTAGTAGTTTTGTCGACTTTTGAAATACAATCAAAATAAACTTTATATAGTCCATCTGTTAACAATTTAAAGTTAGGCTCTTTTACAGGCCATTCTTCAGCATTTAATAAAATGCTTAATGCATTTTTATTGTTTAAAACACCAATATCGCCTACTAAATATTTTTTTTTTCTCATAAATCAAATATATCCTAAAAAAAATGACATTTTACTTTTTTTGAAGAACTATAAAAATTTTTCTTTTAATCGTTTATGTAACTCATTTCTAATATGTTGCGCAGTTGGTTTATAAGTAAGCTCTGCCCTAAAAGGATCGCTGTGCTCTAAAGTAGTAATATTATTTTTATTGACGAAGTCATGACACATTAAAAACAATATTCCTCTTCTCTTGCCGTATAAGTAAAATTGTCCAGTCCATTTATCTTTTTTAATTAAATCAAAAAAGTTAATTTCTTTTACTGATCTAGGGTTTACCTTAACGTTTTTTTTGATAGAAAAATCACTTATCTCTAGATTAGCAGCAAAAATAGAATTATAAGGATTGATTATATATAAACTGTAAGTAGTATTACTTTTTTTATTAATATTAATTGCAGGATACCCATCAATCCACATATCGAATTCTTTTCTTTGCATTATAACTCTTGGGTTTCCATACTTTTCATAACTACAGCTTAAAAAGTTTTTTTTATTATTATTAACGTAGTTTACATAAAAACTAGGCACAGAAGAAGTAGTTAAACCTTCTCCCTCTAACATATTAATTTGGGTTTCAATAAAAGAATACCTATTATTAAACTTATTATTTTCCCAAGAAAAGAAGGCAGGTTCTGTATTTAACCACTTGTTTTTCAAATACTCAAGTTTCTCTTTTTTTTCCAGAATTAACTTATTTTCTGTTATTATTCTTCTAATTATTTCAAACTTTGCATTATCACTAGAAATTATTTTGCTTATGCCCAAAAGAGGAATTTCTTGAATAATCTTATACCCTATTGGAGGGCCTAGATTAATTAATGGAATAAAATAATAATAATTATTCATAAGTGATCTACGGAAATTGCTTTAAAATTATAATCACTAGTTACTAAATAGCTTTTTATAGAAATAGCCGCCTTGATGGACCATGTTGTTTTTTTATTAAAAGTAATATTATTAGAAATTATTTCTAAAAGTTTGGATCCATTTGCATTTAATTTAAAACTTTTATAATTGGTTTTTATTTTATTTCCTAATTCATTGTAATAATCGTAATTTATTTTAACTGATGCTGTTTTTCTATGCGGATTAATAAGAAATAAAAAATTTTTATCTTTATTTTGAGTAGTATTTAAAATAACTGATCTTTTTCGATGACTTCCATCCTGTGTATGTAAGGTAGCCATCGAATTTTGTGTTTCATAAAAGAAATGAGGCCTAGTTGACCCTCTTAACCCCTTAGCTAGTGGTTTTCTTTCAACCTTAACAAAATAGCTTTCTACAGACTCACTCGTACCATAAATATAATCATTAAGGCAAATTTTAATAATTTGATTTGGTAATAAAGAAAGTCTAGTAGACTTAATGCTAGTACCATTTTTATCAAATATCTCAAATATTAACGCATAGGGCACAACAAGTTTTTTAAGAAAAGAAGGGTAATAATTAGATACCACAAGCCAGGTATTAATTTTTTTTGAGGCTAACATGGGAAGAAAACCATACTGACTAATAAGGCTCTTCCCCCAAAGGTTATCAATATAATTTTTTATTTTTTTTGTTATAGGTATTTTTTCAGCTTTTTGGCTAATGGAGTGAATATTTTTTTTTTTTCCAGACAAATTATAATATTCATCTTCAATATTAGGTAAACAAGCAGCACATTTTTTTGCCAGCCCTAATTTTTCACAAACCTCTTCCAAATTAGTAGATCCACTATCAGCTATGCTTTTGGAAAATCTTGCAAATGTGACTTTAGAGCAAAAACATAGAAATTTTTCTATCTTCTGCGAATTATTACTATTTTTTTTCATTATTAAAAATAAATTTTACATACTAAAAAAACAAACTCAATATCTTATTTAGGTTGTCATTACAAAAATATTTTTAAGATATTTAAAATTTAATCAAAAAAGAATATTTATGAGAAAAGTTATAAAGAAACCTTTATCCAGAAGACTTAAATGAATATACGAGTAAAATAAATAATTAATCAGCTTGGTACAGTGTAAATTTATTAATAGGAAGTTAGTAGAATATATTATTTAATTTTTTTGTGATTAGTATATTGATTACGAGAGCTTTAAAAATTAAATGATTAAATATATATTGTGCTATACAATGTATATTTTGATAAATTTAATATATATAGGGTCTAATTATGACAATTATTTCTAGAATGAGCAGTATCCTTCCTTCTTCTTTATACAAAGTAATGCAACCAAAATATCAATGGCTTAAAGTAAAGAAAAAATTAAAGTCACGAGGAGCAAAATTTAATTATAATAAAGAATTTGGAGGATGGATAATTGAGCTTCCTATGTTAAACGGAAAGAATTTAATTGTATTGGCAAGAACTTTTAGAGAATTTAGAAGAGTGTCACAATTTGGAACAAATAAGTCTAATGTAGTGTGGAAATGGATTAACTGGGTAGAAAAAAATAATGTAATTTATGATGTAGGCTCTGCTAATGGGCTTGAAGGTTTCGCAATGAACCATTTAAGCTCTTCACATATATGTTTTATTGAACCTTATACACCTTCTGTAGAAACTATTCTTAAAACAGCTTATCTAATAAACCAAAACAAAAAAGAAAAAGAAAGAAAATTTGATATTATTCATGCAGGTTGTACTGAAAAAGAAAGTTATTCCAAACTAATCATGCATTCTGCTCCTGTAGCAGGGCAAACAAGAAATACCTATGAAACCAGAAAAAATTATGAAGAAAAAGGTGGTAGGGACAGATCAAAAGTTGTAATTGAACAATGGGTGAAAGGAATTACTTTAGACTCACTTGTGAATGTTTATAAGCTTAAAAAACCAAATTACATAAAGATAGATGTAGATGGACATGAAGAAAGTGTACTGAAAGGTGCAAAATATATATTGAAAAATAAATTAGTTAAATCATGGTGTATTGAAATAACAGGGGAAAAAAGAATTAAAAATATTACCGACATCATGTTTAAAAATGATTATGAATTTGTTGAAGAATATAATCATTATCCTAATTACGAAGTTATTAAAACAGTAGATAGAGTTTTCGTTAAAAAGAGTTTAAAGAAAAAATGGGATACTTATTCAAAACAAGCTAACTTAGAATTATGACGCATAAAGTAAAAATTATTGACTCATTTGATAAAAGCTTTTTATTATCTGCCATTAATATTCTTGAAGAAGATGGTGTTGTAATATTACGTGGTTTTTTTGAAAATAATATAATAGAAACTTTAGTAAATAGCTGGAAAGTATATTTTAAAAAGCCTTCTATTTCAGGTGCATTAGGCTATTATAGAACCTCTCATCCGAAAGCAGTTTTACCTGCCTTTTTACTAGGGCAACCAGCTTTAAGAATAGCATTAGAGAAGCGAGTACTCGCTATTATAGAGGGTTACATGAAAAGTGATTGTACTTTAGCTGAAGCTAATGCGGTATGGCACAAGGCTACCAGCTATGTTTATTTTCCATTACATAGCGACTTTTGTAAAGGCTGGAAAAAAACAAAAAAAATGAATTACTCTGTTAGTAGTACCGATCTTAAAGAACCTCTAGGTGTTGGTGGCATGTTTTATATGCATGATACTCAGGAAGGAGCTCTAAAATATTCTTTAGGGTCGCATAAGCTATATTCTAGTTATGGACAACACTTAAAAAATTATCCAATGAAAATGCAAAACACTATTTTAAAAAATGTTGTCAAGTGTTTTGGAAAAAAAGGGGATATCATCCTTTTTGATGATAGAGGTTTTCATGGACCCGACCAACCCTCTAATCTTGACAGGTCAGTGTTACTTTTAGATTATTATAGAAATAAAACTTTTGGCTCCGTTGTAGTTACCCCTCATTTAACAAATATTACTGATCTAAGTATTTTAAACTCTAAGCAGATGAAAGTATTAGGTTTAAAAGCTTCTTATTTAGTTGCTCCAGAGGAATATGATAAAACGAGGTTTAAAAAAAATATCTTTTATAATTTTATAGCTCAGCTTACAGACAAATCATTCTTGTTTCATCATATTAAAGATATTATTAAGAGCAAAATTTACTTAAAAAAATATTGAAATTTGCTAATCAAATAAGCAATAAATCTTAAAAAATCAAAGTTATAGGAAATTATTACCGTCCCACCATATTTCTTTCTTATTTAAGTATTTTTCAATTTCCCAACTTAAAGAGTTTCTAAATCTTCTATTGTCTGAAATTATTTTAAAATAATTCCATTGTGCATATCCACACATTTTTGTCATGAAATAATCTAAATATTTTTTTTCAAAACTATGCCAATGACTTTTTTTCATAGTTAAAAAGAAAATTTTACAAATAAATCTTATACACTCTAGCCATAAAGGAAAACTATTTTTTGGATTTATGGGAATATCTTTCCATACATTTCCCCAGTTTGTCTCGATTATTGTTTCTTTATATAACTTTTGATCTAATTTATATTCCAAAGGTACTTTTTCCCAAAAATTTAGATATAATGAGTCCCACAGAGGTAAACGCCATTCATATCCAAAAAACTCGTAAAGTCTTTGCCCATTGATAACATATTTAACTTGCCTGTCTTCAAACTCTAATATCTCATAAAGCCTATGGAAATTTTCAAAATCAAACTTACAATTTAACTTATTTACTTTTTCAGCTATTGATTTAAGTAAATATTCTTTATTATTTACAAATAATTTATTCCACATATTGTAATGTTTATTTATGTAATTATTTATTATTAAATCTTTTATGTTCTTTTTGTTCTTATATTCTATCTTTGGAACATGATTCCCAGAAATGAAATCGCCTGTTTGTCCATTAACAAAAATACTATTTTTTGGGATAAGATTATTTTTTTTTAAAAAATTGATAGCGAAAAAGTCTTGAGGAAAATGAATGGAAGTTAAAGTATCTGAAAATTTTTCATAGTTTATGTGTTCCTTGCTTAAAATAATTTTTCTTTGTAATTTATTTGTGTAAGGAACAAAAAGCCAACTTAGATTAAGCCTCTTTGCTACCTGTTGAGCTATGCTAACTTCTCTATTATTTTTTCTACCATAACTAAAGGTAGTAATATTTTTATAACCAAATTCTTTCAAACCAGAAGCAATTAGTCTTGAGTCATAACCTGCAGACAACGGAATTACTATATGTCTATTACTAGAGGATTTTATTAGTTTTGTAATTATTTCTAAATTTACTTTTTTTAAATTATTCTTAAAAAGACTATATTTAGACTTTTGTATAGTACAGCCC
>MDSZ01193966.1_pt1 | contig 11725 bp, 9 predicted proteins | sample 811201 | NCBI WGS metagenome assembly MDSZ01 (sample SAMN05326647, study PRJNA326480) | marine metagenome | isolation source: seawater | place: Indian Ocean: North | collected 2010 | reverse complement strand
TTTTTAATGTTTCAGTATCACCCTCTTTTAAAATATCTAAAATGGCTTCTATTTTTTCATTTTTATTTCCTCTAGTAATTTGAATTAATCCAATTTTATTAGAGAGAATATTTCTAATATTATTATTAATTTTAATCTTCTTTAATTTTCTTTTTTTTAAAACGCCTAATTCTTTGTTTTCAAAAAAATCATATGCATGATATTTTCTATTTTTTATATCAATTATTAAAATTTTTTTATCAGACTTTCTTATAAATAGTTTGCCATTCAAAATACTTTTAAGCGCAAGTAAATTCAAGTTACTTTCATTTTTTGAAATTTCCTCTATAACTTTAATTTTTGAATTGAAATCTTTTGTATCCAATTTTAAGATTTGTTCTGTTAAACTTTGGTTATCTGCATAAAGAGAGCTTACGAAAAGTAGGCCAAAAAAAAGCAGAGTTATTTTATTTATAGTTTTCAACGTTTTTTTATTCAATAAAAAAAGCCTTAACATAAACAATTATTAAGGCTTTTAAAAAGTTATTACTCGTAGTTTTGTCCAGAACATTTACCAGTATCAATGTTATAATTCCCACATTTAATAGGATTTGTCCAATCAGCAACTATCCTTGAGCTCTCTGGCAAATAATCAGTCCAGGCATCTCCTATTACGCCACCATCAGTAGACCATACTATATCAAATTGTCCATCTGCCTGAATTTCGCCTATCAAAACAGGTTTGGTTAAATGATGGTTTGTGTTCATTACTGCCATACCTCCAGTCAGATTAGGAACTGTTATACCATACATAGCTTCTCTAACAGGGTCGACATCTGTAGTTCCAGCCTTTTCTACAGCTTTTACCCACATATCAAAACCAATAACATGTGCTTCCATAGGATCATTAGTTACTCTCTTATCATCTTTGATAAATTTTAGCCAATCTTCTATAAAAGCATCGTTAATGTCACTTTCTGCAGACATAAAGTAGTTCCATGCTGCTAAGTGTCCAACCAATGGAGAAGTATCAAAACCTGATAATTCTTCTTCACCTACTGAGAAGGCAACAACTGGAATGTCCTCGGCTTTTATACCTTGGTTTCCTAATTCTTTATAAAATGGGACATTAGCATCACCATTAATGGTAGATACTACAGCAGTCTTCTTTCCAGCCATTCCGAATTTTTTGATGTCTGATACTATGGTTTGCCAATCTGAATGACCGAAAGGAGTGTAATTTATCATTATATCCTTTTCTGAAACTCCTAATACATTTTTTAAATAGCTCTCTAATATTTTATTAGTTGTTCTAGGATAAACATAATCCGTTCCTGCTAAAACCCATTTTTTTACCCCTTGCGAGGCTAGATAATCTACTGCGGGTATTGCTTGTTGATTTGGAGCTGCACCAGTGTAAAAAACATTTTTAGATGACTCCTCACCCTCATAATGCACTGGATAAAACAAGAGTCCATTTAATTCTTCAAAAACTGGCAACACCGATTTTCTAGAAACAGATGTCCAACATCCAAATACTACGTCTACTTTTTGTACAGTAAGTAACTCTTTTGCTTTCTCTGCAAATAAAGGCCAATCAGAAGCTGGATCTACAACTACTGCTTCAAGTTTTTTTCCAAGAAGACCCCCAGCCTTATTTTGTTTTTCAACTAGCATTAATACTGTATCTTTTAAAGTAGTTTCTGATATAGCCATCGTCCCCGAAAGAGAATGCAAAACTCCAACTTTAATAGTATCAGCTTTAAGGCTGCTGAAATTTATTAAAAAAATACTAAAAAATAAAAACTTAAATATTTTGTGCATAATTTTTCCTCTTAAATAAATTAAAATGATTTTTAAGTTTATGATTATTAAATAAAATTAATATGCCAATTAAATACATATTATTTAAAATATTTCTGACTTATAAAAAAAATTATTTTATATTTTCTTAGGTTTTAAAGGATTTTTTTTCTTTTAGGTTTTATAAATGAAAAAATTATATAACTTTAAGTATCTTATTACCAAAACTATATAGTTGTATTTAAATAAATATAACTTATAAAATATTATTTAAGTATTTTATTAGAAAGTTTTTATTTAATTATATTAATTTTTAGTTATGATTTTGAAACAAGCAGAAGATTTTAAAAATGAGAGCGACTACTTATTTAATACACTTCATCGATTATCAAACGCTGACTTTGAAAAGAAAACCTTGTTTAAGAACTGGTCTATAAACACAATAATTAGACATTTACATGTTTGGAATTATGCTGCCATTCTATCTTTATCAAAATTAGATGAGTGGGAAATATTTTCTAATAATCTTAAAAATAGTTTAAATGAGGGTAAAAGTTTAAATGAGTTTGAAAGAGAATATACTAAAAATATAGAAAATAGAAAACTATTAACAGAATGGAAGGTATTATATGAAGAGTTATCAGAAAAATTCAAATTTCAAGATCCAAAAAAAAGAGTGAAATGGGTTGGACCTGATATGAGCGTAATTTCTTCAATAAGTGCTCGTCACATGGAAACCTGGGCTCATGGCCAAGCAATATTTGATGAATTAGGACTAATTCGTAAAAATGAAGACAGAATACTAAATATAGTTATTATTGGAAAAAATACATTCAAATGGTCTTTTACAGTAAATAATTTAGATATTCCTGAGGAGATCCCTTATTTAAAACTTATTTCTCCTTCAGGAAAATTATGGGAATTTCATAATCAGTCTAAACTTAATTATATCGAAGGATTAGCAGAAGAATTTTGTCAGGTGGTAACCCAGGTTCGCAATATACAGGACGTAAATCTTAAAGTTCATGGAAATATTTCAAAAGAATGGATGTCGATAGCACAATGTTTTGCAGGTAAAGCCCAAAAACCTCCTGAAATAGGTACAAGAAAAATAAGACTAGATAGAGAAAATGTGAAGAAGTATTAGTAAATATCAGTTGTAATAGATAGCCCAAATAAAAACAATTATTGCTAACATATTCAACTCTGTTTAACTTTAATTTCTTGATTTAAGTCATTAATTTTAAGTGTTTGTGTATCTCCGTTGGTCCATTTTATTATAATCTCAAAATCTTTTTCATCTTCTCTAATACCAAAATGTGCTACTGGTTCCATTTGGCATAAATAACCAGATCCAGCATCTATTGTTTTAGCATGTCTTCTCAAATTAGTTTTTAAGATTACGGTAGCTCCCCTTGCAGGAGCATTATAAATATTTATTGGTCTTATTCTTAAATAATTAAAATTTCTATTTATATTGGCTTTAAATAGGTTTAACGGTTGCCTTAGACTCTCACCATTACTAATTAAAAGTTCTAAAACTCCGTCTCCATCAATATCAGCAACTGCAGCTCCTGTACCTAAACCCTTTTCTAATTTAGCATTATCCAAAGTTATTTTTTCTAATAGTCCATTCTCTTTTATTTTAAATAATCTATTTGGCTCTCCAATGTTATTAACAAAAACTTCATCATATCCGTCATTATCAAAATCTGCGGATATGATAGTTCGAACTTTAGAAGGTCTGTTAAAGGATGGGTCTCTTAAATCTACAAATTTATTATTTCTAAAAATATAAATTCTATGAAATCCTTTCCAATTTCCAGACAAAATATCAAGCCTTCCTCTATATAAAATATCTGATAAGGCTGTACCTCTACCATTTTGATTTTTATCTTCTACGCCATATCTTTTTGCAACATTCACATATTTTTTATTTATATTTTTATATAAATAATTAGGGCCTCTTTCATTAGAAGCGAATATATCCATTTTTTCTGATAGTATATGACCAGCAACTACTGCTCTTCCTCCTACTATTTTATCAATGTTTAGGCTAGGAGCCTCGTCTACAATTTTTTTTCCTTCAATACCATAAAGTCTTGAAGGTCCTCCATAATTAGAAACATAAACAGAATATTTTCCGTCACCTTTTCTGTCTACACAAGCTACTGATCTTCCTGCTGTAAAATTTAGAACATCCTTATTTTTTTTATCCTCAAATAAGTCTACTACTTTTTTTTTATTAAAATCTAATAATCTGTCAGAATATATTTTTTTTCCACTAAATGAGTCTGTATTTAATATATAAATTTCTTCCTTCCCATCTAAGTCTAAATCACACGCAGCAACACCAATTGCCTGTCTATCCTGATCTGCAAATACTTTATTTAATACAATATTTTCTAATTTATTATTCTTATATGACAGAGCTAAATTAGGATAGCGATATCCAGTAATAATAAACTCAAATTTATCATCATTATCTATATCTGTTACTGCTACCCCGTAGCTTAGTCTAGAATTATTGGATTTGATTAAGTGAGAAATGTCTTTAAAGTATGAAGCACTCAAATTTAATTCAATTAAGTATAAAGAGATAAAAAACTTAAAAACAAAATAGAATTTATTTATCATACTGCCTCAAATCCATTCCAACTATTGGTAGAGCAAGAAATGTTCCGTTGTTATTTTCTGCAATTTCTCTCATTAAGGTTGCGAATCTATCATTAGTACTTCCAAGACTAATGAAACCTATTCCATTTATTCTAATATTTTTCTTTGTACTTAGTTTTTCAATAGTTGCAAAAACAGGAGTATAACTTCCTCCAGTAAATTCATCTCCAAAAATATAAATGGATGTATTGTGTTTTCTTGAGGTATATTTTTTTAAAGCTATTTCTAAACCCTCAACAGGGCTACTATTAGAAGTGCTATTCCAATTTTTCAAAATATTAATAATATTTTTTCTCTTGCTCGGAGTATCAGGTATCCATTTATTTTCGTAAGCGCCTAATAGATGCATGCCATTATCGTTTAATATCTGAAATCCTTTCACTTTAGGATGAACATTCAAAACATTAACTAATTCTTTGGTGACTTTATTCCATATGGCTTTCATGCTACCAGAGGTATCTATGATAAAAACTACATATTCACTGTCTACAGGTATACCTCCAATCTCTTTATCTTCAATTTTCTTTTTACCAACTTTATTTTTAGCCTTATTTAAGCTACCTGTTGCAAGTTCAAGAGTTTCTATACTATTTTGTTTTTGTTTATTTATTAAAGCGTTACTTTCTATTTGTTTTTTTTTATCTTCTAGCTTGCTATTTATTATTTCTATATTAGCTGATTTATCTTTTATAAAAGCATTGAGTAATTTATTTTCTGCTTTAAGTTTTTCAATATTATTCATAACATTTAAATTTTCTAAAATATTTTCTTCTACTTTACTTATATTAAAATTTTGTTCAGATATTTCGTCTCCCTTTCTTATTACTAATAAGATCAATATAATTGCACCGAATGCACAGGATATTATGTCTAAAAAAGACAAAGAAAAAACTTCGATATCTCTGGTCCTTCTTCTCATGGCCAATCCTTTGAGGGGACAAATAAAAGTCCTTGATTTTCGGCTGCTAATTTCCAGAAGTTGCTGCTAGCGCCTGGATCTCCTTCTAAGGGCAACAATATTACATTAATTTTTATATTAGCAATTACACCTTTAGCTTGATTAACACTAGACAAAAATAACTTTTCCCTACAGTTTCCGCTTATTTTTTTTTCATTTCCAATAATAGATTTACAATTACTAAAAAAACTATTACTAATATTCTTTTCACCTATCGTAGGTAGACCATCAGTAATTAAAAAAATCTCATCTGGCTTATTATTCATTTTTCCAATTGATTTAAATGCAGCATCTAGATTAGTAGCATTACCTGGAACTATTTTATTTATCTTAGAATATAGAAGAGATAAATCTTTCGTATTGTTATTATACCAACTTTTTTCACCTAATAATTTACTATCATTAGAAAACGATATTACTGCAACTTTGCTATCATTAGGAAGCCTCACTAATAACCATTTAATAATTCTCAACGTTCTCTGCCACTTAGGTCCCTTAATTTTTTTTTTGTCGGATTGTGTCTTCCTTTTTATTATATCAATAAGTTTTTCATCCGTCATAGAAGCACTTGAGTCTAATAAAATAACAACTTTTTTCCCTTTTATTTCTAACCCTATTAAATATTCTTGTTGACCTTCACCTTCTAGATCAAGATTATCTTTATCATCTTGTATGTCTATTTGTTTAATTTCTTTTTCAAGTTCATTTATTTTTATATTATTTATTTTTTCTTTTTCCTTTTGGATTTTAAGAATATTTTCATAATCCTCCGTATTTAACATTAAAGCCTTTTCCTCATTACTTAATTTAGATTTAATATTTTTTAAATTATTATTTTCAATTATTAAATTATTTTCCGCTTTTTTTAACAATTCTATTTCTGATCTTGCCTGTGACGGAGGTGGATCTTTAATTTCTTCTTGAGAGTTTTTTTTGACAAGCAAAAACATTAAAATAACAGCACCTAATCCACAAGACATTATGTCTAGGAATGCTAAATTAAATCCAATATTTCTTCTTTTATTTAAAACTTTACGTCCTACTTATTCTATTTAATAAAAATTTTTCACTATAAGATTGAATATTTATTAATAGGTTATCTTCAATCTTTTGAAGTAAATGTAGCAACAACATCAATATCAAACTTATCAACAAAGCTACAAAGGTTGAATTAAATGCAACTCCTAAGCTTTGAGACATACCTGAAATATCACCAGCAAGGGCCTTGTCAGCATTTGATAGTGCTTGCCCTATGCCTCTAACAGTACCTACAAAACCTAATGAAGGAATAGCCCAAATTAGATACCTAATCATAGTATTTTCACTATCTAATTTTAAAGCTAAATTGTTTACGCTTACTGTTATAGCATCAGAAGTATTCTGTACATTATCTGTAATCATGTATCTTCTTAAGCTAGCTTTTAATGTTTCTATTAGTGGACTTGAGGATATATCTTGTGGTAATTTTTCTAATTCTAATATTGCTTTTTCTCCTGATACTTTACTACTACCAATATCTTCCAAAAAATCGACATTAAATAAATATTTTTTTGAATTGAGTTGAAATATTTTATAAGTTATAAGGTAAAATCCTATCAAAAATAATATAATACAAATTTCCTGCTCTAGATCTTTTATAATTATTAAAAAATGCCTGGGAAGACTTTGGCCGTTAGTTTCAGCAATACTCATAATAGCAATTGACTCAGGAATTATAATAACTTGATAAATAGTATGAACAAGTACTGCAAGTATTATACAAACAATATAGTGCATCAGCTTTAAGTCTTTCATATTTTTATATATCTACCGGAAAACTAGTAGGATTATTTAATGAGATATCTTGTTCTGTTGAAGTAACATTAAAAATACCTAAATAAAAAAAAACCACTAGAAACAATTTAAAAAAATATTTTTTATTCTTCATCATTCTTATATTCCTTTCCATATAAATATCTTACTATTCTGAAACCAATATCATCTTTTTTATTTTCCTCAGAATCTCTGTAAGAAGCTCTTACCTCTTGAAGAGATGCAGAACGGTAACTAGAACCTTTTACTACATAGCCCACTCCTCTTTTAGGTCCTGAAGGATCATAGTATACCATATTACTTTTTGGAACAGAAACTAAATAGTGATCATGTACCCATTCTTTTACATTTCCTGTTAAATCATATACACCAGCAATATCTTTTTTAAAAGACCCTACTGGAGCTAGGACTCTATAATTATCTTTATAATTTGGAATGTAGAGTTCTAGAAAACCAATTGCACTTTCATCAGCTAAATTCCCTGACATTTTAGGTATGGGTAAATTTTTGCCCCAAGAAAACTTAGTCTGTTTATTTCTACCTGCCTTTCTGGCTAACCATTCCCATTCTGCCTCTGTGGGTAATCGGTAACCATTATTTTGTAAGTTTGCACCTAAATATTTTTTACTATCAAAAATGTATACTTTCTCTAAACTCTCTTTTTCACTCAACCAATTACAAAAGCTAACTGCTTCTAACCAAGATATATTGCTAATTGGTAGATTTTTATTACTTGCTTTATAACCTTTACCTCTAAACTTCATAAATTGCTCAATAGTAACTTCTGTTAAAGCAGAATAAAACTTCTTTCTTAAAACAATATCTTTCAAGAACTCGTTTGCTCTCTGACCTTTTTCATGCCTGGGTGCGCCCATAGTAAAATTACCTGGAGAAAAGAGTTTCATTTCTATTCCTATGGAATTTGTATAGCTTTTTGGACTTAATCTTTTTACTTTATCAATTTTTTTTTCAAGTCTTACATTTACTTTTGAAAGTTGGTCTGGCTTTGGTTTTATATTCATTTTAAATGGAGCAAAGCCTTCTTTAATAATTTCTAGTGTTTGTTGGTAGGTTTGTAATTTTATTTTTTTTGGCGTATTGCCAAAATCCTTGCCGTCTATTTTAATATTTCCATTAGGTTCTGATATAATACTTACCTCTCCATATTCTTTCTCTAATAAAAATTTAATTTCATTAAATTTATTTTCATAAAAAAAAAATTCTTTTTCTTTCTTTATGTAGCCATTTTTTTTATATAGTATTTTATATTTTTTTTTTGTTAATAGATTTATAAAATCGTATTGATTATATAGATTACCATTAATAAATAATTTTCCATTATTAGGCTTTAAATTAAGATTAACTCTTACACTATTAGGAGATAATATAAATTTTTTTTTCAAATTTAGGTTTGTACCACTAATTTCTATTTTCTCTGATACCGGCTGATATCCTTTTTTAAATAATTTAAATTCATAATTACCTGCTGGTAATTTATAATTTAAAGGAGATTTTCCTACCTCTTTTCCATCTACATTTAAAGTCGCTCCCACTGGTACTGTATTAATATTTATTTTTCCTTCAAGTCTTTCTAAATTTATTTGATAGTTTTCGTTATAAGTATTTTCCAAAAGATTTAAATCTAAAGACTTTGTTTTATAAAATTTATTTTCTACTTTTAAGGTATAAATACCAGGTCTAATTTTCAAGGTAAGCTTTTTTTTATCTGATATGAATTTATTATCTATAAACCAATTATTTTGGCCTATTTCACTATTAGTACTGAAGATTAAATTAATTTTTTTTTTTATTAGATTAATAGTAATAAAATTATCTTCCGTTTTCCTTAAAATATTTTCATAAACTTCATAACCTTCCGATAAAACCTTAATAGAGACTTCATCTGATAAAAATAATATTCTTTTAAAAAAATGTACTCCTTTACCATTTACAAATTCTAAGTTGTAGTTATTAACGTAAGGTTTTATTAGTACTCTCTTAGAATATAAAAAAAAAAATAATATAAGAAGTATAATAAGAAAAGAAATTGAAGATATGATAACCTTAAAAATAAAACGTTGCTGTATTTTTTTTGCATCTAAAATTTTAGATTTAAATTCGCTCATCACATATAACCTCTACATAAACATTTTTTTCATCTAAAGATATGTACTTTTCTACTAAAACTGTTTTATAACCGTCTCTTCTTCCTTCAAAAATATATTTTCCAGCTTTTAAACTTAAAGTTTTTGAAGTTACTTTACCTATGATACCTATTTTTTTTAGCTTAATATTTGTTTTATTGTCTGATTTAATGTTTACTAAAGCTTCTTTATTTGCCAGGTTAACATTTCTTTCTAACAAATTAACTTCTTTAAGTAACTTTTTACTTTTAGAAACATATATTTTAGCATCTTTTAATAATAAATTAACTTTATTGAGGTTTTCATTCTTTATAAGAAGCATTGGTTTATTATTAAATATATTTATACCCTGTATCAGATTATTTATATCTTTTGCAACACTTAAACCATCTACTGCATATATATTAGTATTATCTATTAATAAAATTTCCTGATATTTTTTTTCAGCATCTTTCCACTGATCTTGTAATATTAGATTATCAGCCTCTATTATCAGTGAATTAATTTTATTAGTTTTTTCTAAATTATTGATGTCTTCTCTTAAATGGGCAATGATATTGTTATTTGGAAAAATTTTTCTAGCTAACTCTAATTTATTTTTAGCTGTAGTAGTTTCGTTATCTGCCATATAACCTTGCACTTCTAAAATTAAGTTATTAAAATTTTTTTCTTTCGCTGCTAACTTTAATTTATACAATCTGTTATCATATATTTCGATTGATTTGTCTAATTTCTTAATTTTTTCTATCAAATTTATCTCTAGTGTATTGTTTTTATTGCTATTAGCAGCCTCTATATCATTTTCCAATTGAATTATTTTTTTTATATTTAAAATTCTTTCTTTTAAACTAAGCATTTCTAAATCATCAGAAATATACTTTTCTGCATTAAGAATAAATTCTTTTGCTGAACTCTCATTTCTTTTTAAATAAGCGTCTTTTGCTAATTTCATGTTATTTACAAATTCCAGATTTCTTGATTCTTTAACAGTATTGAATATTTTTTTAGCCTCTATTAATTCTACATATGCTTTTTCAAAAAGGTTATTACTAAAATTTATTAGTGAGTTTTGTTTTAACTTTAAAAAAGAATTTATTTTTTTTTCATATATTTTTTCTATATTATCATTTGAAAGTATTATTTTACTTTCCTCGTTTAATTTCTTAAGTACAACTTGGTAAAGGTTTTTAAACTCACATTTTTTTTCTACTAGACTATATCTCTTACATTCTTCGTATATATCAATTTCTAGCAAATCCTTCGTATCTATTTTAATGCTCTTTTTGTTTTCAGCAGAAGTATCTTCTAATATCTTATTTTCATAGACACCTATTGAGAAATAATCTAAAAAATTATTTTTAAAAACTAAAAATACAATGCCACATAAAAAAACTAAACTTAATATAGTTAAACATTTAAAGAATAAATTGGCTTTTTTTTCCTGCTTGGATTTCTCAATTAATATTTTTGTTTTAAAATCATCAGCCATTATTATAGCTGTACATCGGGAGTTTTTTCCAATTCATACATTTTTTTAAGAAATTTTCTCCATTCTATGAATTGTTGTCTAGCATTTCCTGATAGCTCTATGGTTTTATTTTCAAACTCTATTAAATTTGGAGCTAATTCAGCATCTATTGACTCGCCTAACTCTTTTATAGAATCTCTATGCATCTTTGCCTCTGCCTTATATTTTGCAGCATCTTCTAAAAGCTTTCCTCCTAATGTAAGCATAGCCACTTCACCTGAATAGTCATCATTGTAATCTTTAGGAGCACTCGCAGAAGCTACAGCCGCTGCTATTGACAATGCACCAAGAATACCTCTTCCTATCGCCTTTGTTTTTGCTTTTTTTTCAGCAACTATTTCATTGTAACTTTGACTTTGCCATAGAATGTAACTTTGATTCGAGAAGTTTACAAATTTATCATAGTGAGATTGAAGACTGTCTACAAAAAGCTGTTCTCTTATCATTATTGAATTTACTCTTTGCCACATAGGATCATCATCGCTTGGTAGTGACTTTAAAACATATTTATTATTTTTTTTCTCAAAATAAGTATTAAAACTTTCAGGAGAAAATTCTGCTCCGAACCTTAGGTTGCTTATATTGACTAGCTCGTTAACCCTCTTTGAGTTAAGTTTTTCAATTTTTTCTACTATTTTTTCTGCAACCTCTTCAAATAATGGATTATAAGCATCGGTATTTTTTGTTCTAGAATTACTATAATGACTTCCATCAATTTTTTTTGAAAAGTTTTTATCCATAATTTTCTTTCCAGAAGCATCTATAACCTTAACTTTTATTTTAACTTTTTGACCATTTGAAGCTTTGATTTTACCTAGAACATAA
>MDSZ01129575.1_pt1 | contig 11725 bp, 5 predicted proteins | sample 811201 | NCBI WGS metagenome assembly MDSZ01 (sample SAMN05326647, study PRJNA326480) | marine metagenome | isolation source: seawater | place: Indian Ocean: North | collected 2010 | reverse complement strand
TGACAAAAACACAAGATCACTTGTACTTACACACCTGTCAGAAAAGAACAACGCCCCCCACATCGCAGAATCTACAGTCCTATACCACATTGATGAAATCTTCGAAGGTGATATTCAGATATCTCTGCAAGACGGTCCTGAATTCTCGCATCACATTGGTCAAACCGAAAGTGAGCGAGTTGCTCGGCGGGGACTAACACTCCGCGGATAAGCCCTGTAAGGGCTTGGTTTTGGTGAAACCCTAAGAGGGTGGTTAACTCTCTCTGGTACAATGAGGTCACAACGCAAGCCCGACAGTGACCTCGCGGTCAGTGAAGTCATCGGTGTTGTGATGCTCCTTGCAATGGTAATCACCATGATGGGGGGAGTGTTTGTATTCCTAACTCCATATGTTAATGATTTCCAAGACAATACTGCTTGGTCAAACGCAAATGGCATTGCTGAAAGGTTAGACGGAAGGATTGATGTTGTTGCAGGAGCGAGTGTTGACACCGGACTTAGAACTACAATCCCCTCAACAATGAGTTCGATATCTCCACTTATCAGTGCAGAAGTATGGACTGTTTCCGCAGATTTGACTTCGGGAGAAATTGTCACAGTTAATTACATCAATCAAACGACATTTAGTGTAGTCGCGGAGAATGAAACAGCTGACAGAGCCCTAATATGGACAGAAGAGGGGGAAGTTGAGATATCATTCAATGAAACATATGAAGAGGTTTTGCTTACCCATGATTTGAATGTTGCAGACATATTCATCGTAACAGTATTCGATGGAGAAAGCGAGATACACAAGCATGCAAAGATACCTATCTCAGGACTGATGGTAAAAACCAAAGTTCAGACTGGTGAACACTCGATTGGTCTACTTAACGACGCCCGTTATGACAAATTCTCTGATGAAACATGGAGCATAACTTCACTACCTGACATGAATATTGAAGAGTTGTTCGATGGCACAATGAGGGCAAGTTTGTCTCTCAGAGACGTAGATACGGTTGGTGCAATCCCTGACGGAAGAAACGCAATTTTTGACATACGTTCTGATGGACCAATTACACTTTTTAGTGGTGATGCATGGAACTTCAGATTTACATTCGAATCATCACTCGGACCAACGGTAACCCCACAGGTGACTGAAGGATGGTTAACTGATTACAATCTCCACAGAGCATCCAATACACTGGACCAGCACAGAGGAATTAGTCCTTGGCTAAGAGCAAGTGGAATTGATGGCATGACGATAGATCACGGTAATTCCGTTATAGATCTTGAAATCGAATTGCAATTGGTGGAGGTTAGCAAATGATGCGCAACAATCTACGCAGGGATGAGGATGCTGTAAGCGCCGCTGTAGCCACAGTTCTCCTATTCGGCGGTGTTATTTCTATAATTGGAATAATGCTATTATCTCTGATGCCAATTATTCAAGAGTTAGAAGGTTCCCTAAAAAGAAATGATATGCAGGCTCAAATGGAAATAATGGCACATGAAGTCACATTATTGTCTGAATCTGGACTGCCGGGAGACACAAGTCAAGTTGAGCTGATTCCAGTTGATGGAGAACTAAGATGGGACAGACTAAGGGGAGGAATGTGGTATTCTGCATCTTGGTATGAAGGCGATACTTTCAGAATCCAAGGTGCCCTAGACTTGGACAGAAATATCGACGTAAGACATGCAGAGAGCAACGTACAGGCAATTTGCTATGAAGACATGCGACTAGGTCCTGACAGGCCGTTCATTTTCTCTCCTAATAATCAAACTGAAAACGTACTTGTGACACCTAAACACGGTTTGACGATACCACTTGGTCCTGTAATAATTGAACATGCAGGAATAGAGCACTCCCTTTCTCTGGGACAAGTAATGGCCCTAGACTCAAACCATGAACTCAGATCAAGCCATGATTTGGTAGGTCTACAAATAAAGGGAGATTCTGGAGTAGCTCTGGTACCACCATCAAAGGCAAATCCCTCTACTGGTAAAGGACAGCACTGGGCGATTCCCTTACCATCGGGAGAAACTACAGTCGAAGTGTTTGCAGATGATGACATCCTAGTTCAATGGGATTCAGTTACAGATTCTGGACAAGAAGCGATGCCCAAATCCGCTGCGGTTAGAATAGCAAATTCATGGACAAAGACGTTCAATCTATCCGAAGTTGGGTTAGTAGAGATTGTTACAGATGTGGATGCTCATCTGATAATTTCTCACGGCAATTCTGGTAAAACATCACTGCTGGGGGAAGAGGGGAACTATCTTTCAAAGCACTTCATAGCCCCTTCAAAAACCGGGAATCTATCCTTTTCTAATCCTAACGAAAATGCTGCAACAATTACATGGAAAAATGGAGGGATATCTGTTCCTGCAAACCAAACCATAGAAGTGGAGTGGCCTCCATCATACATCGATAGTGCTGCTATCTTAGAGAGCAGTGAAAATGTATTCATTCAATGGAAACTTAATAATAAAGGAATGACATTTTTGCCAGCAATAGATACAGGTCAAGTTACTGGCTTAGATTTCATTGAGGATAATTCCCAGATGATCATCAACTACTCATCTGAATACGGCGATTACCAATCCAAATTAGCAAAAGATGGCAATTCAGGCATAATAGTACTGGAGGATGACGGTGCCATGAGGTGCGTAGCAATAGACCAGACTGCGTCAGGCTGGATTTCAACAACTCTACCATGGAAATCGATGAACGGTGTGCCAGAGGGACAAATCATCACTGCTTGGAGAGAAGGAGATCACCCCGCCAGCATGGAAATCACGTTAATTGGTACTGAAGGTGACGCAACCCACGCTAATCTAGCAACTGCATGGGCATTCCATATCTCAAGATTAACCTATGAGTTTGATACTTCAATCACGGGTCTAGAGGTTGCATGGTCAGGTGGTGCAATTGTTACTAATCATCCGGAGTTAGATCCGACAATATTAGTCGGGCCAACAGACAGGCAAGGACCTGGGCCAAGGTTCAGTGCAACTATACCTTCTATGCATCCGACGCAGACATCTGTCACTGGTAGTGGAATAATGAATCTAGACATTGAACTCTCGATGAGAGAAAGTCTTGCTTCGACTACTGCTTATGATGTTAGAAGAGGGTGGGTAGGCCCATACGGAGATGCGGTTGCTTCTTGGGCGAGCACAAGCTTGGAGACGTCTGAGGACTGGATAGTTTACCCTGGAAGAATTGACTTACTAACAGACTATGTTGGATGGGTTCCAGTGCCCACTGTCGGACCTAGTGAGGCGGTTTGGCATACATCTGGTCAGCCAATACAGTTCAACCTGCAAATAAGCAGCCTAGATGTCGAAATTTCGGAGGCAGGAACATGACTAGTAGATTGGTCGAGGACGAATCAGGAGCGAGCACTGAACTTGGCTACATTTTCACATTCATGCTCGGTGTATTGTTCCTATCACTTTTCAGTGTCTGGGCTTTTGGCTTAGAAACCTCAACGAGGGAAAACTGGAATACAACTGCTGTTGATGTCAACATGGCTGATATCGCTGCCGCTGTTGAAAGAGCCGACCTAGCAAGCAGAGAAGACGCTAGTGTGAGTTACGCAGAAGTTGTAACATGGAGGTTGACCGAAGCAGACGAGACAGAATTTGTTCTGACCTTGGATGACTCTGGACTCTCTCTTGACCATATCGAGGATGAATTGGATAGGGAGGTTTCGATTTCTGGAACTGGCTATGGCACATATGATGGAAGAATCAATCTTTCAGGGACCGCAGAGATTTGGGTAGTTTACGACGAAGGTGTGACCTATCTATCTACAACTCGACCAGATTTCTAATCATCTGCCCATTACAGCGGTATGAACCATCATCTGCACTTCTCGCATTCTTGTTTGGGCACCTAATTCTCTGAATACAGATAACGCTCTCTGAAGGTATTCCATTCGTCTTTGCCTGTCCGGAGCAACTCCACCTAATCTTGCGAGTAACTCTCCAATTTGCATACGCAAATCGTTTGCTTCAGATATGACTAACGCTTCGCGATATCTTTCCAGTGCTTCTTCGATTCTACCACTGTCTTGAAGAACTTCTCCTAGCAAAATCGAAACTTCTACCAATGCAAGTGGGTCCCCTGCTTCCCCCATTGTGGATAGTGCATTTGTATAATGATGCAGAGCTAAATCTGAATCTCCAGTCTTTGCGTAGTATCTTCCTAGTACCGCTCTTGCCCTAGCGTGTAATATTGCATCCTCACTTGATTCAGACCTCTCATATGATGAAAGTGCGTGATCTCTTGCTCTGTCATTCTCTCCTAAGTCTAGAAGCGCTCTTGCCAATACAATCTGAGCTGGAATTAGTTCACTGGAATCATCACTCGACAGAATGCTCTCAACTTCCCCATAAGCTTCCAGAGCCTTGGCTTTGTCACCATTTCTTCGAAGAATGTAACCCATGTTATTGTATGAGCGGGCAGCACCTATAGCGTTCCCCATTGCGATGAATAATTCCAGAGCCTTTCGATGCATTCCGATGCTTCCTTCAGAATCTCCCCTTTTTAGAGCGATGTCTGCTAGATTGGAGACTATATCCGCAATAACGTCGTCCAAACCAGCAGACTCTGCAGGTGCTTTGGCTTGGTTGAATGCTTCTTCAGCCTCATCAAACCTACCCAGAAGTGCCAGCACTTCTCCTCTGAGTCGATCAACCCTACAAGCACTGTCTGCACCAACTGATTTTGTATCAATAGATTCCAATAATCCCAACAACTCAATGTGACCTTCCTTGATCAAATCCCTTCCTTGCTCAATGACCAATTTCGTGGCATCCTCATGCCTTGAAGAAGAAATAAGATGGTATATCAATTCTAGAGCAATTTGGCTTGACGTTGATTGTTTAGTGTACCAAGCAACCGCCTTGTTGTGTAAATCTTCTTTCGACTGTTTGTCCAAGCTTTGTAGAAGGAACTCTCTAATAAGGTCGTGAACGTCATATGCTCCCGAATCAGCGTTACGTGCCAAACCAGATTCAACCAAAGAATCTAATTCATCAATGTTCAAACCTTGTTCAGTTAGGGCTGCTAAATCAATGGGCTCTCTGAATACCGATAAGGCACCAAGTAAGCGCTTTTGCTCACCTGAAAGTTTGGAGAAAATTTCGATATTGACATAATTTTCAAGGGACTCGTGGAATGCACCTGCTGATGCTCCACGGTTAATCAACTCCAAGACTAGAGGGTGACCTCGACTCAGTGAGTGTATGTAGAGTAACTTTTCTTGGTCTAAGTCATCAAATGCGGAGAGAAGAGACCTTGTTGATTCTTGGTCCAAGCCTTCTAGAGGCAAAACCAATGAAACTATTCTTCCATCTGCGTCCTTGAGAGGAACGACCTCCTTGAAAGAGCGAGAGAAGATCACTAACCCAACATCACCTTCACACTCAACAAGACCTCTTGATAATGCTTGAATTGTTTGATGTAGAGTTTTGTCACTAACTTTGTGGTAGTCGTCGATTACAATTAATGCTGGTGAATTGGCCAGAGAATCAACAATGATTCTAGCTGCATCAGCAGATTTCGGAACAGGAGTTGCAGAGATGTAATCTGCTAACATTGAGTCTCCAATATTCGATAGCCAATCTGCAACACTTTCCAGGAATGCTCTACTTCCCTCCCAATCCTGACATCGGTGATACATCAGGTTCCTACGATGCATAAATGATTCAATCACTTTGGCCGCCATTGAGGTTTTTCCAATACCTGCAATCCCGGGAACCATCAAAGTCGTAGACCTCGCTTCAAGGAGGTTCACCATGTTTTCTAATTCAGTCGAGCGGCCATAGAAATGTCTCAGCCTTGGTAGGTCACCAAGGCTAGTTACAAGTTGCTTCTCAACATGCTTTGAAAGATCCCTTTCAACAAGGTCCGCTGATAGTGAGCGGACGTCCAAGACCCCATTGTCATCGAGGTATCTGATAACATCGACTGGCCTCATTGTAAAAGGCAACTTATCTTGAATTTCGCCAAGTGTGGAAGCAATTGTGTTTCCACCTGGAAGAATTGCTCGCAATTGGAACTCTCTGAGATTTTTCCACGTCTCATCCGCTAACTTCATTCCTGACTCTGTCAGAAAGTACGCCTTGCGCTTCCTGCTGACACCCTGAACGTGTGCTTGTCTCTCAATCAGAAGACCTTGATCCTTCAATCCAGCAATTGCCCTTGGAACATTTGAGCGAGCAATTGCAACTGCATTCGCGATTCCCATTTGCGATAGAGCAAATGGAACCTCGACTGAATTCATGAAGTCCGAGAAATCGGATAAGTGGAGAAGAATCCTCTCCTGTACACCAGGTTTTGGTCTATTCGCCATGTTTGCTCATCTCCCTAGTCCTCTTAGAGTGTTGTGTATTTCCGTGTTGGAAATCACTGCTGAGGAGGCCTGTAGTTAGGGTCTGCAACCCACTGGTTGGATTGAGCGTCCCAAATCCATCCTGGATGTTGAGGCTGAGCTGCTGGTACAGGGGCAGGAGCAGGTGTTAGTTCGCCTGCTGATGTTGCTGCTTGTTCTGCAGCCCTTGCCTTTGCCCATGCGTACGGATCTTCTTCTTTCTGCATTTCAGCCATTGCAATTTCATCCTCTTCGAATTCCTCTTCGAACTCAAGGAAGAAGAATGCTCCGACAGCGAGTAGAATAGCGATGACTACCACAGCAATGACTACCCATACCCATGTTTCAACGCCTTCTGCAACAGATTCGCCTTTCTTTAGAGTAATCGAGTTACTGTCATCTTTTCCAATTGACTGACCGTCTTGTTCAAAGTATATCTCGTAAGTACCATCGCCATCAAGCGCAGATGAAGTGATGTCCATCTTCCAAAGACCGTCTTCGCCAACAACAGTATCGTTTAATTTGATATCACCTTTGACAAGCCTTGCTGTGACGACGGAATTCGGCAATCCTGTACCTTTGAACTCAGCAGAATCACTGAACTTCACTACACCCTCGTCTACCCTCTCAGCGGTAAACTCAACACCACGAACGATGAAGTTGACCTGGTAAGAATACGCTACAGAATCAAATGCGTCTCTTGCTTCAAACATTACTCCCTGCATAGACCAGTCAGAGATTTCGCTTGACGTTTGGTACATTGAATCCATTGGATTGTAAATCGCTTTACCATCAGGTGTAATTCTAATGTGGTATGCGTAATCATCATCTAATGCTGACGATGGATCATCATAGATGTCGAATACCATATGACTTGACTGAGGACCTACGCCATCAGAGTCATTGAAGAAATCCAGTAGGTTGATTTCAGCACCGACTCCACACTTGTCGAAAGCACTAGACTTTTCGTCACAGAATATTGTGATAGTATCAACCCATCCGGTTGGGTTGAATGTTGGCTTGATATTGTCAGCGTCTGCAGGGTTATCGATTACGATGCGAACTGTTTCTGTTAAAGAGTAGTCAACACCATCATAGGCTCTGACTTGAACTTCGTATTGCTGATCGTGAATCAGATTGCTTGTATCCCAGTAAGTGTACCAAGCTCCGTTAGGCTGGAAGGAAGTTATTGGATTAGGTCCGTTGTTCAATTCGATTCCACTTGCGAGTTCGATGATTGTAATTTCAACACGTGTTACTTGACCATCATTGTCTCTCGCTACACCACTGATGATTGTGTCATCAGCTGCTCTGACACTCTCCATTGGAAGCGGTTCGCTGACTTGGAGAATCGGAATACGATTGTCATTATCGATTATTATGGTTACTACCTCTGCATCACAAACGTCTACTACTTCATGACAATAGTTTGAATCGCTTGCCCACACAGTGAAAGTGTAATCGCCACTTGGTAGGGAAGAGAAGTTCCATGTGTCTGCCCATGATGAGGCGCCCCCTGCATTTGCCGGGTAGTTTGCTGAGTAATTGTTCGGTCCCTGAACACTAAACCAAATGTCTCTAATGTCGCTTCCTTGGACACCTTGGTAGTCATCAGAAGCAGTACCAGTGAAAAGCACTTCCTGCCCATTGTGAGTAGATCCGTCCAACGGAGTATCAAGGTTGATTGTAGGTGGATTGATGTTTAGTTTGAATACCCTAGTGCTTACGATAGATTCATCCAATCCATCATTAGACCTGACTCTAAATGTAACATCCTCTTCAAAGTGGTTTGCCATGTCCCAATCAAATCTCCATGTCTTGAATGGCCAGTTTGTCATTGTGACTTCACCATTAGCCCCAGATGTGTCTGTTGCTAGATACCAATCTTGACTTCCATGCGGTTGGATTTCAACTCTCTTGATATCACCGAATTGCTTCAACCAAGAGTCATAGTCATTGAAGTACGGACCGGGTTGACCATCGTAAGCTGATCCAGTCAATGAGATTGTCCTTGCAAACGATGTACCATCATTTTGGTCAACAGCTACAGATGGTGCAATGTTGACTAGATTTATCACTTCATCAACCATTCCTGTCAATGTGAAATCATGTGTCGAACTTCCTTTGCTGAACTTCTTTGCTTCTACAGAATAGGTCGGCAGTTCACGGTTTCCAGATTGACAGTCTGGGTCTTGGCCATCAGCTAGGGTATCACCATCGTTGTCAATACCATCGCCACAGGAGTCTTCTCCTTGATCAGTTGCTTGATGATTCCAGTTAGTATCAATGTGGAAGTTGGATGGAAGTGTTACCCACGGAGTGTATCCGTATGGGTCGGTAGTCATGTTGTACAATGGCTTGCCGTTTGCGTCCTTTATACTCACAAGAGCATCAGCAACTTGTGAATTGTCTGCTTTGACTTGGTATCTTACAAGTTCACCTTGCTCAACTTGGACTCCCCATGCGGTGTTCTGATTCTTGATGTGTATCTTTGACCTGTCGAAATTTTGCACGTCTGAATAGGTGAATGTTGTAGCATTGGGGTTTAATTCCATTGAGAGAGGCATAAACCTAGGCGGCAATTCAGCAGTAGGTGGTGTTTGAAGACATACTGTAGTGTCATATGGGCACTCTCTATCATCCCATGTTAGCATTACCGGGTACATTTCATTCCCACCAGGGTCTGGCATGAACTCACTTTGGACAGCAACACGAGATTCTGTGACGTTGTAGATCTGTGAAGCATTTGTGTAGGTATTTCCAGAGAAGTAGCCTATGGAGCCATACTTGTTTCCGTAGTTGTCGTCATACAGTGAGATGTTTGCGGCGAAACCGCCAACTTCAATGATGTTGTCTTGAGCGTTTACAATTCCTCCCTTGATTCTGAAGCCATCACCTACGCTATTTGTCACAGTGTTGCCCATGAATGTTGCAGACGACATGTAAACGTGGAATGCAGGGCAAGGGAAGTCTCCGCCATACATCTCAACCGAGTTACACGTTCCGGTATTGTTGGAAACTTGGTTATTTGCGAAATACAAGCGAGCTTTAGTAGGAGTTGGAACGTTCCAGCCCTGATCCTTGTGATGGTATTCGCCAATCAATACTGGCTCTTTTGCTGTATTGAGAATTGTATTATTTTCTGCACTTACATCTGATTCTCCGTAAATCCACAGACCGTTCCACCCACCAATTGGCCCTATTGTATTGTAATTGGCGGTAACGAATGAGGAGCGTATGCCGAATCCTGAACCTTCAGCGGAACCTGATATTGTATTTCTCTCTGCGAGAACAATTGCTCCATCGTACGCTGTTATTCCAGCTCCGTCAGTGGGAGTAATTACATTGTCAGAAATAACAAATGTGTATGTCTGACCATTTGCAGCCAAATGTGAGTTTGTATCGATTGCGTTACACTTGGTTGTCACTGTCGAATTTGTCAGATATCCACTGCTAGAACGCAAGAAAGCTCCGTATGAATTCTGAGTAATCGATAGTGTATCCATATTCACGAAGGAGTTCTCTAAGTAAATTGCAGAGCGACCTCCACCTTGGTTACCACAATCGGTTTCCTCTCCTGTGAATGCAGAATTCAAGACTTGCATTACAACGAGACCTGCACCTGCACCGTATGCCTGAATTGCTGCACCATGGTAGCCTTGCTCGTCGATTCCAACCTGGAAAGTACCACCATCTAGTGTTGGTGATGCGCCATTGAAGGCCAATACGTTGGTGGTGTTGATGTCCCTGAAGGTTGGATTGGAAACGCTTAGACTCGCACCATCAAAAATCAAGGCGCCATACTTGATCGAACCCTGTCCGTCGATGTCCACTGGAATTCCGTAAGCACCATCCAGAGTAACGTGATTTAGTCGAGTCAATGACTGGTCGATTGTTGAGTCGAGATAAATTCCGGAACCGCAAGCCATATCTGGATTGTTTATTCCTGTGACGTAGCATCTACCTGTTTGGTTTGGAGCTGGAGCTGCTGGATCACCCCAGATGAAACGAATGGGTGAGCCTGTGCTTGCTTGTGAGGCTCCACATGAACTGTCACCTGCACAAATCGAACCCTGAATGTTGATATTTTTGTCTGCAGGTATGTTGATTGTTGTTCCAGCGTTGATGATTAGTTTCGCACCACCTGCAACCAACAGGTCGCCATCCATATTCATGACTCCAGTCCAAGTTTCTGTACCAGTAATTGTACCTGATGATGTTTCATTCACAGCCATTACTGATGGAGCGGTTGAAACCATAGTTACAAACAGTGAAATCAGGAATAAACTCACTAAACCTATGCTCTTACTTTTTTGGACGTTTACAGACATAATACACCCTCGGCATGTCTCCCAATTACTGGACTGACTTAACACATTGGGAAAGATTTCAATTGTAAAGTATCAATATTGACAAAAAGTATCATATATTTTGGAATTAAAAAATATAATAATATCATATAAAAGAAAAAATATCATAATGTTGATGATGTCCAGAATTGGTTTCTGTGTGCCGTTTAAGGTGCATTAACATGCAACTGAAGATTGAATCTGGTCTAACCAACCCTTTCCATTAATCGCCCCGTACCCCCATCGAGAATCATGCTCCACTTCATCATCAAGTGGAACTGCTGAGTTCATCAATGCGGTTTTTACCTGGATAAGACAGTCTTCACTCGGGCTAATTAAATCGGGTTCTGCTTCTAAAATTAAAGCCAATATTCCCGACACGAATACAGTTGAGTCACTAGTACCTGTGGATGAATAGTATTCATCATCAAAAGCTGTAGATACAATTGCAACTCCCGGAGCAGAAACCTCTGGCTTCTTGTTTGGGTTTTGGTAAAGTTCCGAACTTTCATCGCTGGTGTAACCAAGAGATGACCCATCCCAAATCTCACCATTAACATCCAAAGCGCCTACTGAAATTACCTCTGGAACGTTTGAGGGAGTTGCGACCCTTCCGTCATCATCAGGCCCACCATCATTTCCTGCTGCAGCTACAACGTAAACGCCATTTGCGATCGCTTGCTTTACTGCGTTAGAGGTGGGGCCTTCAGTAGTTGCATTAGGATCGCTCTCTCCACCCAAAGATAGAGAAATTATGTCAGCTTGGAATGTTTTCCAACACCATTCAATCGCACTAGCAACAACATTTTGGTCACCACTATTTCCACCCTCACCATCATCCCCAAGAGCTGCTGCCATCCCAAGGGTAACACCTGGAGCCACTCCCTTAAGATATCCATCAGAAACTAAAATCCCTGCCATCATAGTGCCATGCGCTAGAGAGCCTTTATCGGATATTTGATCAGAGCCTGTAATAAAATCCTTGAAAACTAATTTTATAGATTCCAAATC
>MDSZ01134814.1_pt1 | contig 11726 bp, 9 predicted proteins | sample 811201 | NCBI WGS metagenome assembly MDSZ01 (sample SAMN05326647, study PRJNA326480) | marine metagenome | isolation source: seawater | place: Indian Ocean: North | collected 2010 | reverse complement strand
TTTTTGTTTGGACTTTTTCAAAAAACTCTTCTTCCTTTTCTTCTATTACTCTATTATTACTCCGTTGTTCTTATATATATATATATATATATACTTTTTGTCACGAGTACGTTAGGAGTACACCGTTTTTATATATATACATATACAACACGCGCGCGTTTAAGACTCGAAGAGAGACTCTTTCTCGAAGAGACGACTCTTCTCGAAGACAGAGAAAGAGAGAAAGAGTCGTCGTCGTCGTCGCGTTTTTTTTTTGGGTGTGTTGTTCTTCGTGTGTTTGTTCGTGTGGATGGATTTGTGTAGAGATGGGAACGCACAAACTCCTTTGATGAGAACAACAACAACAATATATAACACCCGTAAAAAAGTCGCGACGACGACGACGCGAAAAAATAATGGAAGCGAGCGGAGTGCTCCCGCCGACGCAAACGACGAAACGAGGCGAACGCGCCCACGTGCACTTTTTGACCACCAATTGTACACCGACGACTGATGTGTTGAACACCACCACCACCACCACCAATGCTACTACTCCTAGAATAAATACGAGTGGTGGTACCAACAGAGTATTACGTGTCTGTTGTTACGCGAACGAAAAAGCCGGGAAAGCCATCCTTAGAGAAATAGCAACGACAACAAGTAGAGGAGAAGGAAGGACGACGAGAAAAGGAGGAGGAAGAACAACAACATCATCATCAGTCGTCGTCGTCGTCGAACACGCGCATCGAAAAGTGACGTGCGTTCGTCCACGCGAAGATGGCGCGGTCGTCGCGTCTGGAGGAGCGGACGGCTCCGTGGAGACGTGGTGCGCGAAAACGGGAATAACGAAACGTCGATTCGAGAAAGTCTTATCCGGAGCAATTCGCGATATCTGTTGGTCGTTCGACGGCTCGAAAATCGCAGTCGTCGGAGAAGGGAAAGAGGCGTTCGCGAGAGTTATTCACGCGGAGATGGGGACAACGGTGAAAGATGTCGGCGGAGCGACGGCGTGGTGCAAGAGCGCGTGCGGGAGTAGGAGCGGAAACCCGCACAGAGTGGTGATCGGGTCGGATGATTTTCGCGTTCGATTTTACAAAGGAGGACCACCGTTTCAATTGGAAACGACGAAACAACACCACGGAAAGTACATAAACGAAGTTCGAATGTCGAAAGATGATAAGTACGTAATTTCAGCGGCTGGTGACGGGATTGGCGTATGGGACGTGGAGACGATGGAACTGATCGGTAAAGTCGCGGCGAAGGACGGATCCACGTACGGCGTCGCGTGGTTAGACGGGTCGGATCATTTATTCGTCTCATGTGGAGCAGATAAAACGGTTAAACTTTGGAACGTGAAAGATGTCGTAGCAGAGCGAGAAGTAGGCGTAGACGTAGAAATGATGGTTACGGAAGAGGAGACGGTGCGACTGGTCGTGAAAACGAGGACGGAACAAGTTGTTACGAAACGAGTTACGCGCGAGGACACCTATACCATGGGAGCAGGAATAACAACAACAACAACAAAGCCGTCCGTTGACGATATGCAAATAGGCGTGTGCGCATCCGACGACACGATTGTTTCCTTCGGCTTGTCTGGGAAGATGACCGTGTTGGACGTCCTCGACGCGGAGGAGACGGAGGAGATGGAGGAGGAGGAAGGGAAGAAAACGCGGCTGCGTTTTCGAGAGGAGATTTTAGGACACTCTAGGCCAATAACGGCGATGTGCTCGATCGATATTTCTTCGTCTTCATCGACGACGAAAAGGTATCAGATTTGGACGGCGAGCATACGAAGAGAAGATGATCCGAGACCGAAGATATTGGTCTGCGATTACGTTCCCGAAACGAAAAGTATCGAAAACGTCGAAGAAGTGACGAAAAATTGTCCGCAGAAAAAAGTGACGAAAATGGTCAGTTGCAGTGACGATATCGTCGCTGCGATTGGATTCGACGATAGCTTGCGCTTCGCGAGCATCACAGACAAAACGTTTTGGGAGAGTGACGACGACGACTCTTGTTGCGTAAAATTTGACCAACAGCCAATCGACGTGTGCGTCGCTTCTTCTCGTTCTCTTCAGTCGAAAAATGATGATGTAGCAGCAGTTGAACACGAAGAAGAAAAAGAAGAAAAAGAAGAAGACAGCTCGACCGTACCGGTATCAAGAGTTACAACAGTTCAATGCGAACTCCTCGTCACGTTAGCGAACGGTTGCGCTAAACTCGTCCCGATTGAATACGAAAAATCAACATCGCGCGACGACTTTGACGACGACTTTGACGACGACATCCTCGATGTCGTAGGAGGACCAAAAATTCTGCGTGATAAAATACGGCAGATCGACGTGACGTCAACGACGAAGAAAAAGGAAGTCGAGTTATCGTGTGGATGTGCCGTTCAAATTTTCAACGACGGAGGCAAAAGTGCGACGATGACTTCGATGACGACGACAACGCTATTCGCTTTCGGCAGCGCCGACAAAGCCGTCGTCCACGTTTTCGAAAGAAGAAACGACGGCGACATCGAACACAAACAAACGCTCGAGCGGAGCAATGTCACTTCGTGCAACATAACGTGCGTAGCCTTTTCTCCAGACGGGAAGCATCTGGCCATCGGTGATTCCAATCGCGAAGTTATTTTGTGGAGTTCTGCTGACATTCGCGGAGACGACGACGACGACGACGACGAAGAAGAAGAAGAAGTCCACATCTCCCGAAAGTTCCAACTCCTCAAACTCCACGATCGACGCCACTCCAAATTCTTTCACGCGAGTAGAGTCGAGGACATCCAATGGTCCCGCTCTTCCTCTTCTTTCCTCTCCTGCTCTTTGGACGGTCACGCGAAAATTTGGCGAAATGTTGTTGGAAAAAAAACGAAACTCCCGGTCGACGTCGCGGATGTCGCCGCCGTCGACGGCGGCGCGCGGTGCGCGCAGTTCTTGTATACCGCCGCGACCCGCGACGAAACGTCCGCGTCGAACGAAACATTATCAAAACAACACAACGAGCAGCCTTCTGACGTTATTCACAAAGAAGGTCGTCGTCGTTTTTGCGATGACGATGATGATGATGACGACGACCGTGTCACTGCCTCTGCCCATCTCGTCTGCGTCGGCGCCGACTGCGCCGTCCGCTTCTTCTCTCCATCCTCTTCAGAGTCGTACTCATAATACTACTACTACGTGTTTTGAAACCCCCTTAACATCAACATCATCATTTTTATCACAAAAAGAGCGCAGTGCAAAATACGGTGTTGCACAGAGGTCCTTCTGGACATAAAAGCACTCGTAAAGAAGGACGACGTTGAAAGCATCATCATCATCACGCGCGCATACATACATATATATATATGTATATACTAGGTATTAAGTAGTATGGCGAAGAAAAACAGCGCGAAGAAGCGACAATCTCGCGTTCTCGACGCCATGCGTCGGGAAAACGCGATCTTGGAAAAGCAAAAGCAAAAGAAAGCGCGGAAGGAAGAGCAAGCGCGGAAATCGGTCGGCGAGCAACAGAGAGAAAAGAAGCGACGAGAGGGACTCAAAGACGCGGCGCTGAAAACGAAAGAAAGCGCAAAGGGAATACAAAAGAAAAGGAAAGTGAGAGAGAGAAAGAATCAGAATAAAATCGTCAAAGGCGTGAGAGTGGGAAACATCACGAAGATACGAAAAAACGTGTCGTACGGCGGGATAATCATCAAAGACAGCGCGAGCAAACAGGCGGTGCTGGACATGTTGAAAGCGGAGGATAGAATGATGCGATGATGATGTTTGTGCTGTAGTAGAGTAGTTTTTAGTTGTTTTAGTTGTACTATAGGTAGTATAATCTTTGCTAAACGTTTATAACCGAACGGCTTTGATGACGACTAACGATTCCTCGTCCGCTTGCGTCCGTTTCGCTATTTCTACTTCTAACCCTTGGTTTTGTAAAATCGATATCATCTCCTCGACGTCGTTTTGCGCGTACGCGACGACGAGAAAAGTCCCTCCGTTTGGTCGCAGCCACGATTTGATATCGCCGAGGATACGATCGAGAACTTCTCGGCCTCGAAGGCCGCCCGCCCACGCGGCGGTTATCGCCGGCCGGTAAGAAGCGGTCGTCGTTCCTTCTTCTCCCTCTCGTTTCGTCGTCGTTAAAGAAGAAGGGTCGTAAATCTCTTCCGAAGGCGTGACCACGTACGGTGGATTAAAGAGCAGCACGTCTATCGGTTCCTTTATTCTTTCTTCTCTCTTCGACGTCTCCGTAGTAGTAGTATTACAGTCGTCGCGCCCCGCGTCCGAGCGGCGGTAAAACCGGTCGTCCTCCAACATATCGCCGCGAAAAATCTCAATCGAAACGGGCGACGACGCCGCGTCTTCTCGTCGTCCGTCCTCATCGTCGTCGTCCCCGACCACTTTCATCCCGTGGTTCCGCATCGTCTCTTTCGCGTGTTCCACTGCCGTTCCGTTCACGTCCACGCCGATAAACCGCCATTTTTTCCTCCTCTTCTCGCCGCCCAAAGTCGTTCGCGTCGTCGAACATTCTTCACGCAATGTTGGGTCCCTTTGTGCATCTTTCTCACGCATCATCATCATCATCATCATCTCGTTTTGATAACTCATCGCGTGCGAACACAGCACGTACCCGGACCCGACGCCGATTTCCACGCTCACAAAATCATCGTCGTCGTGGTCGCTCCTTTCTTCTTCTTCTTTGTTGTTGTTGTCGTTGTTGTTGTCGTTGTTTTCATTCGCGAGTCGTTTTCGCGCGTTCGATGTGTCCTTTTTCCATATCTCATCGACGACCGCATCGGCGAGTAAAAACGAGTCTTCGCTCGGTTCGTAGACGACGGATTTGTCGTAAGAGACATCCTTGATTCTCGCCAGAGACATATATGAGGAAAAAACCGACGACGACGACGAGGAAAGAGCGAAGACTCCTTTATGAGCGCGCGCTTTTTTGAAGCATCCCCAACAATTGGAAAACGAAAAACAAACAGTTAAAAGTTATTATTAGTATTAGTAGTAGTAGTAGTATTTTGTATGCGCGTATATACGATTATGCGCTGCGTTTATGTTGGATAACACTCATCAACAACACGACTCTCTTTACTCACGCGCGAGCAGCGAAGAATGAACTCTACAGCGAAGCGAAGCCTCTTCTCGCTCGGACCTGGTTTTCATTCTCTCGCATGATGTCCAGCGCTTTCCATAAGTCTTCGAATTTCACGTCGACTTGTTTATCCGCGTCTTCTTCGGCGTACTCCTCCGCTCTTAAATCTTTTATCCGGACGCATCCGTTTTCCCACTCCGAAGGTGCGACGAAGACCACGTATCGCGCGCCAATGCGATTGGCGTAATCGAAAGTTTGTGCGACTTTTTTCTTTGGTTCGAGGAGGACGTCGACGACGACGACGGAGGAGGAGGAGGAGCTATTATTATTTCTACCACCATCAACATTACTACTACCACCGCTTGGAGGGGGAGTCTTCTGTCTCAACAAACTCGCCGCTTTCATCGCCTTACCTTGCATGTCTTTGTTATACGCGCACACGCAAAAATCAACTCTTTTTTCGACATTTGGGAGCAAATTTTTCTCCTTCAAAAGTTCGACGATGACGCAATCGCCAAAGCCAAACCCGCAGGCCGGTACCGGTGACGTCGCCCCGTACAAAGATAATAATTTATCGTACCTACCACCACCGGCAATTGCTCTCAACTCTCCGGCTTTATCGAACGCTTCAAAGACGACGCCGGTGTAATACGCCAACCCTCTCACCACAGAAGCGTCGAATTGAAGCCAATCGCCAAAACCGTACTCCTCCGCCAGTTTAAACAGCTCTTTCAACTCGCGTATGGAGGAATCATCTACGGTCTTCTGTGCTGTGCTATTATTCGTCGTATCACCACCGGCGGCACCACTCTTCTCGATAGCCTCTGTGGTCATCCGTTCCAACTCCTCGACCGTTTTACAGCTCAAGGTCTTCACTACGTTTTCCGCGGTGTCTCTCGGCAACTCCAACGTCTCCGTCAACTCCTTCACCACCGCTTCCGCGCCAATCTTATCTAGTTTGTCCAAAATCACGCACGTCGGCGCGAAAATGTCGTCCGGCACGTCGTTAATCGTCAACATCGATTGCATCACTTTCCTCGAGTTTACTTTAATCCCGACGTCCTCGCTCGTAATACCGCAGCTCTTGAAGAACTCCACCGCCGCACTCAACAACTCCACCTCCGCGGTGATTTCCTTACATCCGATGATATCCATGTTCCATTGGTAATGCTCTCGTTTCCTCCCTCTTTGCGTCGCTTCAAACCTCCAACACTGCGGTATCGAAAACCATTTCAAAGGCAATATCATCGACGCGCCGCGAGACAACACCATCCGTGCTAACGTCGGCGTCATTTCTGGTCGCAACGTCACTTCCACGTCGTCTTTGTCCACGAACGAGTACATTTGTTGCGTGATTTCTTCCCCGGCTTTTCGTTTATACAGTTCTTGTCGTTCGAGCACTGGCGCGTCGTACTCTTCGAACCCCGATTGGTAGCCACACGAACGGAATTTAGAAAACAACCACGATTGCAATCGATAGTCCTCTGGAAAAAAGTCTCGCGTGCCCGAGACGGCATCCAAATCGACCGGCGGCGTTTGCGACGTTTTTACGACGACTCCTCCTCTCTGTTGTTGCGCCGCTTCCATCGCGCGTTCTTTTTTCAGTCGCTCCTTTTCCATCTTTTCTCGCTTTTTTCTCTCCTTTTCTCTCGCCCGCGCGAGCTGCTTTTCCGATTTTTCTTCCTCCTCTTTTACCACCACTTTCGTCGAAGCGTCGTCGTCGTCGTCGTCGTCCTTGCCGCCGCCCGACGAAGTCATCTCTTCTTCTTCTTCTTCTTCTTCTTCGTGCTCCCTTATTATTAAAAGCGCACAACAAAGAAGCAGTTCTTCTTCTGGCTATAATAGAGAGCTTTCATCCAAAGAGAGAGAGATTTTATCCATCGTAAAGTTTAGGGTTTTTATTGATGTTTAGGGTATCATTTTCGAACATGGGGGGATCCCGAATTTTTGATTCGATCTCTCTCTCTCTCTCTCTCGCGCGCGCTTTATTATTAGTATTTCTATACTCTCTGTCGTTGCGCTTTGGTGTTCGAGAGAACAACAACAACAAACAACAAACAACAACAAACAAATAATAATAACAACAACACAACCGCACAACACCCTCTTTCTTTTCTTTCGAGAGTTTGCCGTTGTTCTTTCTTTCTTCTTTTGAATTCGGAAAAACGAGATTCGTCTTCACCATGACGACGATGCAGACGACGCAACAACAACAACAACAACAACAACGCGAAGAAGGGAGGGATAATCATCATCATCATCATCATCATCATCGGAATCAGTATCAGAAGCAGTTCGAAACCGGACACTCGGATCAGATCCACGATTGCCAGTACGATTATTACGGACGGGTGCGTATTGTCGTGTGTGTAGAGAGACGCATCATCATCATCATCATCATCATCGAAAATCGCGAAATCGATTCGATTCGATTCGACATGACGCTTCATCGATGATGATGATGATCTTTTTTTTAAACTCTCTTTTTCGCGCGCGAACGAAAAGCAGCAGCTCTGCAAAGAATAGATTCGAATGCAAATACTGACGACAACGCGATTGTTTCGCTTTCCTTTTTCCTCCGACGCGATCATCATTTTCGTCGTCGTCGTCATCATCATTCGTATATAATAATAATAATAATAATAATAATAATAATAATAAAGCGAGTGGCGACGTGCTCTTCGGACAGAACGATCAAAGTGTTCGATACCGGGACGACGAGTAGTGGCGGCGGGAGCGACGGACCAGCCGCGGACCAACAAGGTCTCGAAACGGCGAACGCGACGACGCTGACGGGTCACGAAGGCCCGGTGTGGCAAGTGTCGTGGGCGCACCCGAAATTTGGCGCGTTGTTAGCGTCGTGCTCGTTCGATCACACGGTGATGATATGGAAGGAGACGAGCTCGAACGTGTTTTCGAGAGTGTACGTGACGCCGAAAGGTTTTTTTGACGGGAGCGTGAATGCGATTTCGTGGGCGCCGCACGAGTTTGGGTGCGCCGTGGCGGCATGCTCGAGCGACGGGAGCGTGGCGATTATTTCGTGTAGTAACATGGCGGGAGGAGGGTGGAAAAGCGAGAAGATTTCGAACGAAGCGCACGCGGTTGGGTGCACTGGAGTGTCGTGGGGGCAGAACGACGAGATTGCGAGTTGCGGGGGCGATAACTTGTGCAAGATTTGGACGAGAGTTACCAACGAAGGAGGAGGAGATAGTAGTAATTATAATCAACAACAACAATGGCGACTGAAGAAAGAGCTTCGAGGCCACGCGGATTGGGTAAGAGACGTCCAATGGGCGCCGAACAACGGCGGTTCCAACGTCCAACAAATTGCTTCGTGTTCGCAAGACGGCAAAGTGTACATCTGGACCGAAAGCAGTAATAATAGTAACAACAACGACTACCACTCCGTCCTCCTCAACGACTTCAAAACCGCCGTCTGGCGTCTCAGCTGGTCTGTCGTCGGGAACGTTCTCGCCGTTTCCGACGCCGACAACCGCGTCTCGGTGTGGAAAGAAAGCGTCGCCGGTAAGTGGACGCAGATTCACTCGAAGTAAAAAATTCGTTATCATCGCGTTATCATTACCACACGTATATGTTGTTATAAAGAGAAAGAGAGATGTATTACCGCACCATCGATTATTGTGTTCTTTCTGTTTTAGAGCGATACTCCAGTAGTAGTTCCTACGTATAATGCACACTTCTATACAGTTTCGTCGTTTCGAGTAAAAACCTCACAAACATTTGTCAAGAAAAAAATCAAACGCGCATCTCCATCTCTGCATGAACGCGAACGCATCCACGTTCGTTCCCTCTTCTCTTCTTCGTAAGAAAGAAGCGCAGAGAGAGCAACGCGAAGAGGAAGAGGAAGACGAATACTTCGCCATCGACGTCGAGTGCGTGGCGACTGGACACACGCACAACGACAGAGCGGTCGCGCAGATTGCCGTCGTGGACGAGCGGATGCGAACTTTAGTGAACGTGTTCGTGAAACCGGGGACTGCTGCGAACGAAGGAACGTCTGGCGCGTCCACGTCTTCGACGATAGTCTCCACGATTGAACCGCTCACGGGGATAACGAGGGAAAAATTGGACGAGGAAGGGATTCCATTCGGAGATGGTACGATTTTGTTGTTTACGATTTTGTTTGATTGATTTGGTTTCGTTTCTCTTTCTCTCTCCCAAGTTTTGTAGGAGGAGGAGGAGGAGGAGGAGGAGGAGGAGAAGGACGAGCGCGACGTCGAGACGACGTACCTCTCTCTCTCTCTCCCTCTCTCTCTTTCTCAATCACTGACGCGCGTATTTTCTCTTTTTTAACAAATGAAAACAGCCATGGTTCTCGTCCGTCGATCTTTACCTTCGCGAACCGCCATCCTCGTCGGCCAAAACGTCTCGAAAGACATCGAGTGGTTAGGTTTGCGAGAAGGCGAAGACTTTAAAGGCGTGGTCGATTTGTGCGGAGTGTGGAGAACCTGGAATCCAAAGTTTAGCACGTATTCTGTGTTCTCGCAAGACCACTTGGTGAGACGACTGCTCCAAGGCCAGTTGGAGTTGAACGAGAAACACTGCGCGGAAGGCGACAGCGTGAAATCGATGAAATTGTTTCAGTTGTGGAGAGAATTACACCACGCGCCGGAGAAGTTGCAACGAGAGAAGGAGAAATTGTTGGAAGGCACACCGGAACCAAGTTTCGCGAAGAGGTTTCCCACATTTGAGGGGGTGTGCATGGGGAATAGGAAGACGTGCACGTGTGGAGCGCCTTTTTTTGGCTGATGGAATGACGCGTTGAGACGAGTAATAATGTAAAATAGAGACGAATGACGTCGTGTACCACCAACACGCACACATAGTAGGTTTAGCCAAAAGTAGCACTATTATCACCACCACCAGGAATAGCAGTATATATATACATAAATACATAATGAGAGACATACATAGTAGTAGAAAAACATATGAAATACACAACAACTACGTATAGTAATAGTAATAAATAATGATAATAACATGTACAGGTGAGGTACATAGGTACTTCGTTATCCTCTTCAGACCTCGACGGTAGTCGTCGTGTCGGGGATGGAATACGTTCCATTTTTTGCGAATTCGTTGATCATGGCGACGTGCGCGATCATCGCGAACACGAAGTGCCTCTTCGTGTGTTTTGGCCACTCGTCGTAGTCTTTATTTTCGTTTTTCTTCAACTTGAAGTGCCCCATACCGGCTTTTTTGACACGGACTGTGCCAATCGGTTTCACGAAGGCCGCGCAGTTCTCGCGATATTTTCTCACCTCTTTATCCGACATGCCGTTGAGACCTTCCAGACCGTTCTCGTGAATTTCCAGAGGCATTTCGTATTTAACCGCCGCAGGGTACGTTATCGGTATCGCAAAACCAAACGTTAAAAATGCACTGGTGATCATCGTGTACAACCTACCTTTCAAACCTCTCGTGTACGGCACCATTCGTGTTCCTTGCATATCGTTTTCGCTTTTACGAATCAACATCGAAAGCATGCGTTCGACTTTTCCAACCAACTTTCCTTTCGGGAAATCGCGTTGTAACGGAACAATTTCCGCGATTTGCTCGTTTCCTTTGTACGTCTTCGCCGCCTTAAAGGATGGAGCATTCTCCAACTTCTTTTTCTTCTCCTTCTCCGCCGACCCGAGTAAACTCTTCACCACCATTTCCGGGAACGGGCGACGCGTCGAGTATGAGTGTCGATCGTACAGCTCCTCCATCGTCGACTCTTCTTTCAGAGTTACCATAAATAAGGGTTCCAACGTCGTCGTCGTCGCGTCTTTCGCGACGACCGTCCACGATCCCGGGGGTCCACTCTCCTCGCTCTCCCGGCCGCGCGATAACCACAATTCGCATTCAAACAGAGGTGTTGTCGTCTCTTCATCTCGCGGCGATGATGATGATGATGATGATGATGATGCATTCTTCTCGCACGAGCACACGGTAAACCCGAAGCACTGCGCTTCGCCTTGCGTTTGCGAGAACGTTCGCGCGAGTTTCGTTTCTCTGTCTTCGTCTTCTCCTCGCGTCACGATGCTTCTCGATTTGAACGAGCGTTTCTGCGCGTCCGACGGCATCGGGACCAAGTCGTTTCGCGCGCGAAACCTTCGAACGCATATCGCGGCGTCTCCGTTGAAAGCGCCGCTTTTGGCGTCCAAGATGTCGTCGAGACGCTTTTCCAATTTCGCAATTTCCGCAGTGGATGATGATGATGATGATGATGATGATTTTGACGACGACGGGACTTTATCGGAAGAGCCACCACCGCCAGCGGGTAACGATGGTGCGCCTCCCGCTCTCTTGTTGAGCGAACCAATCGACTTGAGCATTTTTTTTGTTTGTTTGTTTGCGAACGAACGAACGAACGAACGAACGACGACAGAGAGAGCCTTTTGGTGTGAAGAGAATGAATTCCAATCCCTTATTTTTGTCACAACAATAAAATATCTATTCTTTTTCTGTCGACCAAAAAATCTTCTCAGAGAGAAAAGAAGAAAAAGCGCGACGACGACGTAAACGACGAAAACGACGTAAACGACTTTGAGACAGAACTTTTGAGAGACGGCGGCGCGAACGCGTTCAAAACGCGAAGAGGTGGTCGAAAGAAAGAACCTTTTATTATTATTATTATTATTATTATTATTATT
>MDSZ01075965.1_pt1 | contig 11727 bp, 10 predicted proteins | sample 811201 | NCBI WGS metagenome assembly MDSZ01 (sample SAMN05326647, study PRJNA326480) | marine metagenome | isolation source: seawater | place: Indian Ocean: North | collected 2010 | reverse complement strand
TTCATAGTCATTGTAGGATTTTGGGTAAAATCTCGAAAAGCAGATTTACCAGCTCGTAGTAAGCCTGCTATAAATGCTCTATTGCATACTGCTATACTTCAGGTAGCTCTTGGTATATCTACACTTTTGATGGCAGTGCCAATCTTTCTAGGTTCATCTCACCAAGCCGTAGCAATGATCTTATTCACAATATCACTTTATATTTTGCATAGTCTGAGGCGTGTTTAAAATATTTGGATTTAAGATTTGACTTAGATTTATATTATTTTACTTTTGTAAGCCATCCATGCTTATCGGGTTCAATCCCGTACTGAATGTTTTGAAGAGCTCTTTGTAAACGAGCTGTATTTGGCCCCTCCTTGCCATCAAGCACTTTGAACTCCTTGCCATCTCTTATTAGCGTCCCAACAGAAGAAAGACACGCTGCTGTTCCAGAAAGTGCTGCCTCATGTGTTTTTATCAATTGAATTAGTTCATCTACATTAAAGTTTCTCTCATTGACCTTGTAACCAAAATCGGCTGCTAGCTTAAGAATGGAGTCACGTGTCATTCCATGTAGAAATGTGCTATCTAGAGGCTTAGTTATAATTTCATTATCATTTAATAATAAAAAGTTAGCTGCGCCTGTTTCCTGGACATTGCCATTTGGACAGAATAATACCTGATCAACGCCGTATTTTTCTTTAGCATCCAATGTCGTACCAAGTGCTGCTGCATAATTACCGCCAGTCTTTGTGCTACCAAGCTGTTCAGTTGAGCGAGATCGCTGCTCTTCAACCAAAAGCTTTAGTGAAACAGAGCCGCCAGAAAAATATTCGCCCACCGGGGAAGCCAATACAAATAAAGTTGCTTCTGTAGATGGGGCTGCTGCTGCGCCAATATTTTTCAAAGTGCCAATTAAAGTTGGGCGTAAATAAAGAGAACTTGGTGGTACTGGAATGTCATTCACATGATGTAATACTAAGTTAACAACCATTTTAGCCAGTATCTCAGTATCCGGGACTGGCAGCCTTAATGAGGCTGCACTTTTCTGCATTCTAGCTATGTGGTCATTCAATCGGAATATTCGCGCTCCACCATCATCCCATCTGTAGGCCTTAAAGCCTTCAAAACATGTACTTGCATAGTGAAATATATGAGCTGCAGGATGTAAAGACAGAGGCTCTAATTTTTTTACAGAATGTGATTTCCAATGACCATTTTCATAGTTGCATACCGAAATATAATCACAAAATTCCGTGCCAAACTGATCCATATATTAATCCATTAAAGTTTAAATTTAGGTATTATAGTTTGACTATGCAAACTAATGAAATACATAAGTTATATTTATATATGTAACTCAATTGTTTAACATCCTATTCTATGCTTAAAATAGATTTTTTAGAAAAACTAATTGGAAAACCCTAAATGAGTGTTGCTGCAAAAAAACTAGATTCTTATTGGATGCCCTTCACGGCAAATCGTGATTTTAAAAACAAGCCTCGCGTTATTAATGGAGCATCCGGACATTACTATACAACTGAAGATGGTAACAAACTTTATGACACATTATCTGGACTATGGACAACAGGTGCAGGTCATTGTCACCCAAAAATTGTCGAGGCAGTCCAGAAACAAGTTGAAACACTTGATTATTGCGTGACTTTCCAAATGACTAACAATAAAGCTATTGAATTAGCGGAACGCGTTACTAATTTAGCTCCTGAGGGACTCAATCACTGTTTCTTTACAAATTCAGGATCAGAATCAGTTGATACAGCACTAAAGATTGCTCTTGGTTACCATCGAGCAAAAGGAGAAGGAAATCGCACTCGTTTAATCGGTCGTGAAAGTGGCTATCATGGTGTAAATTTTGGTGGAATGTCCGTAGGTGGGATGGTTAATAATCGCAAGGCTTTTAGCGCTAATTTAATTCCGGGTGTTGATCACATGAGACATACACTTAATATTGAGAAAAATGCTTTCACGCGTGGTTTACCTCATCATGGTGTTGAGCTTGCAGATGACCTTGAGCAACTTTGCTCCCTGCATGGTGGTAATAACATTGCTGCTGTTATTGTTGAGCCAGTTGCTGGATCTATTGGTGTTTACCCACCACCCGTAGGATATCTTAAACGTTTGCGCGATATTTGTGATCGACATGGAATTTTATTAATTTTTGATGAAGTAATTGCAGCATTTGGTAGATTGGGAGCACCTTTTGCAGCACAGCGTCTTGAAGTTATACCTGACATCATTACAACAGCCAAAGGCTTAAGCAACGGTGTTATTCCAATAGGTGCAGTTCTGGTTCGCGACACTATTTATGAAGCATTCATGCAAGGGCCCGAAAGCATGGTGGAGCTTTTTCATGGCTATACTTATTCTGGCCATCCAGTTGCGGCAGCGGCAGGAATTGCGGCATTGGATGTTTATAAGGAAGAAGGGACTTTTGAACAAGCATTAAGCATAGAAAAACATTTCGAAGATTTATTGCATTCGTTTAAAGATCAAAAAAATGTAATCGATGTGCGTAATTTTGGATTGATGGGTGCCATTGAAATAGCACCTCGTGATGGCGCTCCTGGAGCTCGTGGAGGTGAAATGCATAAAAGATGTTTTTGGGAAGCAAATGTCGTTGTGAGAAATGTCATGGATGTTTTATGCTTTTCACCCTTTTTTAATTCAAAACCAGATGAGATGGAAAAATCATTTTTAAAAATTAGACATGTACTTGACTCAATTGAGTGAGTATCTTTGGAGTTAAATCATAAACACTAGCTCAAAAAAGACCCAAAAAAATGCCAAGTTTCTTGGTCATTTTATAAATAATTGTGAAATCTCAGACGTTTATCGACTGCAGCCAGTTACCAATCCTGCTACGGGTGAAATTACTAAAAATGTAGCAATGGCATCAAAGGAAACGACTGAAAACGCAATCACAGCAGCTCATAATGCATATCCATCTTGGCGTGATACCCCACCCGCAAAGCGCTCTCAAATAATGTTCAAATTCAAATCATTACTTGAAAAACATGCAAAAGAAATAGCTGCATCAATTACTGATGAGCATGGAAAAATTTTGGATGACGCGATGGGTGAATTTAGTCGTGGTGTTGAAATTGTTGACTATGCCTGTGGAATTCCTGAGTTGTTAAAAGGTGAGTATTCAAAAAATGTAAGCTCAGGAATTGATAGCTGGTCTCAATTTGAGCCATTAGGTGTAATTGCTGGAATAACGCCTTTTAATTTTCCAGCAATGGTGCCTATGTGGATGTTTCCGATGGCTATTGCTTGCGGTAATACTTTTGTATTAAAGCCATCAGAAAAAGATCCTTCCGCTCCTTTGATAATAGCGAAATTGCTAAAAAAAGCGGGCTTACCAGATGGTGTATTTAATATTATCAATGGCGATAAAGAGGCAGTAGATACATTATTAGAGGATAACAGAGTACAAGCAATCAGCTTTGTAGGATCAACTCCAATAGCTGAATATGTTTTTACCTCAGGCTCAAAAAAAGGAAAAAGGGTACAAGCACTTGGAGGTGCTAAAAACCATGCGGTTGTTATGCCAGACGCAGATTTAAATAATACAGTAAATGCTCTTATAGGTGCTGCCTATGGTTCCTGTGGAGAACGCTGTATGGCTATATCAGTTGTTGTATGTATAGGAGATGAGACAAGTAATCATCTTGTAAAAAAATTACAGGCGGAAATATCAAAAATTAAAGTTGGGCCTGGCACTGATAATAGTAATCATATGGGCCCACTTATCACCGCAGCACATCATAAAAAAGTATCTAATTACATAAATCTAGGAGTCGAAGAAGGTGCTGATCTAATTGTAGATGGAAGAAATCTAGTTATAAAAGAATACGAAAAAGGTAATTATCTTGGTCCCTGTCTTTTTGATAATGTCACCCCAAGTATGAAAATTTATCAGGAAGAAATTTTTGGACCAGTTTTATGTATAGTTCGAGCAGAGTCAGAAGAGCACGCTATCCAACTTATAAATGATCATGAATATGGAAATGGTACATGTATCTTTACCCGTGATGGTGAAGCTGCTAGATATTTTGTTGATAATATTCAAGTTGGAATGGTTGGTATTAATATACCTCTCCCAGTGCCAGCTGCTTATCACAGTTTTGGAGGGTGGAAGCGATCCTTATTTGGGGATTTATCTATTTATGGGCCTGATAGCATTCGCTTCTACACTCGTCGTAAAACTATTACTCAGCGCTGGCCGATGGGCGGCATTCGAGAGAAAGCTCAATTCTCATTTCCTAGCAATTAAAAAAATTCTATAGAAAAAATATATTAATTAGATCAGAGGCAAATAGATTTATTACTGCAAGGCTCACACTTCCTATTAATACTGCAGAAAATAATCCCAATATAAATGGGGCAATTCCTATTTTAATTACTCCACTGAGTGTCGTAGTAAGACCAACCGCAGCCATTGATAATAATAGGAATTTCTCTGCTATTCCTTTGATTATCATGACTATTTCAATCCAATGAGATGATTTAATTAGACCAAAAGGCATATCACTCATATCACCGATAGTGCGAAGTGCTGACATCACTGCAAATCCAACAATAAACCATGGAAAAATAGATAAATAATTTATTTTTGTTTTACCTTTGAAAGATGATCTTGAGCTAAATAAGATTCCCACAAGTGGAATTAAAAAAAGCATACAAAGATTTCGTACTAATTTAGTGACTGTCGCTACATCAAGAGCTAAAGGTGCATCGTATTGGGCTTCGTACATCATAGCAGCACCTGTTACCTGTGCAGTTTCATGAATTGAAGCACCTAAAAATAAACCTGCAAGCTCAGGCTGAGTAGTAAATACTTGATATGCAATTATTGGATAGGCAAACATTGCCACTAAACCGAAAACTGTAATACAAGTTACTGAGTAGCTTACTTCAGAATCATTTGCATTTATTAATGGTGCCGTTGCAACAATTGCAGAACATCCGCAAATACTTGATCCAACCGCAATTAAGCCACAAAGTTGTTTTGGTAGCCCCAAGTGACGTCCAATAAATCCGATTGAAAACAAACCAATTAATATTGTTACGAGAACAAAAGGTAATGCAATTAAAGCATATTGTCCTGCTCCAATCAGGCTCAACCGAATGCCAAGCAGCATAATACCTAGGCGTAAGATAACTGAAGTGCAAAATTTTAGACCAGGCTTAACATTCTTTGGAAGATTAATTAAATTTGCGATTAAAATACCTATGAAAATAGCAACCATAATTGCGCTAACAGGACTTCTTTCAAATCCAAAAAATTTTAATCCTAGCCAATTAGCAAAATAACTTGCTGTTAATGATACTAAAAATGCAAGACCTAAACCCAACCACCAGCCAAATGACTTTAAATTCTTGGTCACTGCAATTATTCCTTGTTAAAGTATCGTAAAATATCATACAACAATTGATTTCATAAAGATCGTATATAGATAATTTTAAATACTTATCATTATTAATTTAAAAATAGAGATAGTTAATGTCTTTTTCAGCAGATAACTCTAAAAATTCATTTCATGATTATTCAAAATTATTAAATGAGCTCAAGACAGTATTCGATACTGGTAGGACCAAAGATCTTTCTTGGAGAAATAGTCAAATGTTAGGCATTGAAAAAATGATGTCAGAATGTGAATCCGAGATATTTTCTTGCCTTAAATCAGATCTTAACAAATCAGAGCTTGAATCATTTGTAACAGAAACATCATATGTAAGTCATAGTGCTGCATATAACCGAAAAAATTTAAAAAAATGGGCTAAAGTAAAACGTGTTTTTACACCATTGATTGGTCAGCCTGGAAAAAGCTGGATTCAACCAGAACCCCTTGGAGTGGTCCTAATAATCGGTGCCTGGAACTATCCTTTGCAACTTACATTAGCAGGTATGACAGCAGCAATAGCTGCTGGAAATTGTGTTGTAGTTAAGCCATCTGAACTAGCGCCAAAAACATCAAATATTATTTCAAAATTAATACCTAAATATTTAGATTCAGAATGTGTAAAAGTTATCGAAGGTGCGGCAGAAGAAACATCTGCCCTTCTAGATCTAAAATTTGATCATATTCTTTATACCGGTGGTAGCAACGTAGGTAAGATAGTAATGAAAGCTGCCTCCAAAAATCTAACTCCTGTCACCTTAGAGTTAGGTGGAAAATCACCATGCATAATTATGCCTGATGCGGACCTATCTACAACTGCTAAACGTATTACTTGGGGAAAATTTACTAATGCAGGACAAACGTGTATAGCTCCTGATTATATTTTGACAGACGAAATAACAGAATCTAAATTGGTTCCTTTGATTAAAAAAAATATTATTCAAATGTTTGGAGAAGATCCTGAAAAATCAAAATCATTTGGACGTATCGTTAATAATAGACATTTTAAAAGAGTTAGTTCCCTAATTCAGTCAGATCATGTAGTCATAGGTGGAGAAATAAATGAGAGTCAAAAATATATTGCTCCAACTGTGCTAACTAATATTTCTACTAGCAGTCTTGTTATGCAAGAGGAAATATTCGGACCTTTATTGCCTATTATTAAAATAAAAGATCTTGAAAATGCGATCCAAATTATCCGTGATGGTGAAAAGCCACTCTCAGCTTACATTTTCACAAACAATAAAAAATTCGAAAAACGATTTTTAGATTCAGTAAGTGCAGGCAATGTATGTATTAACGATGTCATGATGTTTATGGCTGTAGATGATCTTCCATTTGGAGGCGTTGGTTCAAGTGGAATGGGCGTATATGGTGGTCGATCAGGCTTTGAAACTTTTAGTCATATGAAATCAGTTATGAAGCGAAGATGGTGGCCAGATATAGCATTTCGCTATGCGCCTCATACTAAGAAAAAAATAGAATTTATAAAAAAAATTAGATAAAAAAATTTTATTTCCATTAACTTATGCACCTATTTTATTTTACAAAGCTGCTCACCAAATGCTCTTACTTCATCCCAATTTGTAAAATCTACTGCTTCATTCAAGTTGGTCGGACCTTTTGTAATCCACATGATTAAAAGAATCATATATTTATCTATTAAGCTGTAAACAGGATAATTAATCATGCCACCAAAAATTCCTATAATTTTTGGTTTCCAATCAGTTTTCTCTAAAAATTTTCTCACATAAGGATTATCAAAAGCAGTTTTCTTATTTGGTTTTCTAGCAACTGCATTAACAGAAAAAAAAGCGCCATTTTTTAATTCGATAGTTTTAAGATTATTTGAGATAAATTGTAGTAGTTCAGGACGATGCTTGCCGTAACGAATACTTGCTCCAATTACAATTTGATCATATACCTCAAGATCAATCATGCTACTAGGTGTTAATTGACTAACATCGGCTTTAAAGCCATGATCTACGGCAATCTTTGCTAAAAATTTACAAATTTTAAGCGTATGCCCATCAACTGTGGAATATATAAAAACTATGCGCTTCATTATTTTCCTTTTTTTAAATCATAAAATTTAATACACAACCCGTGCCATGACAAAAAAGACATCTAAACCAATAATCCATACCTACATCCTAGCTGCTGGCCAATCATCTCGATTTGGCAAAACAAAACTTACCCAAATTTTTCGTGGGTTACCACTAGTTCAGCATCCTATATTAGCTGCTAAGAGTGTTTGCAAAGATCGAGTCTCTCTTGTAGTTGGACATGATGCTAGCTCTGTGATTAAGGCATCAGGTGATTTAGTTGATATTATAATTTCAAATTCTAATTTTAAAAAAGGTTTGGGTTCAAGTATTTCAACAGCGGTAAGTGCATCAAAAAAAACTGCAGATGCCATTTTAATAATTCTTGGCGATCAACCTTTTGTTTCAGCGCAGGATCTTAATATGATTTTAGATGCATGGTCAGGATCTAGCGATGAAATAGTAGCTTCTAGCTATGATGGAATAGAAGGCCCGCCCATCCTATTTCCCAAAACGACATATCAATATCTTGAAGATTTAAACGAAGATTATGGTGCAAAATATTTAATAAAAAATGATAAATTTAATTTAAAAAAAATTAAAATTCCTTCTGCAAGATACGATATAGATACACAACAAGATTTTGATCTTCTAAATTAATATTTTTTATTATTATGAAAATAAGATTGCAATTCAGCTGCTATCTCTAAAGCAATTGCAGCTGGACCTCTTCCGCCAATTTTCTTACCCACTGGACTTCTCAAGCGATCATGAAACATTTTACTTTCTAATTTTAAATCTTTCAGAAGTCTTTCTTTACGATTAGCAGGACCTAATAATCCAATAAATTTTATTGGCGACTTAAATAATATTTTTAAATAAGAGCGATCAGCAATAAGATTATGGCTCATCACAATTGCCGCATCAAAGCGAGATAAATTTAATTCCGAATCAAGTTTAGTGTGAGGAATGCATAAAGTTTTTACATCAATGTTTTCTTTTATTCGCTTTAAAAAGGCTGGCCTATAATCTGAAACACTGACATCCCATCCAAGTAGTGTTCCGAAAGTAACAAGAGGATCTACATCTATCCCTGCGCCAAGTATTAAAATACGAACAGGAGCTTTTATATCAGAAATATCAAAATCTAGATCCATATCCTTTTGTAAAATTTCTAGATTTGGAGAGATTTCAAGAGTTTCTAGTAAATTGCGAAAGGGTTGGTATTCATTTTTTTTATTTAATGGTTGTATTAAGATTGTTATTGAGCCATCACAGCCAACACCTAGACCAAAAATGTCATCATCCCCTCGAAGATCGTATGTGAAGACTTCTGGGATTTCATTATTGATGACTTTTACTGAACGCTCTGCTAAATCTCCCTCCAAGCATCCTCCTGATAGCATGCCACGAAAATCTCCTGAAGAATTAACTAACATCTGATTTCCAGCTTTACTATAAGTAGATCCTTTGGTCCTTAAAACTGAAATCATAGCTAATGGGCGATCTTCAGAAACATGCTGCCAAAAAAATTGCGTCAACAGATAAGATAAATATTCGATTACTTAAATCCTTTAATATAATTTTTGATTTTACTAAATAACAGATTTTACCTATTTGGTGAAATAATTTAATTTTTTTCTAGTAAAATTATTATGATAAAGATTAAATTAAAAAATCATTAATCTTATTATGAAAGTGCTCCATAAAATAATTGGAAAGCCATCAAAATTAAAAGTATTCCGAACAATTTACTCAACTTAGATTCAGAAAATATATATGCAATTTTTACACCTACTGGCGCTGTTAATACAGTCATTGGTGAAATAAGTGCAAATCCAATCAAGCTTATATAGCCCAAATTCATTTCTGGTAAGCGCGGATCATCCCAACCAGCAATTACAAAACCTATGGCTCCAGGTAAACTTATGAACAAGCCTAATAGTGCGGCTGTTCCAATGGCACGATGAATGGGTTGGTTGAATAAAGTCAATGTCATAACTGAAAAAGTACCTCCTCCGATACCCATCATGCTTGACAGAAAACCTATTGAAGTTGGCACTATGCTCATGATCGGATTAAGTGGTACTTTATCACTTAGATTATGGGTTTCTCTAAAAAAAATCATCTTGAATGATATGAGCAAAGAGACAAAAGCAAAAATTATGGCTAATGTATGTCCATGAACCTGTGATGCAATCCATGTTCCAAATAAAGCCCCAAATAAAATAAATGGCGCCCAATTTTTTATAATCTTAAAATCAATGGCTTGATGTTGATGATGTCTTGCCGCAGATGAAATTGAAGTTGGAATAATAATTGCTAAAGAAGTTGCAACTGCAACATGCATACGGATTGAAGAATCAACACCTATAAATCCTAAGACTATTTCAAGAACTGGCACTATAATAATTCCGCCACCAATTCCAAATAACCCAGCCAAGATACCCGCAATACTCCCGGTAATAACCATTGCTAAACCAAGAATTAAAAGGCTATCTACCATTACATCGAATCTAAATTAGTAATCATTTTAATGACTGTAGCAATAACTTATCAGCAGTCTTTTAAAAAAAATTAAGAATTAATATCATAAGTTTCTAAAAACTAATGTTCCGTTAGTACCCCCAAAACCAAAACTATTAGTCATAACTGTTTTTAGACCGGCATTATCGATCAAGCTTGTAACAAGCGGCTTGTCAGCAACATTAGGATCTATATTTTCTACATTAATTGATGGAGCTATAAAATCATCTTGCATCATTAATAAACAGTGAATAGCTTCCTGAACGCCTGTCGCACCAAGAGAGTGGCCACACATTGATTTTGATGATCCAAACTTGGGTATATCTTCTCCGAATAAATTACAAATGCCCTCAACCTCTTTTACATCCCCCACAGGTGTACTGGTGCCATGAGTATTAATATAATCAATGGGTTCATCAACAGTTGAAAGTGCCATTTCCATACAGCGAATCGCCCCTTCACCTGATGGAGCAACCATATCGCTTCCATCCGAGGTTGCACCAAATCCAACTAACTCGCCATAAATTTTCGCGCCACGAGCTTTTGCATGCTCAAGCTCTTCAACTACAACCATTCCGGCACCAGCTGCAATTACAAATCCATCGCGCGAAATATCATAAGGACGTGAAGCAGTTTTTGGGTTATCGTTATATTTAGAAGAAAGAGCACCCATTGCATCGAATAGACATGCAAGGGTCCAATGCTCTTCTTCTCCACCACCCGCAAAAACAATATCCTGCTTACCTAATTGAATTTGCTCAGCTGCCGCACCAATACAGTGTGCACTTGTTGCACAAGCTGAAGTAAGAGAATAATTTATACCTTTGATTTTGAATGGTGTTGCAAGACATGCAGATATCGAACTACCCATTGTGCGTGTAACCATATAAGGTCCTATCTTTCGAACACCACGATCACGTAAAATATCAGCACTTTTTACAATATTTTCACTCGATGCTCCACCAGAAGCAGCAATGATCCCTGATCTGACATTTGATACATCACTATCTTCAAGACCTGCATCATCAATAGCCTTTTGCATGGCAATATAGGCATAAGCAGCTGCATCACCCATAAAACGTAATATTTTTCTATCAATGTGCTCTTTCGTATTTATATCAACGCTACCAGAAACCTGGCTACGTAATCCCATTTCTCTAAATTGCTCATTAGCAACTATTCCAGAACGCCCAAGACGGAGAGATTCAATAATATCCTCTTTTGAATTACCTAAGCATGAAACAGCACCCAGGCCTGTAATCACAACGCGACGCATATATTAATCCTAGAAGTTTTCAATTGAAGTAAAAAGACCAACTTTTAAGTCTTCAGCTGTGTAAATTTCATTGCCATCAACAGACACTGAGCCATCTGCCATTGCAAGCACTAGTTTACGTGAAATTAATCTTTTAATGTCAATTTGGAATGTAACGAGTTTTGAAGTTGGCAATATTTGGCCAGTAAATTTAACTTTACCAACCCCTAACGCCCTTCCTTTACCTTGATATTTTCCCCAGACAAGAAAAAAACCCACTAATTGCCACAAGGCATCCAAGCTTAAACAACCTGGCATGACTGGATCACTCTCAAAATGGCAATCAAAAAACCATAAATTTGGATTAATATCTAGTTCAGCCTTAATTTCACCTTTACCATACTTTCCAGTATCGTTCGTTATTAATGTAATTCGATCTGTCATGAGCATTGGTGGCTTAGGAAGTCGACCATTTTCTTTGCCAAATAGCTCT
>MDSZ01270805.1_pt1 | contig 11728 bp, 17 predicted proteins | sample 811201 | NCBI WGS metagenome assembly MDSZ01 (sample SAMN05326647, study PRJNA326480) | marine metagenome | isolation source: seawater | place: Indian Ocean: North | collected 2010 | reverse complement strand
TATAGCGCACTCTCATCCGGTCAAGAAGTAGCGATAGTAATCTATGCTTCTACTGACACAAGCAATGACTGTATCACATGGGAAATGGGTACACCAATCACTACTGCGACCAATGCATACCCTACCACTCCGTCTGCATTCTTGACCGAACCTAAGAGTTCTTTAGGCGTAAAACAAAGTGTAGTGCTTGCTGTTATGAGAGCAGTGTATTCCGCTACTGGTGGAGACTTGAAACTCAATCTAAGCGAAAGTAACGACAAGCGTGTGTTTGTTAGACCTGCACCGATGTATCTCACACCAGTAGTAAGCGGTGCGGTAGGTGGCACGACAGGTGTAACCAACATAGATGCACTACACTCCGGTCAAACTGGAAGTCTTAGCGGTAGTAGATTAGGTGCTATATGGCAATCATACAACGCTGATGGTGGTGCTAATTTGTATTACTCAGCAAAAGACAATGGTGGCACAAGACATACTCATCTTCTCGGACCTACATATGTGAATGTATCATCCCCATCCTCTAACCAAACATTCACTATGGGTAGTAACAGGATATTTGTTCTCACCCCTTCTACTACAATCAACCTAAACCCAAGCGGTACATTCCCGCAAGGATACATGGTGTTTGTTGATGTACCAAGTGGAAGTACAGTAACATTCGATAGCAGTGGTGTCAACACTGCGATAGCATCGGGTACTGGTGCTGTGTTTGCTTATTCGGGTAGCGCATGGAAGAAGGTATTGTCTAGTGGTGGCGGCGGAGGCATAGCAAGCGTTGTTGCTGATACTACACCTCAATTGGGTGGTGATTTGGATGTCAATGGTAACAAGATAGTTTCTGCTAGTAGTGGTAATATAGAAATTGAGCCAAACGGCACAGGGGATATTATCCTTGATGGTGATGTAACCATTGATGCGAGTCATACATTTAGAGCAACAACTCTCCCAGTGGTAGACATAAACTCCGACCCTAGCCCGTTAGTCCTAAACACACACGCTGGTAGGTATTTGCTATGTAGTTCAAATGTTACGCTCCCTGCTACTTCTACACAAGGCGACCAATATTACATTCTAAATGACTCCGGTTCTAGTATTTCCATTCTAAGAAATGGTAACAATATCAATGGGGCGGCGAGCGATGTAACGCTTACTTCTTACAAAGGTGCAACATGTATCGCCATCGGTTCTAACAACTGGATAGTATTGGGTGTATGATATGTTCGCTGGTAGTTGCGCTCAACAAAAAGTACTTTCAAATGCTTACGATTTAAATCACATTAAAACAAAATATGATTCGGGTAGTGAAGTACCGTATGGTAGAAACTTTGACTTCGTATCAAATGATTCTGCGTGGATGACTGGTATGAGAGTTCATGGCTTTAACATGTATATTTCTAATAGAGGTAATAATAACCACTTAGATAGCGATAGTGTTAAACTATTCAAATTAGCAATAACTAGTTCAAATGGCGCACCCGACCAAACATTAGATTTAGGAACTTCTACTTTTACTTCTATTGATGGTTTTGATTTGGCTGATAATGGAACTAATGTTCTAATCGCCGCTTTTCATGGAACAGGTGGAGTTAGAAGCGGAACTTTAGCATCTGCCTTCGATTTGACTTCTACATTTACTGCTACTGGTAGTTTGAAAAGTTCGGGAGGAAGCGGTGTTAGGGCTTGTTCTTGGAATAATGACGGTACTAAATACTACATGGGTTATGGTGTTACTACGAATCAAAGTAAAATAAGACAATTTACTGCCGCTAGTGCATACACAACTGCTAGTAGCGACACGGAAGGAACTGAACTTAATTTATCATTTAACAATGTAGCAGACATTACATTTAATCCCGATGGAACTAAAATGTATGTAGCAGAACACGATGGGAATCTACACCAATTCACTCTAACATCTGCATTTGATGTTTCAACTGCTGGCTCTCAAATAGTGGTAGATGTTAGCAGTTTCTTTGGAAATGAAGGAACTAGCCCATCAAGACCTTCTACGAATACAGGTACTACTATGTGGATTTGTGGTTTGCATTGGAATGACGATGGAACTAAATTATACATTAACTCACTTTGGGGAATGACTAGTACTAGTGCAGTAGTAGGTTCACCCAATCCTTCTTCTGTTACTGGAAGCGATACGGGAGGAAGCGGTACTACAAGTAGAACAAACACATTCGCAGTTATTGAGTTTTCAGTCAACTGATTTACGATACTTATCGGGTATGGGTATCTTGCCCAATGCACGATAGTTACGCTTTCTAACTGACGGGTCTAGCCAAATATGCTCGCAGTGCCTACAATACATCATGTAGATGCGCTCCTTTCTTTCATCAAGAAACTTACCGGAGAGCCTTCTAGGTAGATGCATGGTGAAACACTTGGGGCATTCCTGCCTCAACTTGTCAATTAGTTTACCCATTAAATAACCTCATTGCGCTGGTCTTCTTGCTACAATGTCATCAATTCTTAGGATGGCGTTAGTAACTTCTGCGGCACTCAATACTGCTTGCCTTACCAGTGATAGAGGTTCAACTACTCCTTGCTCTAATAGGTCTAATACGCCGCCATCTTTGACATTTGGACCAACATTAGGATTACCTTGTAGAATCTCGTGTCTCATGGCTAGAATGGTATCTAGTGGGTCATGTCCAGCATTCTCAGCAACGGTAGCAGGAATCACCTCTAAAGCGTCAGCAAACGCCTCAATAGCCATTTGCGCCCTACCACCTATCTGTGCCGCATGATTTCGTAGGTGCATAGCCATACGAGCGTATGCGTTACCTCCACCGACTACAATGCTCTTGTTTTTAATTACCAGTGAAACAACACCCAAAGCGTCATCAAACCCACGCTCGACTTCTTCTAGTGTGTGAGATGTAGCACCACGCAGTACAAGTGTAGCCTCTTGGCTCTCTTCTTCACTGCTTACAAATAGATACCAAACATCATTCTTTCTCTCACGCTCAATTGTTACATCAGCGCACCACTCGAAGTCATCCGGTGTTTGTATGATAGGTAGGTTAGTAGCACGACTCAATGCACGAAGAGAGGACTCCGGTACACGCCTTACTACCATGATGTTGTGCTTCTTCAAGAAAGTGCATACAACATCGTTGACATTATCTCTAGCAAAGACTACACCACCGTTAGGCATTGCCTCCACTATTGGTTTACAACTAGCAATCAAGTCAGCCTTTCCTGCTTTCTTGTATGTTTGATATGATTCTACATTGACTTGCAGTTGAATGTTTTCTTCACTCTTCTCACTGTCCAGTCCTGCATTGATTAGCACCATCTTTGAGTATGAGTTGTCACCCTCAAGTACGAAGTCTTTGTTGACTATAACACCATCAAATAGTGTTGAGTCTTCTAGTGAGCCACCGGGGAAGGATACTACCTTCACACTCTCAGCGTCACCTGCTTTCTTGACCGCATCTACACACAATGCAGATACATACTCAATAGCACTCTCTAGTGTTTTACCAGTGATTGCAGTACGAGCGATTGATGTCAAGTCTTCATCAGTGCCACCTTTAATGGCAATCTCATCTTTTAGATAGTTTACAGCCATCTGCGCCGCCTCATGATAACCACGACAAATGACATTCGGGTGTAGACCCTTTTCAAACAACATTTCACTGTTACCGAGTAGTTGACCCGACAACACGACTGTACTCGTTGTACCGTCATAGCAAAGCGATTCTTGTGTCTTTGCTACTTCTGCAATCATCTTTCCACCCGGATGTGATACATCTAATTCTCTCAATATGGTAGCACCATCGTTGGTAACAATAACATTGCCACCACCGTCTACCATCATCTTGTCCATACCCATAGGACCGAGTGTAGACTTTACTGTGTCTGCTACACCTTTAGCCGCCCTTATGTTATGTATCTGCGCTTTTCCACTTCCTTTCTTCTCCTGTTCTGCCATAGTATTCACCATTTCACTTCTATTTCTATTATGTCTCCTGTTTCTACATTTCGTGACGATATGAAGCCTTCGCTCTTACCAAACTGATACAAGTCGTATGTCAGTTTAGCATCGCTTAAACAATATTTCGCCACTCCATCGTAATCACCGGCTCTCCATGCCGTAGGTGCATCCTCACCACTCATCAACTTATTGTTGTCCAAAGTATGTTTGACAAGCATGGAAAGTGATGTATCGACACTGCCGTATGCAAGTGCCGCTTTTCTAACAAGATGCTTTGTGTCTATCACTGCATCTGTTTTACTCATTATATCGCCAGCAGTCCAGCAATCCAGTGCATCTCTAAGCACTGGTAGGTCAAACGATTTTATGTTGTGACCGATTATCTGTCCACCTTTTTCGATATGTTCTGCTAAATCTTCTCCTAATGTACGAGGATGCAAAGCCTTCACTGTGTCATCTACATCTAGGGATTTATTGCAGTAAATTGTACCGTCTTTACCATCCCATGTAGCCACCACTGATGGCTCAAACATGTGGGTGTTATGCCAACCCCCGATTTCGTGCGAAAAATTTGCCGTTTCTATGTCTAATGCTAGTAAGTCACTCATGAATTATCACCTTTCAGTCTTATGTAATTTCTACCGCCGGACTTTCTTCTGTCGAATAATGCACTAGCCATGTCCTTAAAGTGTCTTCTAGCAGTACTGTTAGATACATGGTTCTTTTGTTCGTATGTACTCATAACCATTTTAGCCAGTCTCCACCCATCGCCGTGAGTATCTAACTCGTGCGGTGCAATCATGTTGTAAGCGGCTATCATAGCCTCGTGTATCTTTGCTTCTTTCTGCTTGTTACCACCGACTTCTACGGAATCTTCAAGCCATTCGATTAGGTTTTGGAATAGGTCAATCAATATCTCATGAGCCATGTCTACATGCTCGGCAGTAACTACCCAAGATTCGTCTAAGATAGCCATGTGCATAGCGAATATACCCAAGTAGTTCTCAATCGCTGGTGTGAAAGATGCAACGATTTCGGACATTGAAGGACTCATGTTTCTTAGCAGGTCGAATACATCATCCGATGATTGATACAATGCAGTTTCAAAGTCGGGTGATGCAGTGAACATCTTCCACATGTGCCTTTGCACGACTTCTTCTTTGAGTTCATTACTAGCCTCAGCCCATTCTGTGTATGACATTTCTTCCATGTCGCATAATCTCTTTCTCATTCTTGCTTCTGTATCATTGAAGTATTTGTACAGGTCATCTTTAGTGTACTCATAATCATCCGATGGTTTCATGAAAGTACCTAGTCTTCTATTACTGACATCTTGCCTTTCTTCCATATCCCAATGACGATAGTATAGCAATACACGCTGGAAGATACCCTTAGTCAATACATATTCTTTGACACCTTTTGGTGGGTATGTAGTAATCCATAGCGATACTAGTGACGGACATTCTACTTTGTTACCCTTCATGTGTTTGACTAGTGTGTTATTTCCACTACCCACAGGGTTACATGCGGTTTGTAAATACAATACCGTTTCTTGCCCATGCTTGTTAGGCGTGAGTAGAATAGAACCTTCGTCAAAGTTAATTGCTTTCTTACCTGCTAGTAATCCATCCACTGTTCTAAACTCACCAGTAGGTTTACTATTTTCGTCTAATACTGCCTCCGTAGAACCTACGAGTCCAGCATCAGTACCCGATGCAAACAATTCGTAATCAACACCGCATTCTTTCATTATGTCACTAATAAAGTTCCATGCGATAGACTTACCAGTACGAGATGGTTGAATCCAAAATACATGCACTCTCAAGTCTAGGTGAGTGTCACCAGTTGGTAGTCTAACATACGGCAAAGATACTTGTCCTTGTATAAAAAAGAATGATAGCAAGCCGGGTATCTCATTCTTCATGGATGTCTGTGAAAAGTGGTGAAGGTAGGACTTCAACACTGGAAACTTCTCTAACGCTTTGTACTTCTTAATGTTCATATTATCATCTCTCTTCCCTTTATCAGTTTAAATAGTCTAACGGCGAACTTTGCGCTCCTGTTTTACAGGCTCTTCACTAGTTAGAATATCTACGACCAACTTTCGCCGTACTTCACCCAGTCCTTTAATTTGACGCAAAGATTCGGGGAAGCACATCTCTTCTATGCTACCGCATTTCTCTAGCATCTTCTCAGCCGTTTCGTGACCTACACCGGGTATTGTAGATAACAAGTCTACTCTCAAATCATTTGATGCAACCCTGCGTATGGAATGTGCGCCATGCTTACTTGCTGGCTTGTGAATCTTATCATGGAGTTTTACAATGAATGATGCGGCTTCACTAACATTGTTACAATAGAATACTTGGCAATCAAAATCAGCCATAAGTCTAGCAATCGTGCCTATCAATTCATTCTGTACACGAGAATATGTTAATTTTTTACCGTTAATTTGTTTCACTGTACTGATATGTTTCTCCACTGTACCATGAATAACGATGAAGAATCGCTCATAGTTAGCATCCATGTTATCCAGTTGTCTCCACAAGTGTCCACTGTGGCTAGATTGAAACAAATCAGTGATGCTCTTGGCTTCTACACAAGCACCACCTAGCAAGTAGTCGCCTACAACCAGTGTCTTTCTTGCTACTGACAACCCTACCTTGCTTGCTTTACGCTGTACTGATTCACAAAGTAAACCACGCTCGTTACTGTCTATAATCAGTTGAGGTTTCACACAATCAACTCCCTGTGATTTTGACAATAATCGCTACCTTCGTTGTGCTTACGCCATGTTTTACATCGCTCACCAGTGGTAGTGGATATACCCTTACAACGATACTCTTCGGGTATGACGGCATTAAATCTACAATGACCGCAGATAGGTGTATAGTTTGGATTGTTGATTTTTATTGGCTTTACAGTCATTTTAGCATTACAAAGTACACAAAATGTTGATGGCATTATTTAATCCTCCAATGTGCTAATTGATTCTTGTCCGAAAAACTACTATCGTTTTTAGACAACTTTCTTGAGAAACCAGTTACTTGTTTTATTCTTTCATCTCTAGCGAGCAATTGTGCTAATTGATTTACAGTAGGTTTGTGTTGGTATTCTCCACCAGCATTTGTCTTCACTTTATCTAAAAGTCCAATAGTGGTTTCTGTTGCGCCTTCTTCTTTTAGATACTTTACACATGCATCTATGAATCTTCTATGTTTATGTCTTGAACCCATTATACCAACCCTGTTTCATCATAATATCTGCACTTCCCTACGCACAGTCCTTCTGTTGCTAAGGTGAAGCAATTAGCGTGGGTGTGACCCGCCATAACAATGTTACGGACTCGCATTTCCGTATATTCGGGGTCAAAGTCCACCCACTCTTGCTTTGCACATATCCTCACAATAGAGGGTACATGCGACTCTTTTGTAGCGTCATCAATCTTCCAACCGGGGAAGAACATACGCATTCTGTCTGCGAGATACGATACGAATAGGTATCTTGCTCTATCAGTAGGATTGCCCCCACCCATTGCCGCTTGCGCCAAGCAAGGGAGAATGTGTAAGTTATCCTCTTGTACGGTAGGCAAGTCTATTTTCTTGACACTACCTTCTTTGATTTTGTTTTTAATTACCTGTAATTTAACTCTCTCACTACCGAGGGCGATATACCCCTTGTGTGGTTCTTGTGCTTTCTCAATTAATTGCTGATGATTTAAATTGTTGATGTCGTCACTAGTGAGGGGTACACTCCAACACTCTCTTCTAGCGTTGTAAGAGTTGGGTATGCGTATCATACCACTGGTGTCAAACGCTACCGTAGGGTCATTACATCTTAGCGTACCTATGTCTTTCTCCCATTGATTCATTAGTAGCCTGCCCGAATACTTGATTCGAGATAACTCATTACCAGTCTTAGGAGACAGTGTATGAGCGAGTGGTATCCACAAGTGAAAGCCACCGCCACTAAACCATACATAGTGTTCTATTTGTTTACCCATGAAATAATTGTGTAGTCGCTTGACTTCTTCATGGGGCTTTTCAAACGGTACATCTGCACCCTTAGCCTTGAAGTCTTTACAATCGAAGTCCATTACAAAATGGTGTATCAACGGTGTATTGTAGTTGACACGGTGATGCTTTGGGGCTTGAGTCTGTGTGTAGCCGTAAGCAGTGAAGTAGACATTACCACTTCCGTTCTTACCACCCCAGTAGGACTCAAGTTCCTCGGCGTTTCTCACCATCCTGCGCCAGCCCTTAGCACCGCTACTCGGTAACTCTAGGACTTCACGAGGGAAGTCTATCGGTACAAAGCCCAAGTAAATCACCTTTGGCTTCTAATGTAATCGTCTAGGTCGTCTAATAGTTCCTCTAACAATATACCAATGCCCTGCAATGATATTGCTCTTGGGTGTACCTCATAGATGATGTGACGAGGATGTACCTTACTCGGTACAGGCTCTATCACACCAACATCAGTCTCCACTGGTGCAAACTCAAACAATGTAGTTTGCCTCATGGTAGTACGAGTGAATGACTTTCTGCGTGGGAAGTTGCCTCCACTTGCTAAGTTCACTCTTACCTCATACTGTGGGTTGTCACCCTTTGCGTCATTCATCATCTTTTCTAGCAGTGTTAATACTGTTCTCATTCCTTCTTTGTCCATTCTATTCCCTCCAATAAGTCATCTAATTCTTCCTCAGTTAAGTTCCAAAAGTCACAATGCTCTTGATAATCACACCACTCACACTTCAACTTGGTGCGACCCAAGAATGGTGTAGGTGGGAAATCCATCTCAACATGTGCCTTTACTAATTTCTTTAATTTGTTTTCTACCGATTTCATTGTTCTAGGTTTGATTTCCTCGTAGAATATCTTGTTACCTTCTCCACCTTCTATGTGTCCACCGGGAAATTCCCAGCCCCAGTGTGTGATAGGTAGGTATTCGTGGTGATTGCTATGCTCAAGCATCATACGATAGAACGCCATTTCTGCTCGCATGTTGCTGACTTTGTTATCTTTCCATTTACCAGTCTTCAACTCCATCAGTGCGTAGCCGCCTTCTGTCGTATCGAATATGGTATCAATGAATCCGTTCATGTGAATAGGTATACCTACTCCATCAATCTCTACATATCGCATTGCGTGAATGTTAGCCTCAACCTTTGCAGGATACCAGCCCTTACCTTTAGTGAGTTTCAATCTCTCGAATTGCCAGTCTAACCACTGTGCTATTTGGTCTTCTTCACCGTAAGCGTATTTGTCAGTAGGCATCTTCACTGCATCATACAACATTTGTTTAGCCGTTAATTCATCTCCGTTGTCTATACATTCTAATGCCTCATCCATCTTATTGAATGTATCCCAAAAGTACTCAACCATGTCGTGAACATTCAGTCCTCTATCGTGGTAGTATCTTTGCTCGCCACGCAAACCCTTGAACTTCTCAAGGTAATATTGCTGTGGACACCAGCCGAATGTACCAAGACTAGACTTAGTGATTCTCAACTTCTTATCCTCTTCAAGAGGATTCCAAGCATAGGTACTCATCTTGTATGACTCGTACTCTTCTTGATGACCCGTAGCCTCAAGGTATTCCTCGATGGTAGGTCTGTGGTCTTCGCCTTTGGGATTATATCTCATTCTACCAAACCCAACAACTTTTCAACATACACTGCCGCATCCATCAACTCTTCTTGTAAGTGTACAAGCCATTGACGGATAGATAGGACTTCCTCTTCCATAGTCACTCCGTACTTTTTCTTACCCACATCGGAACGGGCTTGTATCTTCTTACATACTTCGTCTTCTATTTTGCTCATTCCTGTTCCTCCAATATGTCTATTACTAAATCTAATTCACCGTCAATCTCTATTTCGTTATCTCTAAATGCCCTTAATACATTTAGAAGAAAATTAAATGCTTTTTTACCCATACCTCTTCATCTCCTTTTTGAATTTGTCCATACACTCATCACTGCAAAAGAATATCTTATCTTCGTAATTGTGATGAGAAACACCCATTATTTTCCAACACTGTTTGCATCTCATTTTGTACTTCATTCTCTTCATTTATTATTCCCCCATCTAAGGTCATTAATTTCATGTTCTAAGAAATCAATTGTCATAATAAGATGGTCTACAAATGAGTAGACTCCTAAAGTTCCATCTGTATCATTAATCAACATTCTTTCATAGTGTTTCATCAATTCTATTCTCTTTGCTTTTATTTCTTCTTTGTTCATCAAATCATCCCCCTGTACTTTCTAGGTGGACTTTCACGACCAATGCTTTCTGTCATGAAAGGTAGTTTCGTTTGAGATTCGGGAGTCATGTCTGCAAACTCATCTAATTTGGTTTGTCTAGTCTTTATTCCCCCGCAATTACAACAGTATTTCACTGGTGCAGGTTTAGTTTCTGTGTTCATCACTTTTTTCCATATCTTCCATTTCTTTACCATATCATTCCTCTTCCTCTATGTGTACATATTCTACATGAGCGTTACAAGAACTGCAATTGAGTATTGTAACTATACCCTTCTCATATCCTAAATCCTCAGCATCGTAGTCATTTTGCCAAATCAACTTACCACCGCAATACCAACATACATCTCTTCTTGTCATTTCACCACCACCTCTTAGGTACTCTTCTAGCAGTTAAGGAATTTAAATCCCACTCCAATGTTTCATACACTCTCTTGAGTTTACTGTGAATCCATTTATCGACTATCGTAGACCAATCTACCCCGTAGCCCTCAAGTTGACTCTCATCATCATAGGCAATGACATTACAGTATTCTTGGTCCTCCGGTACATCATCAATGAATACCCACTTGATACTCTCACCCTTGTCGTAATTAGTGCCTAAGTATCTGTTAGAGTATCTTGCCGCTTTCGCAGGATTAGGTACTACCTTATCATACTCATGTAATTGTTTCTTGATACGACCATATGATGCCGCATAGTCAGCACTCTTTTCACCACTAAATAATTCTTTGATGCTAGGGCGCAAATGAGCATGTACCTCTTCTTCGTCAGCCCCACTACCTATCATGCGGAAGGCTTCACCAATCAACTCCTTAGTTACCGCTGGTGCGCTTGATGCTTTGATAGAGAAGCCTGTAACCTTCATGTCACCTGCATCTTCCGGTGGCCATGTCTTGATACCAAAGTTCCTGTTCTTGGTATTAGCAGTGAACCAGTAGTCAAAGAATGCCTCTAACTCTACATCCAAATACTTCAAGCCCATCTCTTCTTGAGCAATACGAGTTAACTCTTCTGCAACTGGTATAGCCTCATCAAATGGAACTTGTATGTAGCAGGAGTCAGTGTGACCTGCAAGACCACGATAGCCCATCTCTTCGCTTTTGTCTACAAGCATAGAGATTGACTCACGCCCTAGATAGGTGATAGACTGTGCGATAGGATAACTTGTCCAGCCACCCTGTAACTTACCCATTCCTACCATGCCATAGATAGCGTTGACCGAAACCTTGACCGCCATCTGTAACATGTTGTAGCCCAGTTTCTCATCAGCGTCAGTAGACTCTTTCATGAGTTTCTTGTAGTGCTTACGCAATTGTAGCAACTCTCTTACAACCTTTGGAAGTATACCTTCTTGCTTTTGATTCCAGTGGAATGTACCACCAGTGCCAGCAATGTGATTACCAGCGTCATCTAACTTTGGTGGTATAGTGAATGAAATAACATCCTCACCAGCCTCTTCCACCATTGTAGTCCAACAAAGGTTTGCTGATAGGATAATGTTAGGGTATA